>PVMK01126518.1_pt1 | contig 12135 bp, 12 predicted proteins | sample 1853481 | NCBI WGS metagenome assembly PVMK01 (sample SAMN08533507, study PRJNA380276) | Marine sediment metagenome, whole genome shotgun sequencing project. | reverse complement strand
TGACAGTATGTCCAGAGTGCTTCAGGGTCGTAAAGGGACACACTTTCCAGTTTAATTGTGTTTGATGTATTGCTTCAGAAATATTCTGTGTGAGAATCTGTGTGAGACTTTTTCTGGAAAATCACGTAAAAGTTGTGAAATTGCCTTTTATCTGGAAATTGATTTTGGGCCTGTACCTATGATTGCTACTGATATTGAAGATGGTGTGAAACTCGAAGGTACTTATTCGTAATCAGTAGGTCAGCAGTTCGATTCTGCTGGGTGGCTCCACAATAGAGAGGGTTTCAGGGTTTTACTCTGGAGCCCTCTTTTTATTGGTTAGATGCGGGTTAGATGAAATTGATGCATTTATATCAACAAAAAACCCCACCATTTCTGGCAGGGTTAATATATCCACTGTACACCTTGGACTTTCAGGAACCATTCGCAACCTTCGATTGATAGCAGTTATCTTTAGTCGGCTACTTAACAATATGGTATGAATGTTTCACTTTTGGGGAAGTCAGGAAATTAAACACTCGTTGCAGCTATTCAATTTAATATCTCTCTACACCATGGGCTTGTCCTAAATTTAAATAAATTTAATATTTTGTCTTTTGGGTTGATTTTTTTAACCGGCAATTAAGATTTTAGCCTTTACATTTTTTAAAAATATGCGATGTTACATGCCGAAATTGTACTTGGTTATTCAAAATTTTTTTATAAAAAATCAGCACAAAGATTAAAGGGAATTTACAAAAATAATGCAAAAAAGAACAACTTTAAATCCAAAAGCCCGATATGAAGGTATATGGACTAAAGCATTTGAAAAAATTGAAAATGAAATTGTTCAGAATAAAAAAAATCTAATTGAAGCAATAGAAACCTATCAAAAAGATGAGCTACGCCAAAGTGCCAAAAATGCATTTTCATTCAATCTACACAAAAAGATAGGTCTTGTTTCAAATCCGAATCAGACTCCATCGAAACGCCTTGTTGTCAAAAATGGTAATTATACAATTGCTTCTGTTGATACTACCTTTAACGGTGATTTTATAAACGAATTGATTAAAATCATTAACGAGAAAAGGGAACAAATTGATTATATTGTCGAACTTGGTAGCGGAATGGGAAGACATATCTTTACTCTTGCAGATAGGCTTATACCTTATCAAAAACAAAAACAAATTGAGTACTTTGCATGCGAATTTACAGATTAAGGACAAGAAGCTTGTAAAAAATTGCTCAAATACAGCAATGAACAAAAGATACATGTAGAATATTTTGATTATATGAATCCGGACCTGTCCTTCCTTCCAAACAAAAAAAATTATCTATTTTTCACTTTCCATTCAATTGAACAAATTCCAGAACTGAAAAGAGCGGTGATTGATGAAATCCTGACAATTTCGGGTAATTGCTTTTGTTTGCATGCAGAACCTGTCGGGTGGCAATACAATAAAGAACTAACCAAATATCGTAAGGAAACACAAGCCGGCACATGGAAACAAAAGCAACCATTTCTAAAGCGAAAGTTATCTAAGTTGAACTGGCGTTTGTTTAATAAATATGGTTTGAGTTTTATGAAAATGAGTCATAAACATGGAATTGAATTGGATAAAAACGATATTGATAAACCGGATAAAGTGTCCGTAAATGCAGCTAAACTTTCTTTAGAAAGAGATTATAATACTAACCTAATTCCCTTGTTAAAAACGATTGAAGGTGATGGTCTCATAAAAATTGATTCTGAGATGGCTAATAAATATGGCAAAAAACCATTTAATCCAACAACTATAATTACATGGCATAAATTGATTAACTGATATCAAATCCAGCAGAAAGGCCCTGCCACTTGACTCTTTGGGATAAAATTCTTAACAGTCCCGTCTCGATCCACGCCTGATCAGTCAGAGTGTTACATTTCCGTTTGTGGTTACTTTGTTGAACCAGTCCGGTTAAAGGCTGAATCAACTTCCCGAATACCGTCTTTGATGCAGGGGTTTTAGTAGTCATACTAATTTTTCCCGCCCCCACATCAAAGGCAAGCTTTATTTGTCTTTATTTTCAATATTCTCAGCAATTTATCGCGGCACTACCCTAAAAGAACCCCTCGTTTTAACACTTGCCAAAACGGCTCCTGAGGCATTTTATCATGTAAATTTCACGGTTTTTCTGCACGTTTTCTGGACACCGTTGCTAACGGCGGATGGTTGCTGATTATGAGAAGGCAATACAGCGGGCGTATGTAACGAGGACAGGAAGGTGAGATGATGGAGAGTCCCACCCGTCTTGGGGGTTGTGAATTGGCAAAAAATTCAGTGTGGCCAAAGATGGTCAAGGCGGGACTCATTTATAACCAGTATATATCTCCCTATTTATAATATAAGCATGGCAACAATAATAGAAACGATTGTAATCGGTTGATTATGAAAAAGCGTGGCGAGAAATCCAGGTAAAGGGGTCATCCGTTTTACCTTACTTTTATTTTTCCTGTGCGCTCTTTTTTATGGATGAAACTATCAGTTGGGTGGCTCCAAATAGAAAAGGGGCTGCGTCATGTGACGCAACCCCTTTTTTTACGGCTATACCAGCGATAATCTGCAAGTGCAATATTGATTAATGGATGGTTTCAATATTGAAAGGCAGAATGACATATCCTGGTTAGGTTCATTTCTTTTCGTCTAGGCAGTAGCCAGCACACACTCTGTTTTATGGGCAATGATTGACTGGATTTCACTCTCTGACAGGGCAGCAGTGTTGGCTTTAAGGATGTGCACGATGCAATCCTCACAGATGTCAAAGGCTGACCTGTGGTCCCCAACTTCACTGGCAATCTCCCAGCAGGGTCTATCTGGATGCTTTCTGGCCAGACATTCTTCGGATTCTTTGCAGTTTGTGATTCCCCAACAGGTCCAGTTGTTGTTTGGTGTCATTTGCAATCCCCCCTTAAGTTATTGTTAATACCAAATTCAGCTTAGTGATTGTCTATGTAAAAGAATATTGCGTTTCAGGAGTTACCCGAAAGAAACAGCCGCAGAGAATCTCCAAATAAATTTATGTGCAGTTAAAATGAGTACAGTTCAAAAGCCTAAAAAACCCTCCCTTTCATTCATAAGTATTAAGAACGGGTACTGCAGGCGTTCAAAGTGTGGCTATTCTCCGGTTGGTTTCTAGTTTATCGACAGAAAATTTAATCCTGCTTGGCGACAATTGCGTAAAAACAACACAACAACTCACCTTTGATAATACTATGCATAATTATATATCAAGTGGTATGTTTTATATGCTAAAAATTAGGAAGAAATATGTATGCGGGGCCTGGACCCGGTCTGGAAGAGTCCAGGAATACAAAAACCATTAATGGGTATGTTACTGCTGGGTGGGAAGAAAGCGGTTATTTTGCATCGAGTTCGGCAAGGCCTTCCCGAAGGGCATAGAGAGCTGCCTGGGTCCGGTTTGCCAACTGCAGTTTGTTGAGGATATTCCCCACATGGATTCGCACGGTGCCTTCCTTGATTTTAAGCTTGCGCGAGATGTCCTGGTTGGAAAGTCCCTGGGCAACATATTTGACTACATCTACTTCCCTTGCCGTCAGGGGATATTCTGTTGGCGGCAGGTCTGAGGGCTGGTGCAGCTTCTGGATGACTTTTTGGGCTATGACGGGGTGCAGGGAAGATTTGCCCTGGTGCACATCATTAATGGCCTGCAGAAGTTCTTCGGGTGAGGAATCTTTCAGTAAATAGCCACTCGCGCCGGCCTTGATAGCAGGGAAAACATTATTGTCGTCACTGAAACTGGTCAATACGAGAATTTTTGCATCAGGGGTTTTCTTTTTGATCTCAGCGGTTGCGTCTATGCCGCTTTTGCGGGGCATTATGAGATCCATGATAATGACATCAGGCTTTAACTTCTTTGCCATGCTGACAGCCTCTTCGCCGTCAGCAGCTTCTCCGACAAGCTCCATTTCAGTATTGACGCCGATTAGGGAGCGCAAACCGCGGCGGACTACTGCATGGTCATCACATATGAGAATTCGTATAGTGTCTGGCATTTGATATCCCCGGAGGTCTATGTCATAAAAACAGTATTAATAAGAAAAAATGTAACAGATGCAATACTTACAACAAAAACAATAAAAACTCCAGATATCAAATATTGATACATTCGTAAAAATTTTGTAGCCGTCAACGGGGCCTAATAATTTCATCTAATTACGTGCGCAATACCTGTCCGCATCGTGCTTTCGAAGTCGGAGCTTGTACCCTGCCTTTAAGGGTATTTATGCCCTGTTTTTTAAGGGTGCTTATCTCGAAGTTTCACTTCGTTCCCTATCTACGATGTCGACAAATATTCCTCTTGTCATACTCCGGTTAAAAAAATAGCCCACCGTTCAAAGCGGCCGGCTTTTTTGAGGAAGGGAGCCGATAATTTGCGGTTCTCGGGGAAGTTTATCTTACTTCCGGTAAATTTTAACCGGAACTAATATATTTTTCGGCAAGGGCTTTTCCCAATAGTCTAATATTGCAGACTTGCATTTTATTGTAAGGGCTAAGAATAGCTGCATGGTGTTGTCGGCAGTGATGGTAACCGGACCGGCGGTGATGGAGTAATCCGTGCCGCATCTATGGCAGTGCTTGCGCCGTTAATGGTAAAGAACACTGTCACATTACTGCCGCTTGCTGCGGAGAGCTGGGCCGTAATAATAGTTGCCGTGCCGCTTTCATCCGCTGGTAAAGGTCACGCTCGGCGCTGCATCATTCATTATCGGTGATGATCACCGTATGGATGCCTACTGCTCCAACTGTAGCATTTGTCGGAGAGCCCATAGTGGCAATCACAGTTTCGTCACTTTCAACTGTTGCACTACCTGATTAATAACATGGCAAAAATGCTGGGCCGGCTGATTGGTGAAAATATTGACATCAGGATGATGCTGCACACCAAATCAGCAAACATCAAAGCGGATGCCGGTCAGATAGAGCAGATCATCATGAACATAGCGATCAACGCCAGAGATGCAATGCCCAACGGCGGAAGACTGACCATTGAAACTGATACTATTGAGTTGGATGAGGAGTATTGTAAAGCCCATAAAGATGTGTCGCCCGGTTCATATGTAATGCTGATCATGACCGATACCGGCCAGGGGATGCCCCCTGAAATAATGGAAAAGGTTTTTGAGCCTTTCTTTACCACCAAGGAAAAGGGCACGGGAACCGGGCTGGGGCTGGCTACTGTATACGGGATAGTCAAACAGCATAAGGGGCAGATATATGTTTACAGTGAACTTGGCAGCGGCACCACGTTCAAACTTTACTTCCCTGAGGTAAAAGATGCTGCTGACGAGATAGAGGTAAGAAAAAAACCGGTCATGATGAGTGGCACAGAGACTATACTGGTTGTCGATGATGAACCTTCAATCAGGAGACTGGTTGTCGATACACTAGAGCCCCTGGGATATAAGATGATCGAAGCAGGCAATGGCGATGAAGCCATTGCTGCCTTTAAAGAAAGTGATGGAAAATTTGATCTTTTGCTGACCGACGTGATTATGCCCGGCATGAGCGGTAAGGTCCTGGCCGAAACACTCGTGGCAGAACTGCCGGATTTAAGTGTGCACTACATGTCTGGCTAGACTGACAATGTAATTGCCCAGCAGGGGGTCCTTGACAAAGGAATTTTCTTCGTCAACAAGCCGCTGGTGCCTAGTACGCTTTCCAAAAAGGTGCGGGGAGTGCTGGATAGCAATTAAGAGAAATTGTTACTTCTTATAGCCTTTTATTGCGCTACATCTTTATGGGTGATTTCTGACACAATTTTAGCTCCGCAATTACGACAAATTCCCTGGATAAACTTTTTTCCAAGTACATCATATTCATGTGGGCCGTAGATGCCGAAGTCCGATTTCTTGCATTCTTCACACCACACTTCTTCAACAAATAAATTTTCTTGAAGTACATGCAGCTGGAAGCAACGGTTTTTGTTTGTCAATGTTATTGCCTTAGCTGGATGGACTCGCTCAAATGATATTTTTTTTCGATGAGCTGCGTATATTCAGGGAAGGTCAAAAGATTGTTTTTCTGCAGATCCTGCCAGTTGTTAGATAATGTCCTTAATTCCTTAAAAATCCCTTTATAGAAATTGTCGTCACCGCCATTTTTTGATCTGGTATAAATATTTACAAGTTCGCTCAGCTGATCTTGATAGTTTGCCATTGCATAATCCCTCTCGTTTACTTCACGCTATTTTCCGGTATACATAAATTAACTTGTCAATTTTTTAAGGAAAGAAAACAGAAAAACCTTCATCCTGAATAAAGTGTCCGGATGAAGGCTTGATAGGGGTTTTTTAGGATAACCTTTTGCATAGTTATTGCATTGTATAAAAGTTGTTGTTGGCTATAATGAAACTCATATTATGGAATGCGGTTGGATGTGTCAAGTAAAAAAATGAATAGCCATTCATTTTTTTGGCTGTTCTCCTTTTGCTAAGCATGTGGAGATAGGGGGATGCGGATGAATGATATGTGTTATTATCTAACATTACTTCAGGGCAGCATGAATTATCTGGACTATTAATTTATTGAAAGTATGTACAGAATAGTATGGATTAAATGTTTCTCTTTGACTGGTTTTGCCAACATATTATAATGATCACTTGTTTATAGGGCGAGTGTCTTGAGAAGATTGGTTCAACTGTACTTTGTGCTTGAGTCTTAACAATGAAGAAGAAAGAAAACTGCTGGGAATATATGCAATGCGGCCGTGAACCTGGCGGCAAAAACGTTGCAAAGCGTGGTCTGTGTCCGGCCGCCACGTCAGAAGAATATGATGGAGTCAATAATGGCCTCAATGGCGGCCGTTTCTGCTGGAAAATTTCAGGCACAATGTGCTTTGATTCCATAAAAGGTAGTTGTGCCCCAGAAATAACTTCTTGTCTGCTGTGTCCTTTTTTCAAGAAAGTAAAAGAAGAAGAGGGAGATTCTTTTGCCTGACTTTGCCGGCAGACATTTCAACACGTAAGCAGATATTCCATTTGCATGAATTGTGATTTCTACTGGAACGTAAGAAAAGAGGAAGGCAGCAATTTTGAACTGACGCTTCTTTTGCAGAAACATATGCGGGATGGGTAGGATGTGCTATTAAAACTCTGACAGGTAAAGACTCATGAGAATAATCCCAGTAATCCTTTTTGTGTTAGCCTTGGTACAGATGCCGGTTTGGGTATTTGGTGGCGAGATTGTATGTATAGAGGGTGATTGTGAAAATGGCAAAGGCGTCAAAACATTTCCAAACGGTTCTGAGTATATTGGCAATTTTAAAGATGGGAAATATGACGGCCCAGGAACTTTTAGCTTTGCCAATGGATCACAATATAAAGGTGAGTTCAAGGATGGCAAGTATCATGGCCAGGGGACTTTCTCCTTTGCCAATGGTTCAATGTACGCGGGGCAATATAATAAGAGCAGAATAGATGGGCAGGGCACTTTTATTTATGCTGACGGCTCTTTCTATGAGGGTGAGTTCATTGAGGGCAAAAGGCACGGCCGGGGAACCTACACCTACTTTGACGGGTCGGTATATTCCGGGGACTTTGCAAACGGCAAGTATCATGGTTCAGGGACGTATGAGTATGCTACAGGTGAAAAATACAGAGGTGATTTCAGGCATGGCAGGATAGATGGCCAAGGAACATTCATCTATTCTGACGGTTCAAAATATGTCGGTCAATTCAGGGATGGCAAAAGAAACGGCCAGGGAGCCTACACCCTCGCTGATGGATCAGTAATCACCGGAGAGTTCCAAAACGGTAGATATGTTAAAGGGGATATGGAAAATAAACTGGATGATATTCCCAAAAAAAACACCAGGAAATACTAAAGAATTCTCGGATAACTCAATCAGTCAGGCCAGCCAGTGCACCCTGAACAGAAGACAGCAGGTGATTCCATGGCAATGAATTGCAGATCATCCATGCAAACGATTTTATCAAAGCTACACCGGAAGGTGAGGTTAACCTGGAGTTGTCATAACAAGGATCAGAAAACTTGCTGGTTCCCTGGACCTGAAACACGAATATAATTCTTCGACAGGCTCCTAGAGCAGATAAAAAAAGTTGATGAGTTATTGGCTAAATTGCTCCTCGACGCCTTCAAGTTCACTGATCAGGTATGGCAGCATTTCCTGGTAGCTTTCATCATCCTCCCATAGGGTAAAGTCGTACAATTGGCTTGTTCTGCGCAATTTGACTACCCATAGTTTTTCGGAAAACCGTATTGAGTCCTCCAGAACAAGAGGTATCAATATGGACTCGCCGGTGGCCGCTTCTTTTTCAAGGGATGCTTCAATTTCGTTTTCTACCCAGTTGCGACCCAAGGAGTTCTCTGAAACAATGAGAATATGTTTGTCATGCAGGTTGAGTGCCGCATCAAAAATAGGATAATGTCTTTCTTTTTTCCGCATTTGCTCTGTGACTATCCAGCAGCGTATACCTTGTTCTTGTAGATCTGAGAAAAGCTTATGGGCAAAGGATTCATCTTTTCTGGTGTAAGTTATAAAACATGATGTGTATGTACCTTGCAGATCAACTTGTGACTTTATGCTTTTAAAAATATCAGGTGGCACCCCGGCATTCTGCAGGAAGACTTCCGGTATGTTTCCTTTTGATTTAAAAACAGTGTCAATGCCAATAGTTGAAGGTCCAAGGTGCACTAATGTATCAAGTCCTGTCACAACACTTAGATCAACATTGCCGAACAGGGTGCCGCCAACAATTGCATAGCTTAGATCGGCTCCCTCCAGGTTTGCCCTGGTCAGATTCGCACCAATCAGGCTTGCATATTTAAGGTTTGCATTTCGAAGGTCTGAGCCGCATAGATTGGTGGCATTGAGATCAGCTTCAACAAGTTGAGCAGATTGAAGATTGGCCCTGCCTAATGTTGACCAAGTAAGGACAGCGTTGTTCAGGTTGGCGCCTGTCAAATTCGCCCTGGCCAGGTTTGCCTTTTGGATTTTTGCTCGTCGCAGGTTGGCTTGTTGAAGGAATGCCTCATTGAGATTGGTCCAGGTAAGATCTGCCTCATAGAGGTTGGCTTCGACAAGTTCTGCCATTCTGAGGTCAGCATCGGAGAGGTCGGCCATGCTCAGGTTGGCCTCTTTGAGATAGGCCATGTGGAGGCCTGCCTCGCTGAGGCTTGGTTGGACATGGGTATTATTGGCGCGCCACAGGTTCCACGAATCAACACCCTTTTTGAGTATATCCAACTGTTTCTGGTTGGCCATGTAGGGGTACCTCTCCTTCAGGGACCATATAACTGAGAATGGTCCGAAAATGAAGAATCATTCAAATACAGACATTTGAAGCAAGTGTACTACTAAAATACTTTGTTTATTGAGGTCCTGTCAACAAAATGAAGACCAATGGAATGCAAAAAAGTGAATAATCTTAACCATAAATAGTGAGGCACATTAAACAGCCTATGATATTTGCATAAATTATAGATTATACATATTGCATATTCAGTTATATCTGTTAGTTTCTTTTCTGCAATTAAGGGCGAGTTTTGTCCTCGCAATTTCATTTAACCAAAATTTTATTCTGGCGATTTGTAGGGGAGTGTTTTTAATGAATTTTAGCTATTTGCCAGGAAGCACGGGGGAAAGGAGAAATATGTCAGCAAAGAAGTACCTGAAAGAAACTGAGCCGGCAGTTAAGCACATGTTCGAGGCCCTTAAGCATGTACCAAGGAGATGAATAATATCAAATAAATTTGTATAATAATTTATAATTGACTTTGTAATAATGATTCTTATATTATTTTAAAGCCTCATTGCTTCCTTTCTCCTGCCTTTTTTAGCCCAACTAATCCAAACCCTTAGGAAGTCTTGGGGCTTTATTTTTTCCTACCTCTAATACCTCGCAGCTCGAAGTCGGAGCTTGTACCCTGTTTTCAAGGGTGTTTATACCCCTCAGGTAAGCGATAGACTCCAAGGGGGTACTGAAAAGAGTGCCCTGTCTTTAAGGGTGCTTATCTGCAGCAGGGTAGTTCTTTTTACTAATAACCAAAACAATGAGCGGCAGACGAGCGGGACTTTTTTTATTGACCCTGCTGCCACAATGTGGTACTTGGTCGGTTGACGGTCACCCCTGAAGCCCTGCCGCATTCAATCCTGCTGAGTTAGAACACACCAGTTCATAAACTCTTAAGGGAGGCAGGGCTTTTCTTTTTGTAAATTCTTTCTGACCCCATGCCGTAAAAAATTATTTACCTTAATCGTTTATGAAGTATTTTAATTCTATTAGAATGCTGCAGTATCGTTTCTTTCAGTTTTTAACTAATAATAAGGATTGAGTTATGGGCACTGATCTTGATGCAAACCCATCATTACCAAAACCCCGTGCAGGTATCGTTCTGGATGAAAAACTGCTGATGAACTGGCGCATCCAGTTTGTGGAATTTTCCTTCCATTTAGCTAATTTATTGCTCAATACAAGGGGATCCGGGGTTTTGCCGGAGCATAAAAAAGAAGTAAACGCCGTCCTTGACCAGTCTCTGAAATTATCAAAAATTCCAGACCAGGAAGGCAAAATAGTTATCCGGTTTCGAGGCCGCGGCATTCCTGGTGAGTCAGGGGAATCGGAAAAGTTCGATTATATTTTCAGGTATGGGAATATGGAAATCGACATGCCACTTATCAAGTCTGTTGCCAAGCGCGGCGGGGTTTCAACCTCACATCTCCCGTGGCGCCTGCTCAAGTCTTTTGAGGGACTGGCTACGCTGGACATCAATTCTTTGTTTATTGATATTGGGACCAGCCAGAAAGATGAGCTGGAAAATCTGCACCGTTCGCTGGAGATTATAGGAAACTATTTTTATGTAACAACAGAATCCATTGGAAGTGAGGGGGGAGCCAGTAAGACCAGGTCCGGCCTACCTGAAATAATTTACAATGAAAAATCTATCCCGGACCCCAATCTTACCCTGCTGGCTGCCTTTAATCGCGTAAAACCAAAAGCGGTTCAGGATTTGGTCTTAAATTTAGATCAACAGATGCAGCAGGCAGCCCCTGATAGCCCTCTGAAAAAATGCGCATCAGTATATGATGCGGTTTTTCATTTTAAGAAACTGCGTGAGCAACTCCGGCGCCCGCCTGTGGAAATCAACAATATCAGCTGGTTGATGGCCTCTGAAGAGCAGGAGGTTGTCGACAAACAGGATGTTCCCGTCACCCAGGAGATCATGAACCGGCTGGTAAGCGTCCCGCAAAAGAATGTGGGCAGGTCCTGGCCAGCATATACGGCAGCGAGCTGCTCGGTTTCAGTTCTACAGAAGTGCTTAACTGGCTCGAACAGATTGCTGAATTGCTGAGCACGATTCAGGAAGAAAAAGGTCAAGATGGCCAGGTTGCACAGGAAATTCTGCAATTCATAAAAAAGAGCCTAGGCCCTGTTGCAAATGAGATCCTTGATAATCTGACCATTGAAGGGACGAGGTCTATACAGAGATTGAGAATGGTAAAAAGGTTCGTCTCGTCTTTCCCGGCAAATCCTTGATGTAGTCGATTATTACAAGAAACGTTCCAATGCTAGAGGGAAAATGCGGGCTATGCTCAAGCAGAAGACCAGTTTTTCCGACGGTGATCTTGAAGTCATAGCAGCTGATTTCCAAATATCCAAAGAAAACACCAAGGAAGTTTTAACCCTCCTGCAAGGTTGTTTTGATAAGAGCGGACGATTTCAGAGAAAAGAATTTGAAAAAAATATTCCTGAATTTTTGAAATATGAGAAAAATATTTTTGAGTTTCTCTGGCATCATTTAAGTGAAATCGACAATCGTAATGATCGGGTGTCATACCTGAATACTCTACAGCTGCTCATTTCTGAAATGCGAAATCCAGGTGATGCAATTATGGTTCTGCTGGCGGATTTTATCAAAGCCCCGCTGCAGGTGACATTTTTTGACCGTAACGCCCTGATCCTCTCCAATATCTTGCTGCGAAAGTACAACCAGGAGCTGCGCAATGAAATTGAAATCACCCCGGAACAGGTTCTTTTGGTCAAGGAGGGACTGGACAAGGACAGGGTGGCAGCTGCAGCAGAGCAGGTGAAAAGATATCAGGACAAATTTACCAGAAGATCAACCTGATCTTCTGG
>PVMK01124696.1_pt1 | contig 12135 bp, 16 predicted proteins | sample 1853481 | NCBI WGS metagenome assembly PVMK01 (sample SAMN08533507, study PRJNA380276) | Marine sediment metagenome, whole genome shotgun sequencing project. | reverse complement strand
CATTACGACGCACTTCCGATCTTCACGTCGTAATGATGTGGGTTGGCATCGGCGGCGCCGGTTATCACTACACCAACGATGCGACGTTCGAGCGCGACTCGGCCGGCGGCGTTGACGCCCTCGCTACCCGACTTCGGCCTTCAAGCGCGGTACCACCTCGGTAAACAATCGCTCCAGGCTGGGGTTCATCTGCTCTGTGCGCAAGCCCGGGGGCACCGCCATGGTCACAACATCGGTAATCCCGAATGCTTCGATGAAGCCCTTCAACTGAGCCACGCAGTACTCGACGTCGCCTCGTTCGTGTAGTGATAACCAGCACCGCCGATGCCAACCCACGCATCGATGTTGGATTGTTTGTTATCGATGAGCAGGGCGTCTGCGTTTTCGCAGGCGCCGCCGTCGCAGGTGGCGTCGAGCAACCCCATCCGTTGCATGGCCAGCCTGTTCAGGATGTTCTTGTCGATCGTACCTTCCTCCCAGGAGGTCACGATCGCATCGCAATCAGCAGCGAAACCACAGATCGGCACGATCGCCTCGGAAAACAGGTCGGGGTTGACGGTGACGATCGCCTGGGGAAGGTGGCGTGCCTTGAAGAACGCATAGGTCTTCTCGAAGAAGCGGATGTGATTACAGCGCTCGGTCAGATGGGCGATTATGGACGCAACACTTCGGTCCATCCGCTCGGACAGGCGGGCCGCGAACCCCCGGGTGTCCAATTCGCCGAGGTTCCACGAAGCCCCGAGCCCGCCGTCATCGAAACTCTGGTAGACCTCCAGCCAATCGGGACCACTGTTCCAGATGAAGCGTTCGTCGCACAGTGTGTCGCCGAAGTCCCAGAGCAGGCAGCGGATCGGCATCGTAGGGTCGCTCCATCGATCGACTAGCAATTGGGGTCGAGGCAGTGCGTCCTGGGTCCCAGTCCCTGTATCGTCTGGCGAGGTCATTGCAACTCCCTTATCGACCCGGAACGACATCCAGCCTAGCATTCCCTCCATCGACACAATTGCGGAGCGCACCGATGAGTGAAACCTGGTTGCACGTATCCTGCGAACTGTCGTTCGACGTCGCGGTGAGCACGCCGATGGTGTTCATGCTGCGACCACGCAGTAACCCTGGCCAGTGGGTAGCGGCTGAGGACTACCGCCTGTCCCCACCCCTGCAGGTGATCGAATTCACTGACGCGCTCGGAAATCTCTGCCAGCGCATGGTCGCTCCTGTGGGAGAGTTTCGGATCAACACATCGGCTGATGTCATGGTGGCGGATCAACCCTCGGCCTCGGAAGCGGCCGTGTTCGTCGAGATCCCGGATCTGCCGGATCAGGTGCTCGGCTATCTGCTGCCCAGCCGTTACTGCGAGTCCGACAGGTTCGGCGACATGGCCACCGAGATCGTGGCCGGTTGCCGGCCGGGCTATGAGCAGGTAGTGGCCATCACCGACTGGGTGCGGAAAACGATTCGCTTCACGCCGTTGAGCAGCACCTATCCCGTCTCGGCCATTGAAGTACATCAGCGCGGTGAAGGGGTGTGCCGCGATCTGGCGCATATCGGCATCGCCTTGTGTCGCGCGCTGTGCATTCCTGCGCGCCTCGTGGTGGGCTACCTTCAGAATCTCGAGCCGATGGACATTCATGCCTGGTTCGAGGTGTTCGTCGGTGACCAGTGGTATGCATGCGACCCGATCAGTCCTCCGGGAGCCGGCGCGCGCATTGCCATCGCTCATGGCCGGGACGCAACGGATGTAGCGATTTACAACCAGTACGGTCCGCTGCTGTTGCCCAGAGAAATCCTGGTGAGCGTCGAGGCGTTCGATCGGAACTCAGGACATGGATGACAACCCCGGCTTCTTCGACCTGGTGGGCGATGTCCGGGCCATGCGCCGGCTGCGCCCGGATCCCATTCCCGACGAGTTGCTGTTCAAGGTACTGAACGCCGGGGTGCAGGCGCCCTCGGGAATGAACACGCAACCCTGGTCGTTCCTGGTGCTACGCAAAGACGACGACAAGCAGTGGTTTGCCGAACGCTACAAGGCAGCCATCGAGTCACGTTTCGGGGGCGCGGTGGCACCAGAGGATGGCGACGCTTCGGGGCGTGCGCGACAACTCTTGGCATTGCGCTACCAGATGGACCACATGCACGAATTCCCGATCCTGCTGATCGTCTGCGGCCTGCGCGACTGGCCCTTCAAGGTGCCTCAGGCCGAGCGCGTCGGCTTGGCGCCACCCAACTTCGGCGCGGTCTACCCCTGTGTACAGAACATCCTGCTCGCTTGTCGCGCCGTTGGGTTGGGCGCGGCGCTCACGACCATGCACCAGGTATTCGAGGACGAACTCATGCAGCGCTTCGAAATCCCAGTCGAATACGGTGTCGTGGTTACCATGCCCATCGGTTACCCCATGGGCCGGTTCGGCTCGGTCCGACGCAAACCCGCAGAAGAGGTAACCTACTTCGACCGCTGGGTACGGAGACAGCAATGATTGACTACGATCTGCAGGATGACATCGCCGTTGTTACGCTGGACGATGGCAAAGCCAACGCGGTCGGCTACGAGCTGGTGGATGGAGTAAACCAGGGACTGGACCGGGCGACGCAGGATGCCAAGGCCGTGGTGATCGTGGGACGCCCGGGCATTTTTTCGGGTGGTTTCGATTTGAAGGAGCTCGGCAAAGGGCCGGATGCGGCGACGGCGCTGGTCAACGCCGGTGCAGCCATGCTGCTGCGCATCTTCAGTCACCCTCAGCCGGTAATCGTTGCCTGCACCGGCCACGCGATTGCGGCAGGGGCATTCATGTTGCTCGCGGCCGATACCCGGATAGGTGTGGCGGGCGATTTCAAGATCGGCCTCAACGAGACCGCGATCGGTATGGCGCTGCCTACGTTCGGATTGGAGCTGGGTAGAACGCGGCTGTCCAAGCGCCACCAGACCGCGGCCGTCATCCAGGCGGAACTGTTCGACCCTGCCGGCGCGAAAGATGCTGGTTTTCTGGACGAGGTCGTGGCGGCCGATGTGGTTCTCGACACCGCCGTTGAGCGGGCTACTCTGCTCGCCGGATACCCCGGCGAGGCATACGCGAGCAACAAGCTGGGATTGCGTCGGGACAGCATCGCGGTTATTCGATCGAGTCTCGAGCAATCGTGATCGAGCTCCACACAGCACCCACCCCCAATGGTTGGAAGGTGTCCATGGGTCTCGAGGAGATGGAGATCGAGTACCAGACCCACCTCATCAATCTCGCCAAGGGAGACCAGCACACGCCCGAGTTCTTGCGCATGAACCCCAACGGTCGGATCCCGGTCATCCGTGACCGAGCGGCCGATGTTACGGTGTTTGAGTCGGGCGCGATCCTGATCTACCTCGCCGAGCTGTCCGGTCGCCTGCTGCCCACCGACACCGTTGGCCGGTTCGAGGTTCTGCAATGGCTGATGTTCCAGATGTCCGGCATTGGGCCGATGCAGGGCCAGGCCGTCGCCTTCGTTCGCTACTTTCCCGAAACGGTGCAACCTGCGATCGATCGATACATCAACGAAACGCGTCGACTCTACGAAGTACTGGACGGGCACCTGGCGCAGCGCGAGTACCTTGGCCTGGACTACAGCATTGCCGACATCGCCAACTACTCGTGGATCCGCAGTCACAAATGGGCCAGGGCGCCGGTAGACGGCCTGGAGCATCTGCAGCGGTGGATGAGCACGATGGCCGACAAGCCGGGGATTCAGCGCGGCTGTGAGGTACCTCCGTCGCCGGGTAAGGCCGATCTGGTGAAAGCTGGCGGGGCTGCAATCACCACGCGGTAAAGCGACTACGCGGTTTTCACGACTTGAATCACGTAGTTTTGGGGGGCCCTAATAGAGCGTCATCCAGGTCGAGCATAACGTATGAAGGTAAGGGTTGATCTGAGCAAGTGCAAAGGGGAAGGACGTTGCTACGAAATTGCCACGGACGTCTTCGAGCGCGGATCCGACGGCAGATCAGTCGTTACCGTGGCTGAAATTGACCCGAAAGATACCGATCGTTGCGTCCAGGCCGGATCCGCTGAAATGATGTGTCCCTCCGCGGCGATCACCGTCGAAACGGACTGACCTTGCAGCGGCGGGCCTGGCGGCCAGGGCGCCGGCTACCGGTCTAGAAATCCCAGCCCAGGTGCGGTCGTGGCAGGCGTAGTGTTGCGTCCAGCTGCGTCAACAGTTCCGTTGGGCCGCTCAGCTGGTCGGTGATGGCAAGGCTCGAGGCCGGCCTTACGCCGAACCACATACGACTGAATGCGCCCACACTGGCCGAGAGTGTCGGGAAGCCTTTGTTCGTGCCGGTAGTGGCACTGGATTCCGGGCCGAGCGTAACGGTGTATTCGCCGGCAATGCCACGCCAGTTCGATCCGTCGTCCAGGTGATCGACTACCGGATCGCTCAAGCTCAGATTGAACCGTGTGGTCGGACCGTCCAGCGTCGTCTTCGCCAGGCACGCCTGCAGGTCAAGCACTCGTAATTGCCAATAGGCCATTCCGTTGTTCTTGTTTTCGTGCTTGGACCCGGCCGTACTCCGCTCGTGCCTGAACGGTTGCTTGAGCAGATCCTGCAGCTGAATGTCACCCGGTTCCAGCATGCGAAACGACGACACCTGATCGCCCAGTGACCGTATCAAGGCGAGTAATTCCATCAGCTGGCCTGCGTTCTGGTAGGCCAACGCACCGACCGTATAAGGACCGTGTTCGCCTTCGGCATTGCCCCAGATGAAGTGGGACAGGGTGCCGCTAGGGCCGTCGTAATATCCGAAGCCAAACGGCTTTTCGGTGAATCCCGTCTCGGCCTTGATGATGTCCACCGGGGCGAGCGTTACCCCTCCATGGCCTCGTTGGCGATTGATCATCGCATGGTGCATGTCGGCGAAGTCATCGCGATTCAGTCGCTTGGGCGGGCGGAAGTTGTCGGTCACTACCAGTGAGGCCGGGTCGAACACGCTGATGTGCTCATAGGCGCCCGTTCCGAAACCCACCTTGTCGTAGAAACCTTGTTCGAACATGCCCAACGCCGACACCGCCGCGCCGGCTTCTGCTGCATTGGCCAGCGCCGCCGCTGTGAGCCGTTTGGCAAAGCCGGTCTTACGGGCGATTCGGCTGGTGGTTACCGCGGTGACCGCGGCAAGGTCCAGGTCGCTCAACTGATGCCGGATCGTGCCATCGGTGACATGCACGAAACACTCGGCCTCGTTGTCGATATCGGCCACGACGGCGCGACCAGCCCCGACCAGGGTGCCCAGGTATTTTGCCTGACGCTCGTCCTCGAGCCAGCCGATTTCGAACCAGATGCGCTTAACCGCCTCCAGGTCGCGCTCAGGGTCATAACCACGTATGTTCACGAGTTCAAGTATAGGGTTGATGCACGAGCGGATCACGCGGTCCGGCGGTGTCCCTCCAACGCCGGACGACGAGGTTCTGATGCGGAGCAGGTAGCGAGCTATGGAAGCACTGGTCGGGTACCTGATCGAGTACGGCTACTGGATTCTGCTGGCTTGGGTTCTTCTGGATCAGTTGCTGATGCCGATACCCGCATTGCCGATGATTCTGGCCGCCGGCGGGCTCGCAGGCGAAGGGTATCTGAACCTCGGCTTGTGCGGTGCAATAGTAGTAGCTGCCTGCATGGTGCCTAATTTCCTCTGGTACTGGATGGGTAAGCACCATGGCAACAAGGTCCTAACGCTGCTCTGCACGGTGTCCCTCGAACCGGACACGTGTATCGACAACACCACCTCGTTGTTTCATCGACACGGCACTGCTTCGCTGTTGTTTTCGAAGTTCGTTCCGGGTTTGCAAACCGTCGCACCTCCGTTGGCTGGTTTGCTGGGAATCAGTGCGTGGCGTTTTGCGGCGCTGAATGGGGCTGGCTCGTTGCTGTACGCCGTTGCGTTCCTGTTGCCCGGATATCTGGCGCATGAGTTCCTGGCGGAGATCACCGGCGTGGTGGCTGAGTTTGGATCAATCGCAGGGACGGCGATCATCGTGATGGCGCTCTCTTGGCTGGCGTGGAAGATCGTGCATCGACGGCGGTTCATCCGACGGTTACGCGGGCTTCGCGTTCAACCATTGGATCTGAGTGCACAACTGAGTGCTGGCGAGACGGTGCAGATAGCCGATCTCAGACAACGAATGGAATTCAACGCCTTCCCGCAAACCATTCCCGGGGCTATCCGGGTGCCGTTGGACCTGTTCGACGAACAGATCGCGAAGCTCACCAAGGAGCGCCCACTGGTACTGTTCTGCACCTGACCCAATGAAGCCTCCAGTGCCCGTGTGGCGCTGAAGCTCCAACAGGCTGGCTTTGACGTTGCCCCGTTCGCGGGTGGCTTGGCCGAGTGGGTTGCGCTCGAGTTACCGTTGGAAAACCGCCCGGTCGAAGCGCTGCCGATCCAGTAGTCGCCGTTAGCAGGATCAGCAGCGGCTCAGCGCACCACGCGCACGACGGCATCCGCCGCCATCCAGAACGACAGCTTGATGCGTTGCCCGAGGGGCAGGTGCGAACCACGGCGCCAGGTCGTTTGCCAGGCATGGAGCGTCGGGTTCCGTTCCAGCCGACGCTGCAAGCGCGGGGAGACGGCTGCGAAACAGAACAAGGCCAATATGAAAAACAGGAAGCCCGGCAGAATGGGCACCAGGAACCCGATGAATGCGAGGACGAGCAGCGCACAGCCAGCGAGCGTGGTAAGCAGATTGCGAATGACCATTGGGTTCCCGCGATATGAGTTATAGCCTATGAGTAGCAAGATGCATGCCGGGTAGGTAGGCCGTTGATACTGCGATAAAAATCGATAGTTGACGGTTCGCTGGTGGCGATTCTCGCCAGATTGTGGTTCCAGGCGTAGGTTGGAGTGGGTGGGGAAGACAGATACCATGGGAGGTCGCACTACTTTACTCCTGGGAGGGGACGATGAAGAAATACGTGATTGAACGAGCCTTGCCTGGTATTGGCGACTCGAGTCCCGAAGATTTGCGAGCCGCTGCGCAAAAATCGAACGAGGTGCTGGAAGAGTTAGGTCCCGATATCCAGTGGGTTGAGTCCTATGTGGTCAATGACATGACCCTGTGTATCTATATGGCCAGGGACGAGGACATCATCAGGGAGCATGCCGAAAAGAGCGGATTTCCTGCCACCAAGATCACCGAAGTACGAACGATGATAGGCCCCGCCACGGCCGAGGCTTAGTTTCTCGGTATCGGGCGAGACGGCCTGTGACGGACATTTTTCTCAGCTACGCGAGCGGTGACCGAGAGCGGGTCGCTCCCCTCGTCGAGACGTTCGAGGCCCAAGGCTGGTCGGTCTGGTGGGACCGTCATATCGTCCCTGGCACAAGCTTCGACGACATGATTGAACAGGCACTTTCGCAATCGGCCTGCGTCGTTGTGGTTTGGACCGAAGAGTCGGCGTCCTCGGACTGGGTCCGGCGTGAAGCGCTTTTTGGACTCGACAAAGACATTCTCATCCCCGTGCTGCTGGACGACGTTGAAATGCCCTTTGCATTTCGCCGGACACAAGCCGCAAAGCTCATTCGCTGGCCCCCGCAAGACCAGACCGGTGGCGGGCTGGACGGCCTCCTTCAAGGCATCCGGCAAGTACTCGGTTCACTCGAGGTGCCAGACGAGGAACAGGAGGCGGCGAGCGAACCAGGTGAAGAGCGCCCCTCCTTCGCAGTTCTTCCCTTGGACGATTTGACCAACGATCCTGCACTGCTCGGCCTTGCGGAGGGTATGACCGACGACATCATCACCCACCTTGCCCAGAACCCGACCTTCTTCGTGTCTGCCAGAAACTTGAGTTCGCAGTTCAAGGGCGGCGCATCCGATGTTCGCGAAGTGGGCCGGACGCTTGCCGTACGCTATGTGTTGGAAGGCAGCCTCAGAAAAGTGGGTAGCAACATCCGAGTGGTTGCCCAGCTCATCGAAGCCGAGACCGGTGGCCATATCTGGACAGACATATTCAATGAGCCGATCGAGGATATTGGCGCCGCCCAGGACAACCTCACGCTGCAGATCAGCAATGCGGTGGCTTCCGCCGGCGGCCAGGACAACTTCCAGCGCATTCTGCGCACGCCTCGGGAGAAACTCGGGCCATGGGGTCTGCTGGCGCTCGCGGCTGCAACGCCGGCGCACAACCGGGAAGGTCGGTCACGGCGCCAGGTCCTGATCCGGCGTGCCATTGAACTCGATCCTGCGTCGGGCGTTGCGCATGTACGCTTGGCTGACGTGCTTGCCCAGGACCTCATGGCAGAACTGAGTGAGGATCCCGATGCTGATCGCAAGCAGGCAGTAGCCGAGATCGAGACCGCGCTCAGACTCGCGGCCAGAAACGCCGCCGTGGTCGCCATCGCGGCAACCACATATATGAACCTCGGCGAGATGCGGCGTTCCATATCGCTCGCAAGAAAGGCACTGGCGCTTGCGCCGATTGCACCTTCATCGGTAACGCTCGCCAATGTCCTGCTGCGCGCCGGCGAAGCCGAGGAAGCCAGGTCCATCTATGAAGAGCTCGCGGAAAAGGCGCCTAAAGATCTGGGCCCCAACAATAGAGGCCTTGCCATCGCCTATTGCCTTCTCGGCGAGTATGAAGAGGCACTTCCCTATGCTGAAGAGTGGGAGCTATGGTCGCCAGGGGAATACAGCGCCTGCCTTCTCCAGGCCAATGCCCTCGCCTGTCTTGGCGAGATGGACGCGGCGCAGTCGGCAATCGAGAAAGTGCAGGCGATGATTCCGGGATTCCGCCTGGAACAAGGTATTGCATCCCTCGAAAGGGGCCAGAACACCGATTCGGCCCGGGACCGGCTTACCGCAGGATTGAAGGCGATGCTGGAGGCGTAGCGTGAAGCAAAACGAGGAGTATGTAACCAGACCGTGGTTGAGATTCGTTGGGCTAGCCCTGATCGCTGGCGGCACCATCGAACTGGTGGTTCTGTTCTGGGTGCTGGTTTACATCGGAATCAGCGATTGGTCGTTGTGGGGTCTCTCGTTTGATACCTTCTGGAGAGAGCAACTGTCTGCGATCTATTTCATCAAAGAGTGGTTGTATTCCTGGTTCTGGAATGACCTGCTGAACTTCATCTTGGTGTATCTGCCGGCGGTCGTTTTTCTTTCGATCAGGATGACCGTAACTACCGTACCAGGGCTCTGGGCACTGAACGCTTCCCGAAGATAGACGTGCTGGCTAACCCCCGGTTCGTCCAATTAGGTATTTGTGTCCACCTCTGAATTTGCCGCTCAGTTCGGTGGTTTCTCCGGTCGACCAGATGACCTCGACACGCGAAACTACGTTGTGTTCCCCCAGTCCAAAGTGGGCGCGCGGGGCATCGTATGACAGGAAACCGCCGCTTGCCTTGATCTCCCGGATCTGATGTTTACTGCCATCCGGCCCGTAGTGGATGATGATACGGCCACCAATGCCGGCGCGGTTACCCTTGCTGTCGTCCAGTTCGAAAATGATTCCAGCGCCGTTCTGCGTGTTGTTTGTGTAGACCCAGATGGGGCCGTCGTTCGTCACGACGACGATATCCAGGTCCGCATCGTTATCGTAATCGACATAGGTGTAGCAATTCGCCGACAGGTAGTTTTCCAGTCCTGCATCACGTGTCGCGTTGGCGAAACGTTTGCCGCGTTCGTTTCTGAAAAACACGTTGGTTGCACGTTTCGGAGACGAGAATCGCCCGTTGACGATGTAGATGTCCTGCCATTCGTCATTGTCCAGATCGGCGAACTTTGCTGTCCAACTCCAGCCCGTGATGTCAGCATCCATGGCCTCGGCCATTTCCGTGTACGCACCACTCTGGGTTCGTGAGTACAGCATGTTCCTGCCGAGCTGCTGGCGGAGCTTTTCGCGAATCAGCTCTTGACTGTATCTTGGAATCGGTTGATGACCGGCCTTGCAGATGTAGGCCAGGTTCGGCCAGTTCTTTTCCAGCCGTACGCAGATTTTCGGGTCTCTATCGAAGCGCGTGGATTTGATGAGCAATAGATGGGAAAGGCAGCCTCTGATCTCCGAATCGACCCCCATCTCCAGGCACAGGCGTGGGTTGCGCTTGATTTGGGCCTCGTGGATGATCTGGTGTTGTTTCAGCCGTACTAAGCATCTCGTTCGCCACTCGTTGTTCTCGTATTCATCGCAACTCTCGGTGGTTGTTTGCAGGGGCAGCATCGACGCCCGGTTCGTCGGCAGTGTAGAGGTGAACCCGCTGGCCTGAGTGGCGTAAATCTCAAGGCTCAGGTCATTATCGATATCGCCACTGTCGATGCTCATGGTTGAAAAGGTTGTTACCGGAAACAGATTGTCTGAGCGCTTGATGAGGCGCAGTTTTCCGCCCGCCTGGCCAAGGTAATAAGACTCCGGTATTTCGAAGTCGTTGCCGACCATCAGGTCAGGGAAGCCGTCCTGGTTGATGTCCGATATCAGCATGCTCAGCGTTTCACCGGGAAAACCGGGAAGTCGCTCCGCTCTGTAGCCGCTGTCTTCTTTCCAGAGTATGACGTTGCGTGAACTCTCGCCCGGTATTCTGGTCCAGGGCCCTGCCGTCCAGTTGCCTAACGCAATATCGATGTCGCCATCCAGGTCCAGATCGCCGAAGGCCGCCGCACTGGAAAAGGTAGGGCCCACGACTGGCAGCGAGACGAGACCCTCGGCCCGTAATGTTCCATTGCTGTTGAATATGATGTGGTTGCCACCGCGGTACAGGCTGAAGTACAGATCGGGCAGCCGATCGTTATTCAGGTCTACCAGGGCGGTGTTGAAGACTCTGGTGCGCTCACCGGAAACCCTCAGTGGCAGTTGTTCGAATCTTTTGCCTTGGATATTCCTGTACAGAAGCAGGCCTTTGTCCGTGCCGAAAACGAGGTCTATCCAGCCGTCGCCATCAATATCGGCTGAAGCCACCGGCCCGCTTCTTTGGAAGGGCGAGGTAAATCTGTAACTCAGGGGAACATCGGTATTCGCGACCAAACCAAATTCTTCGCCGTAGTGGCGGGTAAACAGTTTGCCTGCGGCTGGTGATGATTTCTGCAGCGCCGTTTCGGTGACATGCACGCCGGGGGTATCGCTGCGAAATGTTTGCTCAGACGCTGTGGCTGCTGAACTCTCAGTGGTGTGGACCGCAGCAGCCAGCACCATGCAGAGGGTGGCCAGCGCGTGACGATGGTGATCGGTTATAGACCTCACCTCAGCTGACTGTCCTTGCTGCCTCGCCGATTGTAGCCGCTGGAATTGACCGCTTCGGTATCATGTTTCGCCTGGCAGGTGACACACAGGCGCACTCCGGGGACGGCGTCACGGCGAGCCTGGGGGATGTCGTTGTCACACTCTGCGCAGTGCTTCAAACTTTCGCCGCGCACCGACTTTCCTCGGGCGCGCTTCACCGCATCAGCAATAGTCGCATCGATCTGGTCCTGGACGGCACCGTCTCTTGCAAAGCCACCAGCCATGGGGCACTCCTCGTGGTGAGACACGATCATTCTGTCTGGGAAACGATATGGTGGCCAGGGGCAGAATCGAACTGCCGACACGCGGATTTTCAGTCCGCTGCTCTACCGACTGAGCTACCTGGCCAATCGAAAAGAAGAAGGTCGAAGGTCGTGTTGGCGCGTCTCTTGAGGCCCTGAAGCTTCGGCCGACGCGCGAACGGCGGCTATTAAAGCGACTCGCCCCAGGCTCGTCAAGGCAACTCATCGTCGGGAGGCCCTGCGGGGGGAACATACCCTTCAGCCTGCTCGATCTCCTTGTTGTCGAAGAAATCCTCCATCTGCTGACGAAGGTATTTTCGGGCCTCCGGATCGATGAGGCTGAGGTGTCGTTCGTTGATGATCATGGTCTGCTGAGTTTGCCACTCGAGCCATGCTTGCTTGGATACGTTGTCGAATATCTCTGCGCCCAGCTTGCCGGGTACCGGCGGCTCGTCGAGCCCTTCTAACTCGCGCTGGTACTTCCGGCAGAATACGGTTCGGGACATGGGATTCGCTCAGCCGATGGTGTTGAGCAGTTTAACCGCCGCGGCGGACAAACCGAGTTCGTCTTTATCAAGCGGGTGATACCAGCGCCGCGATCCTTCTTCGTGCACGGTGTGGGGTGTTCTGGCGAGGTAGACCTGCACCGGTTCGATGGTCAGATGAAAGTGTG
>PVMK01182200.1_pt1 | contig 12137 bp, 11 predicted proteins | sample 1853481 | NCBI WGS metagenome assembly PVMK01 (sample SAMN08533507, study PRJNA380276) | Marine sediment metagenome, whole genome shotgun sequencing project. | reverse complement strand
AGGGCATGTATCCCCCCGGTTCCACGATCAAACCGTTTTTCGCCCTGGCCGGCCTCGAGATGGGGCTGATCGATCCGCAACAGACCGTGTACTGCAACGGTTCAGTGGTGTTGTACGGACACCGCTTTCGCTGTTGGCGGAACGGCGGCCATGGATTCGTCAACCTCGAGCGCGCCCTGACCGAGTCCTGTGATGTTTATTTCTACCTGCTTGGGCAACGTCTCGGTATCGAGGAGATGGCGTCATGGCTGCATCGATTCGGGTTTGGTGAGCGCACCGGTCTCGATCCCGCGTTCGAAGCCAAAGGACTGATCGGTACGCCCCAATGGAGTCGGCAGGTGCGTGGGACACCGTGGTATCCAGGAGAGGCGGTGTCTGTGTCAATCGGTCAGGGACCTGTGTTGGTAACTGTAGTTCAGTTGGCCCGCGCGTTCGCCATGTTGGCGAACGGTGGACGCCCGGTGACACCATACCTCGTCTCGCCGCCGCGCGCGCCGCGCCCCGATCCGGTCGTCGATCCCGAGCACCTTGCTCTGGTGGACGCCGCTCTCGTAGGGGTGGTTCACGGCCCCCGCGGCACGGCCCGCCGATTCAACGCAATTCCGATGGCGGGGAAAACCGGTACCGCCCAGGTTGCACGACTCCAGGAAGGGGTCGATTCCGACGATCTGGCCCCGCAGCTGCGCCATCATGCATGGTTCGCAGCCTGGGCGCCGCTCGATCGGCCCGAGCTGGCTGTGGCGGTCATCGTTGAGCATGGCGGCTCCGGCGGGTCTGTCGCGGGCCCGATCGCCGGCAAGATCATCGAGGCCTTCCTCAGCCGACGCACTCAAGAAGGCTTCGAAGCCTCGCTCCCACCGCCATCCGATCAATCGACAACCGCCGCGTCAGGATAGAATCGGCTATGGAACATCGTGTCGATCCTTGGTTAATTCTGGCCGTCGTCGGCATACTCGGAGCTTCGTTGACCACCCTTCATACGGTGTCACGGGTGGTCGGCACCAATTTGCTCATGCGTCAGCTGCTGTGGGGGGTGATTGGCCTCATGACACTGTGGATGCTGTCGCGAGTGCGACCCGACGTTTACCTGCGGCTCGCACCCGTCCTGTACGGAGCCGGCCTGGCAGCATTGGTCGCGGTCCTGATTTTTGGTGTCGCACGCGGTGGTAACAGGGCGTGGATCGCCATTGGCCCTCTGACCGTCCAACCGAGTGAGTTCGTCCGACTTGCCGTGATTCTAATGGTCGCCGCTTGGCTAGCCGATCGGCGGGGAGATCGTCTGAAGAAAAGGGATGTGGTCGTCGCCGTACTGCTCGTCGGCATTCCAGTCGGCCTCATCATCCTAGAACCGGATCTCGGCGTGGCTCTCACCTTCCTCCCGATTCTCGGCGGGGCGCTGTGGCTCGGCGGCCTTCCGCGCACGGCGTGGATCGTTCTGATAGTGCTTGGAGTGATCAGTTCAAGCGCAGCGTGGCGGTATGTGCTCAAGCCCTATCAGAAGGAGCGCGTTCTGACGCTGTTGGAACCCGAACGGGATCCTTTCGGGGCGGGCTATCAGGTGCGACAGTCGAAGATCGCAGTCGGATCTGGAGGCATCATTGGACAGGGATTGGGTCGTGGCAGCCAGTCTCAGCTTCGCTTTTTGCCCGCGCAGCACACCGATTTCGCCTTTTCGGTGTGGGCCGAAGCCACCGGGTTCATCGGTACTACGATGCTCCTCCTGGCCTACGCCCTTCTTTTTTCTCGCATCGCCAAGGTCGCCCTCACGACTGATAGCCGTCATGGTCTGATCCTCGCGGGCCTGGTCGGTGGCTGGTTGATTTTTCAGGTCATCGTCAGCCTCGGTATGGTCATCGGGTTGTTGCCGACCACGGGCGTCACCCTACCGCTCTTCTCGTACGGTGGTTCGTCGCTGATATCCACCTGCGCCGCCCTCGGTATCGTCCAATCGGTGTGGCGATTCCGTTTTGTGAATCAATAATGACCACCGATCTCTTTCTTTCCGTCAATCCCTTCGAAACACGGGTGGCCATGCTTGAGAACACGCGCCTCGTTTCGTATCGAGCGGAACGTCACCGCGCCTCATCAGTGGTCGGCAATGTTTACAAGGGGCGGGTTAATCGGGTCCTGCCAGGCATGCAAGCCGCCTTTGTCGACATTGGAATGCGCCGCAACGCATTCCTCTATGTCCGGGAGGCCGGTGGAATTCTCGATGATTACACCGACATTTTCCTCGCCGAGAACGACGAGGCTGAGCAACCCGATCCGATGAACTCGGATATCTCCGATTTGCTCCAGGAGGGGCAGGAGATTCTGGTTCAGGTGGTTAAGGACCCTCTCGGCACCAAGGGCGCACGTCTCACGACCCACATCAGTCTCCCCGGCCGTTTCCTCGTGTACCTGCCGAACGTCAACCAGGTGGGCGTATCGCGTCGAATCACCGACCCCGATGAACGCACCAGGGTCAAGGAAATCGTCGAGACCTTTGACGCGCCGGGCGGCTGGATCGTGCGAACCGCCGGCGAAAATCAGGGCGTCGCCGAGCTCGAGGCCGACCGCGACTACCTCTGTCTGTTATGGGAACGGGTGCAGAGCCGTGCCGATCAGGCCCGGCCGACGAGTCTGGTTCATCGTGAGTTAAGCCCGGTTCTGCGCGCCGTACGTGACATGTTCACTCTCGCTATTTCGGAAGTGTGGATCGACGACGAAGAAAGTTTCCAGGAAGTTCTGGACTTTCTCGAGCAGTCCGACCCGAGCCTCGTCTCGAGGGTGAATCTCTTCCGCCAGGCCACCGATCTCATGAGCTCTTTCGACATCGACCGACAGCTGGAAAAGGCGTTGCGCCCCAAGGTGTGGCTCAAATCCGGTGGTTATTTGATCATCAACCAGACCGAAGCCCTCGTGACGATCGACGTCAACACCGGCAAATTTGTTGGTTCTCAGTCCCTCGAGGAGACGGTTTTCGACGTCAACCTCGAGGCGACGGTCGAGATCGTCCGTCAGCTGCGACTGCGTGATCTCGGCGGAATCATCGTCATCGATTTTATCGACATGGAGGATCCCGAGCACCGACAAAGGGTTTACGACATTCTCACATCAGAGCTTGCAACCGACCCCGCCCGAACCCAGATCCTACCGATGAGCGACATTGGTCTCGTCCAGCTGACCCGCAAGAGAACCCGACCCAGTCTCGAGCGCACCTTGAGTCGGGAATGTCCCTACTGCCATGGCTCAGGGCGAATCAAGGCCCTGACAACGGTATGTCTCGAGATCAGACGAGAGCTCCTCGCGGTAGCCGCCGACGAGATGGATCAGCAGGTCTCTCTTACCGTCCACCCCGCAGTTTCGCACTATATCCAAGGACCGTTTCGAGAGCTGATGCGGGAGCTCGAAGAGATCCACGGCTTGCAGATCATCTTGTGCGAGAATCCCCTCCTCCACGAAGAGCAGTTCGAGATCTCCGAGTAATCCGAAAATCACAGTACGTCGAGCACCCCGAAGTGAGATAACACCGCTGGGTGCGGTACATCGCCGATCGCAGTAGACACCCGGTCAGGGGTGCGGGTTCATAACGGTTCGTATAACGTCCGTCGTTGCCTCGGCTCGTATCCCGCTGTGCGGATGATCCGCTCCATGTCGCCCTGCGACATCCGATACCGGGCGCCGGCGGCGGAAACGACATTCTCCTCGAGCATGATCGAACCCAGATCGTCGGCGCCGAAGAAGAGGGAAACCTGCCCCATCTTGGGCCCCTGAGTGACCCACGATCCCTGAACGTGGTCGATGTTGTCCAGAGCCAACCTCGAGATCGCGAGGGTTCGCAGGTAATCGAATCCTCCGGATGGTTCGACCTCACCTTCGAGGTCAGTGCTCGCAGCCTGAAATGTCCAGGGAATGAAGGCTGTAAATCCGCCGGTGGCATCCTGCACATCGCGAACTCCGAGCAGATGCTCCACCCGCGCCGCCGTCGGTTCACCAACACCGAACATCATGGTCGCGGTGGTCCGCAGACCGCGATCGTGCGCCACGCGGTGCACGTGAAGCCACTGCTCAGTCGATGCCTTGGCGCGCGAGAAGATCCGGCGCCGGGTCTCATCCTCGAGGATCTCGGCACCGCCCCCGGGTATCGATTCGAGACCGGCCGCCACAAGCCGATCGATGACCTCGCCCACGGGCAACCGCTCGAGTTTCGCGAGATACCAGATCTCCGGCACCGAGAATGCATGAAGATGTATCTGGGGAAAGGCCCGCTTGAGGTTTTCGAGCAGGGTTTCGTAGAATTCGATGCGCAGCTTGGGGTGAACGCCACCCTGGAGGAGAATGCCGGTGCCACCTGCGGCAACCGTCTCCGCGACCTTGGCCGCAATCTCATCAAAATGAAGAACGTAGGCATCCTCGTCGTTAAATCTTCGGTAGAAGGCGCAGAAGCGGCAACGGTAGACGCAAATGTTGGTGTAATTGATGTTGCGATCAATGATGTAGGAGGCAACGCGGTCCGGATTTTTTCGCCGCCGAACGGCGTCCGCGGTCTGGCCGAGCTCGAGCAAACCGCCGCGGTCGAAAAGGACCTGGATCTGGGGGCCGTCGAGACGCTGTCCTTTGGCGGCCTTGTCGAGGATGGAATCAACTAATACCGGCATCACACCTCATAACAACGTTGAGCGCCCTGGCGTTCCCGGATCACGGCTTTACGGCTTTACGGCGAAACGATCGGGCCTGGCACCGGCGTTGTCAACCGTATGTGCCGTATAGCCGTCCTCCCGTATAGCCGTACACCCGTACTGCCTCAACCCTGAGACATGGCCTCCAGAAACTCCTTGTTGTCCTCGGATTTGGAAAGGCGCTCGAGCAGCAGCTCCATCGCCTCCACGGAGGAGAGCGACGACAGCACCTTGCGCAGGACCCAGATCCGGCGCAGCTCCCACTCGTCGATCAGGAGCTCCTCCTTGCGGGTGCCCGACTTGTGGATGTCGATGGAGGGGAAGACTCGGCGTTCGACGAGCTTGCGATCGAGATGGACCTCCATGTTCCCGGTGCCCTTGAACTCCTCGAAGATGACGTCGTCCATTCGCGATCCCGTGTCGACGAGGGCGGTGCGATAATGGTCAGGCTGCTCCTCGATGTTGCGCGCGGCGCCGAAGAACCGCTTGGGCTTTTGCAGGGCGTTGGAGTCGACGCCGCCGGACAGCACCTTGCCCGAGGAGGCACGACGATGTTGTACGCCCGCGCCAACCGCGTGATGGAGTCGAGCAGAATGACCACGTCCTTCTTGTGCTCGACCAGGCGCTTGGCCTTTTCGATCACCATCTCGGCAACCTGGACGTGACGGGTGGCGGGCTCGTCGAAGGTCGAGGAGATGACCTCGCCCTTGACCGACCGTTCCATGTCGGTGACCTCCTCCGGACGCTCGTCGATGAGGAGGACGATCAGGGTCACCTCGGGGTCGTTCTCCGTGATCGAGTTGGCGATCGCCTGCAGCATCATCGTCTTGCCGGTGCGCGCCACCAGCAAACCGCGCTGACCCTTGCCCAGGGCGTCACGAGATCCATCACCCGCGAGGTCAAGTTGTCCGGCACCTCGAGCCGCAACCATTCCTCGGGATAGAGCGGAGTGAGGTTGTCGAAGTGGACCTTCTCCATCGCCACCTCCGGTGGCTCGAAGTTGATCGCTTCGACCTTGATGAGGGCGAAGTATCGCTCGCCCTCCTTGGGAGGCCGGATCTGGCCCGAAACGGTGTCGCCGGTGTGGAGATTGAAGCGGCGAATCTGGGACGGCGAGACATAGATGTCGTCCGGTCCCGGAAGGTAGTTGTACTCCGGTGCGCGCAGGAACCCGAATCCCTCAGGCAGAACCTCGAGCACGCCCTCCCCGAATATGAGCCCTTCGGCCTCGGTCTGATGTTGGAGGATGCTGAAGATGAGGTCCTGACGGCGCATACCGGCAGGGTTATCGACGCCCAGGATTTGGCGACCGAGCCCAACCGGCTGATGCTCATCTCCTTGAGCTGGTTGAGGTCGAGGCGTCCCTCGGGAGCGGTCCTGTGCCTGCTCGCTGTCGACGGTTTCTTCCTCGAGGTCGAGGGGATCACAACCGGTTCGTCTTTCTCGTTCTTTTTCTTGTTGCTAGGCATCTTGATCTCTCCGTTGCTGTTCTCTCCAGCGGCTCACCATGTCGTCAATACTGCGGAGCAGCTCGCGCCGCCCCTCACCGGTGCGGACACTCACCGCCAACGGTGGACTATGTGCAGCCCGAGCTCCCGCTGCACGGCGTGTTGCATCCGCGCTCTCTGGCCGCGACCGACCTTGTCGGCCTTGGTCAGCACCACCAGGGCTCCCGATCCGTTGTCAGCAGCAAGTTCTGCAGATCCCTGTCGCGTGCCGTCAAACCGTGGCGGATGTCCACCAGCGACACCACCCCGGCGAGACGGCTGTCCGAGGCGATGTAGCGGCCACCTCTCGTCCCCACTCCTCGCGCATCTGCCGGCGACCTTGGCGTAGCCGTAACCCGGCAGATCGACGAGGTAGAACGAGCGGTTGATGAGGAAATAGTTCAAGGTTCGCGTCTTGCCTGGCGCCTTCGCAACCCGTGCCAGAGATCGCCGGAAGAGCCAGTTGAGAAGACTCGACTTGCCGACGTTTGATCGCCCTGCGACCGCGACCTGGGGAAACCACTCCCCCGGCCGGTCCTCGAGCCGGAGAGCCGATCCGCGAAAACTGACTTCTTCGATTTCCAATCAAGGTCTCAATGAGCCAACGGCGGCGAATCGAGTCGCTCCGCCGGTCGCCGGTCGGAGCGGCAACATTCGCTGTCAATTCTCTGACCAGGGTGTGGAGAGGACCTCGTCCATGTGCTTGACGAAATGGAAGGTCATCTCCTCGCGGACGTCTTCGAGGATGTCCTCGAGATCTTTCTCGTTTTCCTCCGGCATCACGATCTCGCGGATTCCGGCGCGGTAGGCGCCGAGGATCTTCTCCTTGATCCCGCCCACCGGCAGGACGTGACCGCGGAGGGTGATCTCTCCGGTCATCGCCACATCCGAGCGAACCGGAATCTGGTAAAGGCCGAGACCAGCGACGCAGCCATCGTGATGCCGGCCGACGGCCCGTCTCGGAATGGCGCCCTCGGGCACGTGGATATGGACGTCGGTCTTTTCGAAAACCTCGGTGTCGATGCCGAGATCTCCGCCCGTGAGCGTACGAACGTCAGGGCGGCCCGCGCGGACTCCTGCATCACGTCACCGAGTTGGCCGGTGATGGTGACCTGTCCCTTACCGCGCATCAGCGTCGCCTCCGTCAACAGCAGCTCACCACCTCGGCAAGACGGCTCTCCGAGGCGATGTAGCGGCCAACCTCTCGTCCCCACTCCTCTCGCATCTGCCGGCTGACCTTGGCGTAGCCGTAACCCGGAAGATCGACGAGGTAGAACGAACGGTTGATGAGGAAATAGTTCAAGGTTCGCGTCTTGCCTGGCGCCTTCGCAACCCGTGCCAGAGATCGTTGGAAGAGCCAGTTGAGAAGACTCGACTTGCCGACGTTTGATCGTCCTGCGACCGCGACCTGGGGAAACCACTCCCCCGGCCGGTCCTCGAGCCGGAGAGCCGATCCGCGAAAACTGACTTCTTCGATTTCCAATCAAGGTCTCAATGAGCCAACGGCGGTGAATCGAGTCGCTCCGCCGGGTCGCCGGTCGGAGCGGCAACATTCGTGTCCAATTTTCTTACCAGGGTGTGGGAGAGGACCTCGTCCATGTGCTTGACGAAATGGAAAGTCATCTCCTCACGGACGTCTTCGAGGATGTCCTCGAGATCTTTCTCGTTTTCCTCCGGCATCACGATCTCCCGGATTCCGGAGCGGTAGGCGCCGAGGATCTTTTCCTTGATCCCGCCAACCGGCAGGACGTGACCGCGGAGGGTGATTTCTCCGGTCATCGCCACATCTGAACGAACCGGTATTTTGGTAAAGGCCGAGACCAGCGACGCAGCCATCGTGATACCGGCCGACGGCCCGTCTTTCGGAATGGCGCCCTCGGGCACATGGATATGGACGTCAGTCTTTTCAAAAATCTCAGTGTCGATGCCGAGATCCTCCGCCCGTGAGCGTACGAACGTCAGGGCGGCTCGCGCGGACTCCTGCATCACGTCACCGAGTTGGCCGGTGATGGTGACCTGTCCTTTTCCGCGCATCAGCGTCGCTTCCGTCAACAGCAGCTCACCACCGGCCTGGGTCCATGCAAGCCCGGCGGCTGCGCCGATCTGAGGCTCCTGCTCCGGCTGCTGGGCTCGGTAGCGGGGCTTGCCGAGGAGCTCTTGGATCGTCTCGGGCGAAACCTCGATCCCTGAGCCCTTGGCGATTTTCTCCCGCAGCACGCGGCGTGCGACCTTGCGACACACCGATGCGATTTCACGCTCGAGATTGCGAACTCCAGCCTCGCGAGTGTAGCGCTCGATGAGCAGCAGGATGGCCTCCTCGTCGAAGTCGATCTCGAACTTTTTCAGTCCGTGCTTTTCGACCTGGCGGGGGACTAAGAACTGGCGAGCGATCTCCATCTTCTCCAGATGGGTGTAGCCGGAGAGCTGGATCACCTCCATGCGATCGAGCAACGCCGGTGGAATCGAATGAGTCACGTTGCCCGTACAGATGAAGAAGACCTTCGACAGATCGTACTCGACGTCGAGGTAGTGATCGTGAAAGGTGTGATTCTGCTCCGGGTCGAGAACCTCGAGAAGGTCGCCGGCGGGATCGCCGCGGAAGTCTGCCGCCATCTTGTCCACCTCGTCGAGCAGGAGGACCGGGTTGACGGTAGTCGCCTTGCGCATCATCTGAATGATTTGACCCGGAAAGGCGCCGATGTAGGTCCGGCGATGGCCCCGGATCTCGGCCTCGTCACGAACGCCACCGGGCGAGAGGCGGACGAATCGGCGACCGGTCGCCCGGGCGATGGACCGTGCCAATGAGGTCTTGCCGGTTCCCGGCGGTCCGACGAAGCACAGAATCGTTCCCGTGGTCTTGCGCACCAATTGCCGTACCGCGAGGAACTCGAGGATTCGATCCTTGATCTTGTCTAACCCGTAATGGTCCTCGTGAAGCACCTTTTCCGCGCGTTCGATATCGCGGATCTCACGCGAGGCTTTCTTCCAGGGCATCGCCAGCCGCCAGTCGACGTAGTTACGGGAGACCCCCGCCTCGGCTGAAACCGGCGGCATCCCTTCGAGGCGCCCGAGCTCAATATCCGCCTTCTCCTTGGCTTCGGTGCTCATGCCGGACTCTTCGATGCTCTTCTTGAGCTCCGCGAGCTCCTCGGTGTTGTCCGTCCGGCCGAGCTCCTCGTTGATGGCTTTGATCTTCTCCGACAGATAGTACTCGCGCTGGCCTTCTCCATCTGTTTCTTGACCCTTGAGGAAATGCGGCGGTCGATATTGAGCTTTTCGATCTCCATGTCGAGGAGGTCGTGGAGGCGCTGGAGACGGTTGACCGGGTCGATGATCTCCAGGAGAGCCTGTTTCTCGGCCGTCGGTTGGGAGAGGTGGGCGGCGAGGATATCGGCAAACTGATCAGGGTCGTCGGTCTGCAACGATGCGAGCACGCCTTCGGCCGACAGGTGGTGGAGAGCTTGGCGTACTCCTTGAACAGCTCGATGAGCTGCGTCATGTAGCCAGCGACGACCTCATCGTCAGGCGCGTGGACTCTCACCATCTCCACCCGCGCCATCAGACAGCCGTCCTCGACCTCCACGTCGAGTAAACGGGCGCGACTCAGACCCTCCACCATGACCTTGATGTTGCCCGACGCCAATTGAAGGTGCTGTACGACCCGGGCCACGACCCCCAATTGGTGGATGTCCTCCTCCCCCGGCTCGTCAACCTTCGGGTCGCGTTGGGTGGCGAGGAAGATTTGTTTGTCGGAGCGCCCGAGCGCGCGCTCCAATGCCACCACCGACGGTCGGCGACCGACCACGAATGGCGCCATCATATGGGGATAAACCACCATGTCCCGCAAGGGAACGGCAGGAAGCAGCAGGGTTGAAGGTTCTGAAGTCATGATGAAGCTCTTTGTCGATGAGGAGTTTCGGACCGCGACCGGGGTGATCTCCCGGCCTGCGACTATTCTAGCCTAAAATCAAGGGCGCCGTCGCAGAAGATGTGGCACGAATGCCGGTGCGGGCACCCGTTCGTTCGCCTGGTTGACCCATTTCGTTCATCTCGGTTCGATCTCAACTGACCTTGCGGACGACCGGCAGCGGCGGCACCCGACCTCGCACCACCTCTTCCGAGATCACCAGTTCCTTGAGCTCGGGAAGGGATGGTATTTGATACATGATGTCGAGCATCAGCTCTTCGAGGATGATCCGCAGCCCACGGGCACCAACCTTGCGGGTGATGGCCTCCTCGGCCACCGAGTCGAGGGCATCCGGGGTAAATGTCAGATCCACCCCCTCGAACGAGAGAATGGTTTGGTACTGGCGAACCAGACAGTTGCGAGGCTCGGTGAGGATTCGCACCAGGGCGTCGTGATCGAGCTCGTGGAGGTTGCCGACAACCGGAATTCGGCCGACAAACTCCGGGATCATGCCGTATTTGATCAGGTCCTCAGGGTGGACCTGGGCCAGAAGCTCGGATGAGGCGGGCTGGTTGCCCCCGAGATCGACGCCGAAGCCCATCCGCTTCTGGTTCAGCCGGTCGGCGACCATCTCGTCTAGACCGACGAACGCACCGCCGCAGATGAAGAGGATGTTGGTCGTCTCGATCCGCAGGAACTCCTGATGGGGATGCTTGCGCCCTCCTTGGGGCGGCACATTGGCGACCGTCCCCTCGAGGATCTTCAGCAGCGCCTGCTGAACCCCCTCACCCGAGACGTCGCGGGTTATCGAGGGATTCTCGGCCTTGCGAGCCACCTTGTCGATCTCGTCAACGTAGACGATACCGCGCTCGGCGGCCTCACGATCACCTCCGGCCGCCTGGTACAGACGCAAGAGGATGTTCTCGACATCTTCTCCGACGTACCCGGCTTCGGTGAGGGTGGTCGCGTCAACGATGGTGAACGGAACCTGGAGCTGACGGGCAAGGGTTTGCGCGAGGAGCGTCTTGCCGGTTCCGGTGGGCCCGATGAGGAGAATATTCGATTTTGCCAGCTCGACATCGTTTCGGTTGCGATCCGATTGGTACTCGATGCGGCGGTAGTGGTTGTAAACCGCTACCGAAAGCTTTTTCTTGGCCGTTTCCTGGCCGATTACGTACTCCTCGAGGTGGTTCTTGATCTCGTGTGGTTTGGGGAGAATCTGCTCTTGTGTTTTGGCTTCGTGCACCCGATCTTCGGCGATGATGTCGAGGCACACCTCGACGCACTCGTTGCAGATGTACACCGTCGGTCCGGCGATCAGCTTGCGCACCTCATGCTGGCTCTTGCCGCAGAAGCTGCAGCGCAGCATGTCACCGTCGCGCTGGGTCATTCAGAACCTCCTCGGACTATTGTATAACAAATGCCCTCTTTCGACCCTCATGAACGAGCCTACTCTCTGGAAACAATGATCTTGTCGATGAGGCCATACTCGAGGGCGGCGTCGGCCTCGAGAATGAAGTCGCGCTCGGTGTCATCGTTGATCTTTTCGATCTCCTGGCCGGTGTGCCGGGCCAGGATCTCGTTGAGTCGATGGCGCAGCTGCATGATGTCCTTGGCGTGGATGTCGATGTCTGAGGCTGGTCCCTGGAGACCGGATATCAGCGGTTGATGCATGAGCACCCGGCTGTGCGGGAGGGCGAAGCGCTTGGTCTTGGTGCCGCCGGCGAGCAGGACCGCCCCCATTGACGCCGCCTGCCCGAGGGCGATGGTCGATACGTCGGGTTTGACGTACTGCATGGTGTCGTAAATTGCGAGGCCCGCGGTGATCGATCCGCCGGGGGTGTTGATGTAGAGGTAAATGTCCTTTTCCGGCTTCTCGGCCTCCAGGAAGAGCATTTGCGCGATCACCAGAGACGCCGTCTGGTCGTCGATGGCGGAGCCCAGGAAGATGACGTTGTCCTTGAGCAGCCGCGAGAAGATGTCGTACGCGCGCTCACCTCGGCTGGTCTGTTCGACGACCATTGGCACCAACATCATTCCACCTCCCCGCCGGCACGGCGAATCATCTCGTCCACGGTAGCA
>PVMK01121823.1_pt1 | contig 12138 bp, 12 predicted proteins | sample 1853481 | NCBI WGS metagenome assembly PVMK01 (sample SAMN08533507, study PRJNA380276) | Marine sediment metagenome, whole genome shotgun sequencing project. | reverse complement strand
CAAAGGCCTGCGTCGAGAGCAAGGCGGTCACGGCGCTCAACATCGCAGCTAGGAATATCGTTCTCATGGTCCCACTCCAATTCACGTGCTAAAACTTGTTGACCAGATGTGTGTCTCTCCCGGTCGCAGCGCACTCGATGCTGCCACGACATGGTGCCGGGGGCCAACGGCTTCCCGATAGGCATACAAATAGCATCCTTCGCTACAGTGGGCCATGATGGAATCGACAAACGGCCGCTGGAGACCGACGAAAGGCACCGGGACACGCCATTTTGTGGCGTCGCGCAGGCTTCGCGAACGGTTCGCGGTCGGGGCCAATTCCTAGACCGAACGGGAACTTAGGTCGTATACTGAGGAATCGGCGCTAGATTCCGCCAGGCATGCGGCGGGCACGCGGCAAACCTATGTCATCGACCAGCAAATTCACGTCGGACGGCTCAGGCGACTCTGGCAACTCGCCATTGGCGGGCGAGCGAGCGCGCGCCGCCCGGACCCTTGAGTCCTGTGACATCACGCCGACTCCACAGCGTGTCGAGATAGCCAGGATCTTGCTTGCGCGCCCCCAGCACTTGTCTGCGGAACAGGTGCTTTGCGCCCTCACCCGGGGGGACCTGACGGTCTCCAAAGCCACTGTCTACAACACTCTCGGTCTGTTCGCCGAGAAGGGCCTGGTGCGCGAGGTCATCGTCGATCCCAGCAAGGTATTCTATGACTCCAACTGCAGCAGTCATCACCACTTCTACGATGTCGATGCCTGCACTCTCGAGGACATCGAGCCCGGGGAAATTACTCTCAGTGGCTTGCCGGAGATGCCAGCCGGCAAGGTGGTCGACCGGGTAGACGTGATCGTCCGGGTGCGCAGTCTCGGCAAGTGACGCCAGACCTTTTCGCGTGCAGCGCGCAAGCGAAACCGAACATGCGTGATCTCACTACCGACACCCAATCGACCAGGCATCCGTCATTGGATGCCGGCCTCGGCGAGTTGCTGGTGGAGCGCGGCAAGCTCGAGCCCGACAAGCTTCAGCAGGCGCGGCGCCTTGAGCAGGACAGCGGCGAGCGGCTCGGACCTCTGCTGGTGCAACTGGGAATGCTCGCCGAGCGCGATCTGGCGGAAACCCTTGCAGAAGAACTCGATCTGGAGCTTGCCACCGGCGAGGCCTATCCGCAGACGCCGGCGGTTCCCGATCGGGTGACGCCGGAGTTTCTCGCGGCCGCGCGAGCGGTTCCCCTGGAAGAGACGCCGGAGCATGTGCTCGTGGCCATGGCCGATCCCCTGGATCACTTCACCACCGACGCCATGGAGCTTGCCCTGGGCAAGCCTGTGATCGCACGCGTCGGTATCATTTCAGAAATCGAAGCGGCGATTCAGCGACAGTATCACAACGGATCCGGGGAGCTCGCGCAGATCGCCGGTGATTACCAGGCTGACCAACAACTGGACGTCGATGACATTCAGTATCTCAAGGACCTGGCCAGCGAAGCGCCGATTATCCGCCTGGTGAATACGCTCATCACCCGGGCTCTCAAGGCGCAAGCCTCCGACATTCACATCGAGCCCTTCGAAAACACGCTCAAGGTCCGCTATCGCATCGATGGTGTGCTGCGGGACGTGGAAGCGCCGCCGGTACGCTCCACCGCGGCCGTGGTTTCACGCATCAAGGTGATGGCGAATTTGAATATCGCGCAAAGGCGATTGCCCCAGGACGGGCGCATCATGCAGCATGTGGAGGGCCGTGAGATCGACATGCGCATTTCGACGGTGCCGACCATGCACGGTGAGAGCGTGGTCATGCGCATTCTCGACAAAGGCAGCCTGCCGTTGGAGTTCGAGTCCCTGGGCTTCGATGACGCCGCGCGCCAGGCGTTTGAAAAAATTCTCATGCGGCCCCAGGGGATCATTCTGGTCACGGGTCCCACCGGCAGCGGTAAGACGACGACGCTCTATACGGCCCTGCATGCGCTGAATACTCCGGACAGGAAAATTCTCACGGTGGAGGATCCGGTGGAGTATCAGCTCCAGGGCATCAATCAGATCCAGGTGAAGCCGGAGATCGGATTGAGCTTCGCGAACGCCTTGCGCTCCATACTCAGGCAAGACCCGGATGTGATCATGATCGGCGAGATGCGCGATCTCGAAACCGCCAAGATCGCCGTGCAGGCGGCCCTGACAGGCCACAAAGTGTTGTCCACCCTGCATACGAACGATGCGGCCAGCAGCGTTACACGCATGCTGGATATGGGTGTGGAGGATTTCCTGCTGACCACCACCGTGAACGGTGTGTTGGCCCAGCGTCTGGTGCGCATTTTGTGTGAGCACTGTAAGGAGCCTTACCAAGTCTCCGCCGAGCTTGCCAAGGAACTGGGTCTGGCGCGGATTTCCGATTCCTCGGCACTGACCATCTATCGGCCCAAGGGGTGCGATGCCTGCGACAAGACCGGTTACCGCGGCCGTATCTGCATTCTGGAGTTGCTGGTCATGTCCGAGGCCGTGCGCCAGAGCATTCTCGATCATGGTGACGCCGCGGCCATTCGCGCTGCCGCCGCCGGGGACGGATTCACCGGCATGCACGAGGACGGATTGCGCAAGGTGCTCGCCGGTGTCACCAGTGTGGAAGAAGTCGAACGCGTCACGCGCGAGGCCTGATCGACGTGCCCATATTCGAATACAAGGCGGCAACCAACAGCGGTGATGTGGTGCAGGGCGAAATGGAGGCGGCCAGCCAGGATGCCGTTATTCGCCGCCTTCAGGCCGAAGGACACATTCCTATTCGCGCCCAGGAGATCACCCGGCCGGAACCCGACCAGACGCCCTTCGCTTTCACCTTCCAGCGACGCCGGCCGGGTCGCGCGGACGTCAACGTGTTCACCATCGAGCTCGCAACCCTGCTGCAGGCGGGCCTGGCGTTGGACAAGGCCCTGGAGATGCTGATCACCATCGCCGAGAAGTCGCCGTTTCGGGAGGTGCTGGAAAAACTGCTGGCCCAGGTGCGTGGCGGTGCGTCCCTGTCGGCGGCGCTCGAGTCCCATGGTCGTTTGTTCTCGCGCTTTTACCGCAACATGGTCAAGGCGGGTGAGGCCAGCGGAGCCCTGGATGTGGCGCTGGCACGGCTGGCGGAGTTTATGGAGCGATCCCGGGAGCTGCGTGACTCCGTCTTGTCTGCGTTGCTCTACCCGGTCGTGCTGGTGGTCGTCGGCATTCTCTCCATGGCCGTCATCCTCGGACTGGTGATTCCGAAGATCTCACAAATGTTCGCCGAAGCGGGTCAGCAGCTGCCCTGGTTCACGCGCCTGGTGGTGGCCGCCGGCGGCCTGGTAGAGAACTATTGGTGGCTGATGGCGCTGGCGGCCGTCGCTCTCTATCTATTCATGCGGCGCCAGTACGCCCAACCCGCGAGCCGATTGCGTTGGGACGGCCACCTGCTGCGCTTGCCATTGGTAGGTGCGCTCATCGCCAGGCTGGAGGCGGCGCGCTTCACGCGCACCCTCGGCACCCTGCTCGGCAATGGCGTTCCGTTGCTCGACGCCATCGCCATCGCCAAGGAGGTGGTGGCCAATCAAGTCATCGCCGAAGGTATTCGCCACGTCACCGAGCAGGTGCGTCAGGGACAAGGTCTGGCGCGGCCGCTGACCGAGGCGCGCGTGTTCCCCCCGCTGGCAGGACACCTGATGCAGGTGGGCGAGGAAAGTGGCAATCTGGAGGCGATGCTCATGCAGCTCGCGCAGATCTACGAGCGCGAGGTGCAGTCGGCGTTGCGGCGGTTGATGGCGGTGCTGGAGCCGGTCCTCATTCTTGGCCTCGCGGTGGTCATCGCGGCGATCATATTGTCGGTCGTCATGGCGATCTTGAGTATCAATAATTTGGCGTTCTAGTGGCAATGGATATCACGCTTTTTCGGGGACAGATTTCAAATCTGTCCCCTGCCCACCGCCGGTCCCCGGTTCAAAATCGGGCCTTCACCCTCATCGAGCTGCTCGCGGTGATCGTAATTCTCGGGCTCATTGCGGCCTTCGCCGTGCCGCAGGTGTTGAAATGGGTATCCGGTGCGCGCAGCGACTCGGCGCGCATCCAGATCGAGGCACTGGGGGCCAGCATCGATCTCTATCGCCTGGAGGTGGGGAGCTTTCCGCCGACCCTCGAGGCCCTGGTCGAGAATCCCCCCGGGGTCGACAGGTGGAATGGCCCGTACCTGAAGAAAAAGGTTATCCCCAAGGATCCCTGGGGGCACAGCTACGTCTACCGCTATCCCGGCAAGAATGGTAGCTACGATTTGATGTCTCTGGGGTCCGACAACAGCGTAGGCGGTGAGGGGGAGCAGAAGGACATCGTGAGCTGGGAGTGAAGGTCCGTGCCAACCAGGAGCCGTCAGTGACGTGAGGCCTTTGACGACTGGATTCACGCTGATCGAGCTACTCGCCGTGCTGTTCATTCTGGCGTTGACGGCCGCCGTGATCGTGCCGTCGCTTGGCGGCGGCGAGGTGATTGAGCTCAAGAGCGCGGCGCGATCCCTCGCCTCGGGACTGCGGCATACACGCAACCGGGCACTCAACGACAATCGTTCAGCGACCCTCGATCTCGATGTCGTCAAGCACGAGTTCCGTCTGCCCGGCGAGCAACGGGTACACAAGCTCCCGGAACGAATCGACATCGTGCTGTTCACGGCGCGCTCGGAGCAGCAGAGCGCCCAGCGCGGCGCCATCCGATTCTTCCCCGACGGCAGCTCGACGGGTGGGCGCATCACCCTCTCCACCGACAGCTTGCGCTATCTGGTCAACGTCGACTGGCTCACCGGCAGGATCAGCGTCATCGAGTCCGTGGTCGAAGAGGCCATGGGGCGATGATTGCCCGTGATGCCTGCCGAGGGTTTTCGTTGCTCGAGGTGCTGGTCGCTTTCACGATACTCGCCATGTTGCTGGGGGCCTTGCTCCAGGTTTTCAGCGGCGGCCTGCAGGCTGCCCGGTCCAGTGATCAGTACACCCGCGCCACCGTGATCGCGCAATCGCGACTGGCCGCACTCGGCGTCGAGCAACCGTTGCGCGAGGGCGTGTCGAGTGGCAGTGACCATAGCCCCTACCATTGGCGGATCACCGTGAGTCCGTATCACGATGATCAGATGCCGGTGGAAGATCCCGTGCTGCAACCGATGACAGTGCTCGTGGAGGTGTTCTGGGAGGAGGGTGGTGGCGCCCACAGCGTGTCCCTGAGGTCCATTTTGCTGGGGCCGGCGCAATCGTGAGGCAACGCGCCAACAAGGGTTTCACGCTGCTGGAGGTGCTGGTAGCCATTACCATCTTTGCACTCGTGATTACGGTCCTGTATGCCGGTTATCGTGTCGCTATCCGTAGCTGGGAAAGCGGTGAGCGCAGCCACGCGGCGCTCTCTGAGTTGCGCCTTGCCGGGTCGTTCATACGTAAACATACGACCCAGGCCTTTCCTCTCGCCGTCAGCGAGAGCAACGCCTGGCGCCTGTGGTTCGATGGTGAAGCCCAGGGCCTGGTCTTTGTCACGGCCATGCCCACGTACCTCGGCCAGGGCGGCATGTACGAGATGACGCTGAAGGTCGACCAGCAGAACGACGGTGCGAGCCTGGTGGTATCGCGGCGCCTGTTGCATCCCGATGCCGAGCCCGGTAGGCCGGGCGCCAGCGATCTGGCGCGGCCGTTGCTGGAGAATCTCAAAAGTGCGCAGTTCGCCTATTTCGGCACTACCGGGGAAGACGGCGAGGAGTCCTGGCACACGATCTGGCAGGGCAGGCAGCGCCTGCCGCGCCTGGTGCGGTTACGCATCGACAGCAAGCTGGTCGCTGACTGGCCCGAGATGATTTTCCGCCTGCCCACCGATGCCGTGCGCTATCAACGCTCGGCGGCGCCAGGGGGGCCGGGACAGCAGAGCCCGCGAGACGATCCGAGGCTGGGGCAGGGATCGATCCTGGCACCGGGACTGGTCCAGTGAGTTCCCGCAGACAGCGCGGCGCGCAACGCGGCTTCGCCCTGGTCATCGTTCTGTGGGCCGGGGTGCTGTTGAGCGTGATCGCCGCGAGCTTCGCCTTCAGCATGCGCATCGAGACGCGTCTCGCAGGCAACCTGGTGGAGCGCGCCCGCGCCCAGGCTATCGCCGATGCGGGTATCCGGCGTGGCATCGTCGCATTGCTGGCCCATGGGCCGGGACCGCGCTGGATCGCCGACGGGCGACTCTATGAGCTGCCCTTCGGCGACGGCACCATGGGGATCCGTCTACTGTCGGAAAATGGCAAGATCGATTTGAACGGCGCCCCGGAGGCGCTCATTCGAGGGCTGTTGCGCGCGCTGGTCAAAAGCGGCGAAATCCCGGACGCAGAATTGGCCCAGCACATCGCCGGTGCCATTCTCGACTGGCGGGATCCGGACACGCGGGCACGCACCGATGGCGCCGAGGATCGGCACTACAAGGCCAGCGAGCGCCCCTTCGGATCCCGGGATGGCGCCTTTCTGAGCGTCGCGGAGCTCACTCAGGTACTGCCGGTGGACGCGCGGACCTACGCGCAGCTGGCACCCCGGATGACCGTGTACTCGTGGGCGCCCCAGGTCGATCCCATGACGGCGTCCAGACAGGTGTTGCTCGCGATTCCGGGCCTCGACGCCGGTGTGGTGGACCGTTTCATGGTTGCCCGGGATGCCGTTTACGCCGCTCAATGGACGGATGGCGAGGCGCCATCGCGTCTACCCATGGAGTTGTTGTCCCCCGGCGCACGCTATCTGTCCCGGGCAGATTCGAGGGTCTACACTGTCGAGGCGGTAGGTGAGCTGTCCACGGGCGCCCGCGCAAGCCGCCGGGCCGTGATCCAGCTGAGCGGGGACGCTCGCAAACCCTTCAGCATCGTTGCCTGGTTCGATTCCATTCCCGATTCCGAGATCGATTAGTGGGCCTGAGTTAGTGGGCGTAAGTGAATTCTTCCACTGGTGGCGTGCCGAGCTTACCGGCATGTTGCCCGGGGCATGGCAGCGTCGTTTCGAGGGCCGTCGCGATACCTTGTTTCTGTCGCCCGGCCACCAGGAACTGCGCATCAGTCGGCGGGACAATGGCCGCCTCGAAGAGCTTGGCCGTATCGATACGAGTCTGCCCGATGCCAGCGAGCGCATGGCGGCGACACTTGGGGCGCTGAAGGGCGAATCCACCCGTGTCGAGGTTGCCGTTCCGCCGGAAAAGCTGCTGGTCAAGCAGATCCAACTTCCTCTTGCCGCCGAAGAGAATCTGCGTCAGGTGCTGGGCTTTGAAATGCAACGGCAGACGCCTTTTCGCGCCGAGCAGGTGTATTTCAACTACCGGGTGGTGGCGCGCCGAACCCAGAGTCAGCAGCTTACCGTGGAGTTCTCGGTGGTGCCGCGAACGGTGGTGGAGGAAGTTCTGAGTCCCATCGCCGACTGGGATCTGGCGCTGGAGCAGGGCGACGCTAAGTCCGAACAGGATCAACGGGTATTCGCCTTCGCCCCCGCCGGTGCCGGATTGCGGGTTACCAGCGGCTTGTATCGCCGGTTGCTGGTAGCGAATGTGGCACTCCTGGTCGCGGTGGGCGCCGTGCCGATGCTTCAGCAGCAACGCTACCTGGATCAATCCCGCGCGCGCCTGGCGGAGATCCGTGCTGCCGCTACCACCGCGTCGAATCTTCAACAGCGCATCGATCAACACCAGGCGCGCTTTCGGTACCTGTTTGCGCAGAAAGTCAGGCAGCCGCCGTCGGTGGAATTGCTCGAAGAGTTGAGCACGCGTTTGCCCGACGACACCTGGTTGTTTCGCGTGGAGATCCGTGACGGCAAAATGCATTTGCAGGGTACCTCGACCCGGGCATCCGCGTTGATTGCGCAGCTGGAGGGATCGCATTTTCTCGAGGACGTGCACTTCGCTTCCCCGGTGACCCAGGATGGCGCCAGTGGTCGCGAACGCTTTCATCTTTCGGCCAGCATCGCGTCGCCGCCAAGGCCCGCTTCGGCGGGCAGCTCCGAGGGCCGGGAATCGTGATCGCGCAGCTACCGCGTCTGCAACGACGCATTCTGGCGGTTCTCGTGCTGCTGCTGTCCCTGGCGGTGTTGGTGCGCGTCGTGGTGGTGCCGATCTGGAGCGGCTTTCTGAGCAATCGCGACGCCATCGCCCAGAGCGAGGACAACATCGCCCGCTATTCACGCCTGTCGACGCAGGTCGGCGCGTTGCAGTCGGCGGTCGGGGAGCTCGAGCAGACCGATAGTCTGGATCGCTATGTGTTGGTCCAGGAAAGCGAGCCGCTGGCCGCCGCAGCTCTGCAGGCGCGGATGAAGTCCGTGGTCACCAGCAGCGGCGGCACGCTCACCAGCACGCAGGTTCTACCCACGGAAACGGAACAGGGATTCAAGCGCGTCATCGTCAACGTGCGCATGGCGGTTTCCACCGATGCCCTGCAACGTGTGCTCTACGAGTTGGAAAACGATCTACCCTATCTGCTCACCGACGATATCGTGATTCTGTCCCGGGGGGCGCGCAAACGGCGCCGGGCGACACAGAGTGTCGATCTGCTGGATGTGCGCTTCAACCTCTACGGCTTCATGCGCGATCCCGAGGAGCCCGCGTAATGCACCCGCGTTCTCCCGGCTGGTTGCTGTTAACCCTGGTGGCGCTGGCTGCGCTGCTGGCCGCCGAGCTGCATTTCCAGGTCGGTGCGGGTTCCGGCGGTCGATCCATCCAGGCGGGCAGCGCGCCGGCCGGGGCTTCCCCGGCGCCGCTGTTCACCCTGGCGGCCCGGGACAGCTTCTCCGAAACCCTGACGCGGCCGTTGTTCATGCCCGAGCGCAAACCCCGGGAGGCGGAACCGGTATCGCCGCTGGCGGCGCCCCGGGCGGCCAGGCCGAAGGCCAATCGCTACGCGCTCTCCGCCATCATCATCGTCGACGACAAGCCCGTCGCGTTGTTGACGGACACCGCTACCGGCAGTTTGAGCCGGGTCAGGGAAGGCGACAGCCTGGCCGGCTGGCGGGTGGAGGAGATCCGCGCGGATGGCGCGGTGCTCAGCAACGGCGACGCCCGTGAGGAGCTGGTCCTGCGCTCCTTCGGGGCACCGGCACCGGCGCCCAGGCCGACCCGGCGCCGAGCCGGCGCCACCCCCGCCCCCGGCGCCGACAACGGCGCGCAAGCGCTGCCCAACCGACCCAGGCGGCCCAAGCGCGGCCCCCGGCAAAGCCCGCCGGTGCCTCCCGACCCCAAGCAGGGAGGGCCTTTGCCCCAGTCTCTTCCCGGCCCTGTCCGGGAGTGTTCATCTGGGCCGTAAAAAGTCGGATCTTCTTGAATATCAGGAGGTAAGCGACAATACTTAAGGAACCTTTGTTAAAGTAAATTGTTCAATACGAACAGGTGAAAATCTTCCGGGCGGTAGGTGCGCATCCAGGGATGCGCCGCACCGGCGGTCTCCTATGGGCGATCGCCGGCATTCTGCTGTCCGGCTGCGAGCGCATTCATCCCGATATCGTCAAAGGCTACACCGTGGGCGAGTCACAGCGGGCCGCCGCCGAGGCCGAAGCCAGGGGTGATGCCGTGCCACGCTCCGTGGAACAGGTGGCGCCGGAACGCGCGCCGCGCCCGGCGCAATTCTACCAGCCCGGTACCGGGGTCTTCGTGGGACAGTCCCGGGCGCAGGCGACGGTCCAGGGCGGCGGCAATATCACCCTCAATTTCGAGAACACCAATCTGCGTGAGGTCGTGAAGGTAATCCTCGGCGATCTCCTGAACGCCAACTATAACCTGGCCCCCGGCGTCCAGGGTGCGGTAACCCTGCAGACCAGCGAGCCGCTGTCCCGCAAAGACCTGATTCCGACCCTGGAGCTGTTGCTGCGCATGAACGGCGCGGCGCTGGTACACCAGAACGGGCTCTACAACGTGGTGCCACGGGACAGCGCCATGCGCGGCATGCTGGCGCCGCAGCTGGGCAATTCCGGTCAGGCCCTGCCGCGGGGATACAGCGTGCGCATCGTTCCCCTGACCTACATCGCCGCCGAGGAGATGCAGAAGATCCTCGAGCCTTTCGCCGCCGCCGGCAATGTGGTGCGCGTGGATACGGTACGCAACCTGTTGATCCTGGCAGGCGGCGGCCCGGAACTCGCGCGGTTGCTGGAGACGGTGCGCATATTCGATGTGGACTGGTTGGAAGGCATGTCAATCGCGTTGTTCACACCGGATTTCGTCGACGCCGAGACCCTCTCCACGGAGCTGCAGGCGGTTTTCGGCGAGGGCAGCGACAGTCCTCTTGCCGGGGTCATCAAGTTCGTCACCCTGGAGCGCCTGAACGCACTGCTGGTGATCACACCGCGCCCGCAGTATCTGGAGAAGGTTGCCGACTGGGTGGAACGCCTGGACCGCGACAGCGGTGGCGTCGGCCAGCGTCTGTTCGTGTACCGGGTACAGAACGGCAAGGCCACCGATCTGGCCGCGGTTCTGGGCGAGGTATTTCAGCGCGAGGCGGGCAGCGCCGTGGTGCCGCCACCGGAGCTGGCACCGGGCCTGGAAGCATTGGAGATCGCCGCGCCACCGCCGCCGGCTGAGGGCCAGGAGGCGGCTCCCGGGGCGGTGCCGCGCTTGGGCGTGACCGCGGCGGCCTTCAGACCCGAATCCCTGGTTGGCGGCGAGGGGCTCGCTATCACCAGCGGCGGTGAAATCCGCATCATCGCCGACGAGATCAACAACGCACTGGTGATTCTTGCCACCAGCCAGCAGTACAAACAGGTGGAAGCGGCCTTGCGCCGGCTCGACGTATTGCCCCAGCAGGTGCTCATCGAGGCCACCATCGCCGAGATCACGCTGAAGGGCGATCTCAAGTACGGCATGGAGTGGTTCTTCACCAATTCGCTCGGTGACAAGACCGGTGCGGGATTGCTGGATCTCGGCGTCACCGGCACCGGCATCGGGCCGGTCATCCCCGGCTTCTCCTATTCGATCATCGACAAGGCGGGTGCGGTGCGCGCCGTGCTCAATGCGCTGGCCGAGGATTCACGGCTCAACGTCATCTCCTCGCCATCGTTGATGGTACTCAACAATCAGACCGCTCACATCGACGTGGGCGACGAAGTGCCCGTGGTCACACAGCAGCAGCAATCCACGGTGGGTACGTCCTCGCCCATCGTCAACAATATCGAATACCGCAATACCGGCGTGCTGCTGTCGGTGACGCCGCGGGTCAATGCCGGCGGCATGGTGGTCATGGACGTGGAGCAGGAGGTGAGCCAGGTTGTCTCTGACTCCACGGATACGACCTCGCTCACGCCGACTATTTCCAAACGCAGCATCACCACCTCGGTGGCGGTGCAGAGCGGCCAGACCGTCGTTCTGGGCGGGCTCATTCGTGAGCAGAAAGTCGTAAGCCGCTCCGGGATACCGGGCCTCTACAACTTGCCCATTATCGGTCCACTGTTCGGTGTCACCATCGACGAGCAGGTCCGCACCGAGCTGGTGGTGCTGATCACGCCGCGTGCGGTGCGCAACCCTGCCGAAGCGGCGCAGGTGACCGACGAGTTCCGCAACAAGATGGAAAGCCTGCGCCCGCTCACCCTTCCCGGGGACGAGAAATCCGACCAGAAGGGTGGCACCAGGACGAAACGCTCCTGGCCGCGGGTGGGTCCGGATGAAACCATCCCCGAGGCCGAGCCGATGGAGTCCGGCGCCGAGCCACCGCCGGCGCCGGACGCTCTGGTGCTGGAGGACCAGTAAACGAAAAAAACGCTGCCCGGTCGCACGCTGGAATCGTTCGCGAACCGGGTAGTCCCCTGAAGGCGCCCGTCACGGAGCCTGGAAGCGGGGGTGCTCTTCAGCCCCGTCATTCGCTGAAGAGCACCCCCGTATTTTTTACCTATTGGGGAGGCTCCCCAATAGGTAACCTATTGATTCGCGATCAGTTGATCAAAGAACGTAGCTTGTAGTAGAGGGCCGAGTGCAGGAGTTTGCCGGTGCCGATGGCCAGGGCGCGGAAACGTTCCGTTGCCGTGTCCAGGTCGATGCTGGTGTTGGTTTCCCGTTCGATTCTGCGCACCCGTCCGAGCACGCGGCTGGCGTCGATGCCGGCATCGAGACGCACACAGGCGTCGCCCCGGGTTTGAATCCGGTGCCGTCGTCCGTTGTCGCGCCAACGGCGTACAACCCGATGCAGCACC
>PVMK01114232.1_pt1 | contig 12139 bp, 9 predicted proteins | sample 1853481 | NCBI WGS metagenome assembly PVMK01 (sample SAMN08533507, study PRJNA380276) | Marine sediment metagenome, whole genome shotgun sequencing project. | reverse complement strand
ATGTATGCCGATGCCTGATTGCTTTCCAGAATGTCCTGCCGGGTTCCAGAACACACGCTCCGGCGATATCATTGTACTGGTACCCGGCAGGACATTCTGGAAAGCAATCAGGCATCGGCATACATTCCCCTGCAGCGTTTTGCCCGAAACCCCAAGGACAGGATTGCGACCCATCAAAACCCTGCCAGCACATATTCAATTGAACGGGTCCGGCGGCATTCAGAGATAATCCCTCACAGACCACTCTGCCTGGTTGTTTTTGATCTAGAGAACATGGTTTTTCCCTCCCCTCTACTTCCACCCAGAGGTTACCACCTGGTGGTTGAAAGAGGGAATTACTGGACAATTCACCTGGCTGACTGATCCTTGGATCAAAGATTTCTTCACCAGGATGTCTTCCAACAACAGGACCAAGAACAATAGCTGTTATAAGTCCCTCCTCAATCAGTGCAGTTTGAATCTGATAATGCTGAAAGTCCTCATTAATATCGGTTGCGCTCGCCCTTAATGAACAGCCGGGGGTGACCAATAGGGGAGTGAAGCTGGTGGCACAGATCGGCAGATAGAGATCTTCAGGTTTAAAATCTGATATCCGTGCCAGTTTACTCACGTCACCATCTATCCAGATATCATCCTGGTTGACCCAGCAAAATTGACCGCTGACTGGATGCAGCACCAAGGCCCTGTCTCCTGGATCATTCAAGGCTTTGATATAGGGCCGCTGCCCAACCAACAACAGTTCGGAGGCTCCTTCACATATTACGTCAGCAACCACATTCGCCCGGGGGATCACAGAGGTGATAAAACTCTCCGCACCCAGCTTCAGATCCAATTCTGTTAAGTTTAAGGCCGGGCCGACGGGATCGGTGGCCAGGGTTCCGCCGGCGTTGATGATAATATCATCCAGCGCTGCCCCCCAATCGCCAAGATAATCATCAGAGGAGAAATAAAAACCCAGGATCACTTCACCCCCCAGGACTGGCGCCAGGTCAATTATTTCTTCACGCCAGATCGTAGTCACACCGGAATACCCTGGCAGCAACCTGCCATTAATGAAAACAGTATCCGGATATCCATTTTCGGGCGAAAGAACAATCCAATTCTCAGAATCCTGGATACCGTTGTGGCCGCTATTAATCGCAAAAATAACCAGTCCGTCCCAATGCTCTTCTGTTCGATATATCAGGTTAAGGAAAGGGTGGCAGATTCCACATTGACCAGATCGATTTCAGCTGTATACAGCAGGGAATTTTCCTGATCTTCATAGCCACCGTCTCCCAGAAGGATCATGTTGTCCCGCGATCTACCATCAACGGGAAAATCCGGGTACAAATATGACTGATCATCATCGCCCGTTACCCACCAATTGCTGAATAACGAAGATCCCAACAATTGGCTTGCTCCCAGATTTCCTGACAGATCTTCAAAATCTTCACACAGCACAACATCCCTCTCGCTGCAGGGAGCACTTGAATCCGGTGCCGGTGAGGCGCACCCAGCCACCAGCGACAAGAAAACTGCTGCAAAAATGGGCTTGATCAAGGATTTATTTTTCATGATAAGTTTCACCGGGAATTAAAGTTCCTAACTCCATAATAAAGGATTATAGGGAAAGAAATCCAGGAAGTCAAATCTGGCAAACCAGGTCTGCATAAAATACTGACCACCTCGCAGCACGGTATACTTAAATGAAAGGGGCCAACTATAAATATGTCCGAATTATCACTATACTGGCGAGGCTGGTCCGAGGGTCAGTTAGCCAGCTTTCAAGATGATCAGGGAAAAACAAATCACTGCGCCAAGTACGCTGCCGCCAGCGCACTTAATTTATTATATGGCACATCGTTATCGGGTGAGGGGCTGGTTACCTGGATTGGATCAAAGATTTTAAGAGGAACTGGTTTATATTCCATCCTGGGAAACCACAACGGCAGCCTTGTCTACCAAACAGCAAACCTGATCAGAAAGCTGGCCCAGCAAAACGATCTCAAGCCCCACGTGAGAAGCGGCTTTGGGACGCTGGTTGATCTACGAGACCGTTTGCGGGACGGAAATTCCCTGATCCTCATTTCAATAACGTATTTCCAGGGCCAGGAGCCAGTCGTTGCCAGGGGTTCAAGCACAACAACCTCACTGGGTTCGACCCGTTTTCTTGGCGGGCATTTAATGATCCTGGGAGCTTATAATCCAGCCCATCAAAACGAGTCTGGAGTGAACACCCCCTGGGGTTTTCTGAGTTCCTGGCCGGGACAGGGACACCTTTTTTGGATGACGGAAAAAGATTTTCGCCGCAGCTGGGGGAAATTGTCTTTTTTTAATATGATCACGGTAAGTATGTGAGCGACTTGTTGACAGGGAGACTTGGAGCTGGAGGAATTGTGAAGATGAGTAACAACCCGGATTAATAGGTTATTTGAGTTTCTGTTTTTTCTTGGCTAGAAGGAATATCTATCACCCTTTCACCCGGCCGTCTAGTCTCCAGGTCTGTTTTATTGACCATGGCCATTTTCACCAGTTATGCCTTATACGCTTGTATTCATACAAAAATAAATCGGGGTGGCATACGACACGTGATTACTGGTTACTTAATACTTCTTACTCCTCCCCCTTTATTATTTCCAGTAATTCCCCCAAATTCTCACATACCAGATCAGGTTGATGGGGAGCAGAAACCAGATCTTCCAAATTAGCCTCACCGCTTAAAACCAGTACTGTCTGAATTCCTGCTTCACCCAGGGCTATATCTGTATACAGCCGATCACCCACCATGGTCAAGTGTTCGGGTTCAAATCCAGTTTGTTCGACGATAGCTTCCACCATTGGAGCGTGGGGTTTACCTACGATCACATCCGCGTCTCTGCCCGTGGAGGTTTTGATCAGGGCCATCATGGCACCTATATCAGGCATGAAACCACCCGGTGTGGGGCAGTTGATATCTGGATGGGTGGCAATATAGGGTCGCCCTTCGACTACAAAATCAGCCAGTGCCCGAATCTTCTGATACGTCAGAGTGGTATCAAATCCCAATACAAGGTAATCAGGGTCACTTTCAACCAGTTCAAATCCATATGCCCTGAACTCTTCTTCCAGCGAGGGAGTGCCAACCAGAAATATTCTGGCCCCCGGTTTTTGTTTCTTCAGGTATATCGCCGTGGCCATGCCGGAAGAGAAGATCATGTCCTCTGAAGCAGTTAATCCATACCCAACCAGTTTTTGGGAATAATCCGCCCTGGACCTGGATGAATTATTGGTCAGGAAATAATAGGGTCTGGAGTTTTCATCAAGATATGCCAGCAGCTCCCGGGCACCGGGAAGCAGCTCCTCACCCAGGTAAACGGTTCCATCCAGATCAAACAGAAAACAAGCCGTATTCTTAATTCCACCTATATCATTCATAAGTTGCCCTCAATAAATCTTTTCAGCCTTATCTGAATAATTTGGCCAGATTTTCTTTATAGGGCGGATAAACAATACCGTCCTCAGTGATAAAAGCAGTGATGTATTTCGCCGGGGTGACATCAAAAGCCGGATTACCCACGGGAGTATTATCCGGTGTGATCTGCCAGGTTCCGACATGAGTTACTTCTTGAGGAGGTCTTTCCTCGATCTTGATCAAATCACCTGATGGCGTGTTCATATCAATTGTGGATTTAGGCAGACCAACATAAAATGGCACGTTGTTCTCGTGGGCGACTACCGCCAGGTTGTAGGTGCCAATTTTATTAGCTACATCCCCGTTGGCAGCGACCCGGTCTGTTCCAACCAGACAGAGATCCACCTTTTGGGTCCTCATATAATGTCCGGAAGTGCTGTCTGCCACAACTTTAAATGGCACTCCATACTGCAGTAACTCCCAGGCGGTTAAACGAGCGCCTTGCAGCCTTGGCCGAGTCTCATCCACGTAGGCAAAAACATTCTTGCCCTCTTCGTGAGCCAGGCGGATGATCCCCAGGGCAGTGCCGTAGTCAACAGCTGCCAGGCTGCCGGTATTGCAGTGGTGAAAGATCGCTGCGTCTTCAGGGATGAGCGGTTGGGCATTCTTACATATGGCCAGGTTGATTTCTACATCCTCATCAGCAATAATTTGGGCTTCATTCAAGAGAGCATCGCGCAGTTCTGTGACACTTGAATAGGTATCTTCTTTAACCAGTTTCATCATCCGGTCAATGGCCCAGAATAAGTTAACTGCTGTCGGGCGCGATGCTCCCAATATTTCTGCAGCCCGTTCCACTTCGGCAAGGACCACCTTAAGGTCTCCGCTTTTATCATGCCAGGGCACCAGGGCCAGGCCAAAGGCTGCCGCTGCGCCAATGGCAGGCGCGCCGCGGATGACCATATCCTTGATCGCGCCGGCGACAGCAATGGGATCCTTGTATTCGTTGTAAAGGACTTCATGGGGAAGTACCCGCTGATCGATCATGCTGACCAGTCCTGAATCGAGCCATTTAATTGTGTGAAAACTCACCATGTCTTTATCTCGCTCCCGGAAATCCAAACTCTGAATGATAAAATAAACCAGATATTATTATAACCTTTGAGTTATTAAGACTGCTTTACCATCTTTCGAAAACAAGCTTTATTCACCAGGTGAGCAATTCTTATATCCTGAACGAAGGTTATTCAGAAGGAGATGATTAAGATGATGACCCGCCAACAAACGATCCGGGAAATCAAGGCCAATCCTGATGTTCAAGTCCTGATCATTGGTGCTGGCATCAATGGGATCGGAACATTCCGAGATCTGGCTTTGCAGGGTGTGAATTGCCTGATCATAGACCGGGGAGACTTCTGCTCCGGAGCCAGCATGGCTTCCTCTCATATGCTGCATGGGGGCATCCGCTACCTTGAAAACGGCGAGTTCCGCCTGGTCCGGGAGGCATTACATGAGCGTAACAACCTGCTGAGTAATGCGCCTCACCTCACCCATCCCCTGCCAACCACAATTCCGATCTTTAAATGGTTTTCGGGGATTTTCAACTCTCCCCTGAAATTCCTGGGGCTGCTTGACAAGCCTGCGGAACGGGGCGTCATTATCATCAAGTTGGGTTTGACCTTATATGATGCCTACGTGCGGGGCGATAGCTCTATGCCCCCCCATCGTTTTGATGATCGCCAAAGTGCTCTCAAGAATTGGCCAGCTCTGAATCCTGAGGTTCTTTTTGCTGCCACTTATTATGACGGAGCCATGACTTCTCCTGAGCGTTTAGCCCTGGAAATACTGCTTGACGGGGAAAATGAAGGCGATCATGCCCGGGCTCTGAACTACCTCAGCGCAATAGGATCAGAAGGAGATCAGGTCAAGCTCAGGGATGAGATTTCGAGTGAGGAATTTTTCATCAAACCGGAAATCATCATCAACGCCGGCGGTCCCTGGATCGATTTTGTCAATCAGGGACTCAGTCATAAAACTGGTTTAATTGGTGGCACCAAGGGTTCCCATTTAATTGTCAATCATCCAGAACTCAGGAAAGCCATCGGCGACCACGAGATCTTCTTTGAATACTCGGATGGGCGGATCGTGTTGATCTTCCCCTACCTTGATGAACAGGTCATGATCGGATCCACCGATATCAGGATTGAAGATCCCGATCAAGCCCTCTGCACTGAGGAGGAAATTGATTATATCCTGGGCATGGTCCCCCGGGTCTTTCCTGAAATAAAGGTCAGCAAGGATCAGATCATCTTTCAATTTTCAGGGGTCCGTCCGCTGCCGGTTGCCAAAGGAAGTACCGGACAGATCAGCCGGGACCACTCCCTTGAAATACTCGAAAAATCCGGGCTTAATCCCTGGCCCATTCTCAGCATGGTAGGTGGAAAATGGACCAGCTACAGGGCGTTTTCAGAACTGGTGACAGACCGGGTTTTGGCCAGGCTGGGCAAAACGCGTGGGACAAGCACCGATCAACTGGCAATCGGGGGTGGAAAAGGATATCCAGCCAATCAGAATGATCGCCAACTTTGGATTCGCGAAGTGGCAGAAGACACTGGCCTGGATCAGGAGCAGATTTCAGGGCTCTTTTCCCGCTACGGCACCCGGGCAAAAGAGGTGGCAGGGTTTATTTCGAGGGGTCAAGATGCTGCCCTGAAACACCTGGACTACTCCTGGGAAGAAGTTCATTTTATCGTCGAACGCGAGATGATCGCCCACCTGGATGATTTCCTGTTACGCCGCACTAAACTTGCCTGGACCGGCCAAGTTTCACTGGAGATCATCACTGAACTTGGGGAAATCATGTCAGAATTGCTGAATTGGTCGGAGAAAGATCAAGGTGAAGAAATCCAGAACTGTCTTGATATCCTCAAAAACCAGCATGGGATGAAGCTCTGATTGGGAATTGGATTTCCCTAAGGGAAGGTTTCGGAATAGTGCGGATCTGACCCGGGATTGGTAAAAACCCTTTCCGAACCGCAAATCAAAAACAAATATAAATCACATAGTGAGCACTTCAATGTTAGAGATAATTTCAGTCGCTTTGAGCGATAAAACACTTTACTTTATAGTTTCTGGTCTAATTAACTTTTCTATACTATACTAATCATTAACCTAAACCCATTATCAATAGGTTGTCTTTCAACGAGCATAGCCAGTACCCTTTTTTGACCTCAAATCAATTCAACACCACCCGCGAGGCTAGATACCGTGGTAAATAAACCTAAGAGGATCCTGACCTATGCAATTTACGGTTTTATTCTTGGTTTGTTTTTTCCCATTGCCGCTACAGCTGCTATATTTCTCACTCTAAATGCCAGATTTTCCTGGCCAGGTTTCCGGGCAATTCACCTGGGCCATCCTTTAATGCTGATCATTGATGTTATCCCAATTGTTCTATCTGCTTCATTTGCGTTGATTGGCATTCAATCGGCCCGATTCCTGAAAACATCTTCCGACCTGGACGAACAGCTGAAGATCCAAGCCTCAAATATCGAGAATGAACATTATTTCCTTGAGGCATTAATCGCCAGCACTTCTTTTGCCGTCATTCGCCTTGACTCAAAACATCATATTATCACCTGCAATGAAGCCTTCGAGGACTTATTTGGTTATCAATGCGAAGAGATCATCGGACAAAATCTGGATGATTTGATAATCTCAGACGATCTTCTTATTGAATCCTCCCTTTTATCAGAAAATGTCTCAAATGGCGATCTGGTTCGAAAGATCAGCCAGCGGAAAAGGAAAGACGGCAGCCTGGTAGATGTGGAAATTGTGGGTATCCCGGTTATTGTAGGTGGAGAAAATATCGGGATCTTAGGTCTGTATCATGATATCAGCGCGAGATTACAAGCTGAAGCTGCGTTAAAGGAAAGTGAAGCCCGTTTCAAGAGTCTATTCAACGAATCTCCCATATCTCTCTGGGAAGAAGATTTTTCTGATGTCAAACAAATCCTGGAAGGATACGGTGAGAAAGAGCAGATCATAGAACAGTTAAACCAGGATTACGAACTAGTCATGGAATGTTCCCGGGCAGTAAAGGTCCTTGATATTAACCAGGCCACAATTGATCTATACAATGCAAAATCAAAAGCTGACTTGATTCAGAGTTTATCACAGGTCCTTGTGATTGAATCACTGGAAGAATTCAGGGGGGAATTGATAGCTATGGTCAGCGGGGAAACCACTTTCGAGTGTGAGATCTATCAAAAGAAACTCACGGGTGAGCTGATCTATGGCTTGCTGCGCTTTTCCATTCCTCCCGGATATGAAAACTCCTGGGAACGGGTCCATATTTCCATCATTGATATAACTGAGCGCAAGGAAGCTGAAGAAAAACTGCGCTTCATAAGTTTCCATGATGCATTGACGGGGCTTTATAACCGGGCTTATTTTGAAGAGGAAATAGCCCGCTTAGAAGGAAGCCGCCAGTATCCAGTGAGTATCATTGCCTGTGATCTGGATGGCTTAAAACAGATCAATGACCAGTTTGGGCACGATGCCGGTGATCGTGCCATAAAGGCAGCTGCCAAAGTCCTCGGACTGCATACTTTTAGAAAAGAAGATGTGGTCGCCCGCATCGGGGGAGATGAATTCATTGTTATCCTTCCCTCAGTTGATCTGGATCAGAACCCTGCAATATATGATCGGATAAATGATGGCCTGGACCAATTTAACAAAAGCGACCTTGACGATGATCTGTATCGCCCGATCTCGTTTTCTCTTGGTTATGCGGTTGTCCAGGAGGGGAATCACTCAAAGATGGTTATAAATCTGCCGACAAAGCCATGTATATCAATAAATCCAAGAAAAAAGCCAATCAGGATCGATAAATAATTTCGGGGTATTTCAATATTTGTCAATGCTCTCCGCATGATGCATTTGCCGTAAAAGCAGGTAAGCCTTGAGGAAATCCATATGAAAAAGAAACCCAAGTTAAAAAAAGAACTCATCCAGGAAGTGGCTCAATTGCAGGAGAGGGTTAAGGAACTTGAATCTGAAACAGCTGAGGAAAAACAAACCCAGGAATTATATCAAACGGACGAGGAGAAATACCGGCTTTTCCATGAAGCTAAAGAATTAGCAAAATTCAATGAAGGCAGCGTCCTGCAGGACGCTGAAGGCATAATTACCTTCGTGAACCCCGCAGCGGCGAAAATGCTGGACTACACAGCTGAAGAATGGATCGGTAAACACTGGACGGTTCCTTAATTATTACAGCGGAACTGTTCCCGAAATTAATATCGTCTCTGATATCTAATAAACTAAACGCATCCATTTCTGAATGCGTTTAGTTTAAATGGCGTTAGTGATCTATGCTTTATATCGCCAGTTTTTCCAAGCGATCCACAGTGTCTGTCAAAACCTGGAAAGCTGCTTTCACCGGCTCGGGGCTGGTCAGGTCAACACCCGCTTTTTTTAAAGCATCTAAAGAATACATCGAATTTCCTGCCTTTAGAAATTCAAGATAATCATTGGCGGCTTCATCGCCTTCAGATAACACTCTATTAACTAGGGCATTGGCTCCTGAGATACCAGTGGCATATTGATAAACATAAAAATTAGCATACATATGGCCAAACTGAGCCCAGGTGATACCAATCCGATCTTTATCAAATACAACCTCCTCGCCATACCCCTCCTTAAAAAGCTTTGCAGCCAAGTCAATCATAAATCGGGCGTTGATCGGTTCACCACCCTCGACCCGCTCGTGCATTTCAAGTTCAAAGCGCGCCAGGATTGGCATGACAAAGAAATACCGATGATAATTTGACATAGTCTCTTCGATCAGCGCCATTTGAATATCCGGGGATTGCTGGGTGCGGAATATATAATCCCTGACCATCGCCTGATTAAAGTTCGATGCTACTTCCGCAACGAAGAGGGAATAATCCCCATACACATAGGGTTGGTTTTGCCGGGTGTAGTAGGAATGCATGGAATGGCCAAGTTCATGGGCCAGCGTGCTGAGGCTGAAGACATCATCAGAATAACTCATCATGATGAAGGGTTGAGTATCGTGCATTCCCCAGGAAAACGCTCCTTGCCGTTTTCCCTTATTGCGGGCTCTGTCCACCCAACGACCCTCCAGGCTGCCCGTACGCAGAATCGACACATACTCTTCACCCAGAGGAGCCATGCCTTCACAGATCCAGTCGATTGCTTGCTGGTAAGGAATGGGTGGTTTTATTGTTGTGAGGGGTGCTTTTAGATCATACACGTGCAGCTTCTTATAGCCCAATAATTCTCTCCTGATCCGCCAATAGCGATGCCAGGTAGGTAGATTGTCTTTGAACACCTTGACCAGATTGTGGAATACTTCAACCGGAATATTAATGGGAAACAAAGATGCTTCCAGAGACGAATTGTATCGTCGTGCTTTTGCCTTAAAAACATCTCTCTTGAATCCGCCTGTCTGAATTGCTGCGATAGTGTTTTGATGCTGTAAATATGCATCGGCATAATTCTCCCAGGCAGTTCGCCTTACCTCCCGGTCAGGGTCAGTGATTAGATCATTAATACTGCTTTGGCCTATTTCTCTCTCTGAGCCGTCTTCGGCTCTCGCCAACTTGAATTCTAAGTCGGCGTTAACTAAGCTGCTGTACGTCCCTGGAAAATATGCCAGGGGATCAGAAGATTGAGCCAGGACCTCTTCTACTTCCGAGGATCGCAAATGGGCTTTTAAGCGCTCCAGATTTTCAAAGTAGTGCTTGTAACCAGCAAGTGAAGGCAAATCATCCATCCATTTCTTGAGCTGCTCCAGACCCAAAGCCATTAACTCCGGTTCAATGAATGAAACCGCAGCAACCACTTTATTCATTAATCCTTGCCCTTGCCCAGAGCGGGCCAGAGCATCTTGATCTGAAGCATCTGTTTGGCTGTCCAATCCGCTGTACACGTATACTTTCTCGGCACCCCGAAGAATTTCTTCACTGAGGGTGAGACACTTGAGAAGTGTTTCTGGGTTATGATTTAATTTCCCTTTGTATGGCTCTATTTCAGAAAGCCTGTTTTCAAAGTATTTGTAGTCTTTATCCCAAGCCTGAACATTGGGATATATGCTTTCCAAATTCCAGGTTTCTTCTTGGGGAACTTCGCTGCGGAGTGGTAAGGTTGTGACTGTCATTTTATATCTCCCTGCTATATATAAATTCTCATCAGGTAAAGCTTTCTTGTAACGGCTTAATGGTACACGGAAAGAACTTTGATTAGTGAATTATTCCAAGACCATGACCAGGATCATAAATAGAAAAAGATTGCGTTACCAAATAATTCATTTTAATCGGGAGCCAGAATAGCTAGCTTGAAAATAATGGCAGTTGTTCCAGATCTGAAAGCGAGTATTGTCCAACGCTGCCAACCAGGGGAAGAGTGCTCTTGTATCGGTAGCGTTTTATCCTGCTGATGATCTCAGCCACGAAATCCCCGTCGAAACCTCTTTCAACACAAGCTGCGGCTGTCAGCTTCTCCTCAAGCAGCAGATATAAAAGCTGGTCCATATCGTTATATGAATATCCCAATTCGCCTTCATCAGTTTGCCCGGCCCACAGATCGGCCGAGGGAGCTTTGGTGATGATCACTTCAGGCACATCTAATTCCCGGGCCAACTGCCTCACCTGGGCTTTGTATAGATCAGCCAGGGGGTTAAAATCAAATGCTCCATCACCATGCAGGGTGCTGTATCCCAACAGGGACTCTGTTTTGTTGCCTGTGCCAACCACCAATCCGGGCAATGCCGCCGATTGATCATAAATATTGATCATCCGGACCCTGGCCATCACATTGCCTTTTCTCACTGGCGATGCATCCGGGTAATTATCCAGAATGGAATCAACAGCTTCAGTGATTTCGATCGTCTTTGACTGCAGGCCCAATTGATCGATAACCAGCTGGGCGTGTTCCAGCGATTCTGCCGATGAGGTTTTATAGGGCAGCCGCAGGGCAAGCACATTTTCTGGACCTAACGTACGAGCCGCCAAATAGGCGCTCAAAGAAGAATCAATACCTCCTGATACCCCCAGCACAACTTTTGTATAACCAGCATCTATCACTGTTTGCCGAATGAATTGAGTCAAGGAATCAATGGCTTTTTTTCCATCAAGAGTTAAATTTTCCATTAATTCGCTTTTTCCCTTTGTGTAAACATTAATGCCAAAGCACAAACAAGAAATGCTATTGAGAACCAGCTTTCCCAGCGCAGGCTCAAGAATTGAGGCGCAGGGTCTTCCCTGAAAAAGGAGAGGGATAAATTAATTCCGGTCAGCCCTGCTATGGCTAAAACAGCTCGAAAACCAGGTTTTCGAACCCTTTTCAGCGGAAACAGAATTGTCCCGATGATCCAGGCCCCACTGAATACTGCCCCCAGGATCGGCAGTGGCCATCGTTTGGAAACCAGGCCCAGGATGTCACGGACAGCTATGCCGTACCAGGCGGATGTCTGGTGTCCATAACCCACCCCGGACCACCATCCCGTTAACCAGGCAGCCAAAACCATAACGCCAATAAGGGGTAGAAAGCTGTCAGCCATTTCTCCCAGAGGCTCTTTCTTTAGTAAATGAATAGCCACCAGTGCCAGCGTGAACCCTATCAAAGCTCCTGGCCAGCTTAACCCTCCCAACCATAACTGGGGTATCTCAACCGGGTTAATTTTAAAGTAGGGTAGATTTCGGACCACAAAGCCTGTCCGCGCGCCGATCAAGCTTAGAA
>PVMK01132303.1_pt1 | contig 12140 bp, 9 predicted proteins | sample 1853481 | NCBI WGS metagenome assembly PVMK01 (sample SAMN08533507, study PRJNA380276) | Marine sediment metagenome, whole genome shotgun sequencing project. | reverse complement strand
TACAATCTTCCGATAATGACGAAGAGGGTAAGGTAACGACTTAGGTTTAGAGTATAAAGGTTCAGGGTTGAAAAGGAATGGAGTATTGGAGTAAAGAATATTGGAGTAGTGGAGTGATGGAATGGTGGAGTGATGGAGTGATGGAAAGATGGAGTGATGGAGTATTGGAGTGATGGAGTAGTGGAGTGATGGGGTAATGGTGTAATGAGAAAAAACAGAAACCGAGGATACCAAAAGTTAATTGTGTGGAATGATGCCATCACCTATTATTCGTTGACGTATGATGTCTTTCGGTCCTTTCCTTATGAGCTGAAACGGGTTGCTTCGCAACAGATTGCCTCAGCCGATTCCGTACATCGCAATATCGCAGAGGGATACTGTCGGCGTTCGATTAAGGAATACCTTAATTTTCTGAATATTTCTTTAGGTTCATTGGGTGAATCAGTATCTGGGCTCTGCAGCTATCGAAAAGCAAAGCAGATATCCGAAGAACAATTTGAAAGACTGGATGCCCACGCGTATAAATTGGAGAACGGACTTCTAAAACTTGTGGAGAGCTTGGAGCGTAAGCGTGATCGAGGAGACTGGATTGACAGCCTGGTTGTCAAGGAGAGCAATGCTGCGTATGGGGATGATTGAAAACAAAAGCATGCATGGATTTTTCCCTTACTTCAGCACTCCAGCACTCCAATACTCCTGGATTCCAACGCTCCAGTACTCCAACACTCCAGTTTTCCGTGGAAACGTGAGCGGGATGCCCGGTCCACCAACAGATTGTGACGAGGAGATTACGTAACCATGCCAATCACCATCCTTCTGGTCGACGACCACCTGCTCTTTAGAAAGGGGCTGCGCCTGCTCCTGGAAGAGGAGCCGGATATGAGCGTGGTTGGCGAGGCGGGCGACGGCAAGCAAGCAATCGAGCGGGTCCGGGAACTTTCTCCGGATGTGGTGGTCATGGACATCAGCATGCCCGACTTAAACGGGATAGAAGCGACGCAGCAGATTCTGTCCGATTCACCGCAGACAAGGGTGGTGGCCCTGTCGATTCATGCCGGCAAGCGGTATGTGGAGGATATGCTGGGCGCCGGGGCTACCGGGTACATCCTCAAAGACAGTGTCCCGGAGGAAATGATAAACGGTATTCGAAAAGTGATGGGCAATCAAGTGTATCTTAGCAGTGTGATTACCGGTGTTGTCGTATCGGAGATCTTAGAGGGTGGGAAAGAAAAGAGCTCTTCTGAGGCGCCGCATCAATGGGCGGCAGATGAATCGGCCGCCATTCTGCGCACCAAGCTGCACCAGCCCCCGATTGGCAGGAATCATGTCCACCGTCCGCGTCTCTTGGAACGGCTTGATCAGCACCGCCGCATGCCCTTAACCCTGGTTTCGGCTCCGGCCGGATACGGTAAAAGTATTCTGATCAGCCGTTGGCTGGAGTCGTGTGATATCCCCAGTGCCTGGGTGTCTCTGGATGAAAACGACAAGGATTTACGGACGTTTACGGCTTACTTTGTCGCAGCGGTTGAGACGATTTTTGCCGGGGTCTGTCGGAATACGCAAGCCCTGCTGAACGCTATCGTTCTGCCGCCCATGGCGGCTTTAGCCACCTGCCTGCTCAACGAACTGGAACTGATTGAGCAGCCCTTTATTCTGGTCCTGGATGATTTTCACCATATCCAGGATGAACCCGTGCACGAACTGCTCAGCGAATTGCTGCATCACCCGCCGCAAGCCATGCACCTGGTTCTGATTGGCCGACGTGATCCCGCCTTGCCGATTTCCGGGTTGCGCGCCCAGGGCCTGGTGACGGAGATCCGAACCCAGGACCTGCGCGCGCAGCCCGGAAATCGGCAGGGCGGGATCACGTCGGCCAATCAGCACCAGGTGCATGGCTTGGGGCGGGTGATGCAGCAATTCGCTGAGCAGTTCGCGCACGGATTCATCCTGGATATGGTGATAATCGTCCAGAACTAGAATAAAGGGCTGCTCGATCAGTTCCAGTTCGTTCAGCAGGCTGGTGGCTATAGCTGCCATGGGCGGCAGAACGGTAGCGTCCAGCAGGGCTTGCGTATTCCGACAGGCCCCGGAAAAAATCGTCTCAACCGCTGCGATAAAGTAAGCCGTAAACGTCCGCAAATCATTGTCGTTTTCAACCAGAGACACCCAGGCACCGGGCATATCACACGACTCCAGCCAACAGCTGATCAGAGAACTTTTACCGTATCCGGCCGGAGCCGAGACCAGGGTTAACGGCCTGCTGAGGTGCTGATCGAGCCGTTCCAATAGATGCGGCCGGCGGACATGGTTCTGGTCAACCGGGGGCCGGTGCAGCTTGGTGCGCAGAATATCGGCCAATTCATCTGCCGCCCATTGATCCGGCGCTTCAGAATAACGCTTCGCTATCCCACCCTCTAAGAGCTCCGATACGACAACACCGGTAATCACACTGCTAAGATACACTTCATTGCCCATCACTTTGCGAATACCGTTTATCATTTCCTCCGGGACACTGTCTTTGAGGATGTACCCGGCAGCCCCGGCGCTCAGCATATCCCTCACATACCGCTTGCCGGCATGAATCGACAGGGCCACCACTTTTGTATCCGGTGAATCGGACAGGATCTGCTGCGTCGCTTCTATCCCGTTTAAGTCGGGCATGCTGATGTCCATGACAACCACATCCGGAGAAAGTTCCCGGACCCGCTCAATTGCTTCCCTGCCGTCGCCCGCCTCCCCAACCACCCTCATATCCGCCTCCTCTTCTAAAAGCAGGCGCAGTCCCTTTCTGAACAGCTGGTGGTCGTCGACTAAAAGGATGGTGATTGGCATGTATTAATCATAGGTTCAGGGTTCTGGGTTCAGAGGTTCTGGGTTCAGAGGTTCCCGTCTTCGCTCTGGCGAGCTACGCCGCGGCACGCAGGGTTCAGAGGTTTAAAAAAGGTTTCCATCCTTCAACCTTTGAACCGGGGACGTTGAACTCGGAACCTATGTGGGTTCAGGGTTATTGGTTGGCAGTTTCGCGCGATCCTCATACTTCCTGAGATAGTTTATGAATCCACGTATGGCGGCGCGGGTTCGCCCGGATAGTTCGTAGGTAGCGCTAAATTCATCCGCAGATATATACTTTTCGTCTAAAGCCACATAAAGTTCACTCTGGACCTCCGTGCATGACCGCTTAGCATACCGTAAGAACCGGATAAACTCGGGATTCGTCTCAGAATCAAAACCTTCCGCAATATTATGCATTGATGATCCGGCAGCATCCTGTATCTGGTTCTTTAACCCATAGTCTTTCGAAAATTGTGGCTTCTTCGTCAGCCGGTACACTTTCCGCGTTAACTCGCGTGCCAGTTGCCAGGCCTCAATATCTTCAAATCGTTCAATCCGCATTTTTTAACCTCTGAACCTTGAACCCGGTTCACCGCAAAGAATAGCAATCAGCGCAGATGTGTCGACAACCATTACTGTAGTACTCCTATGGGGTTATAACCCAATATTTCATCGGCAGACCGCTGATCCTGATCGGGAATCGCACTGCAACGTTTAGAGATTCTCAATATCTCTTCCACCAGGTCAGTAGTGGTGGAACGACCATGGAGACGTTCCAGTCTTTCTTCCAGGGCGCGGGTGATCGCCTGGGTAATTGTTTCCCCACTCTCGGCTGCAAGTTCGCGGGCCAGCTTTTCAGCTTTAGGATTTCTTATGATTAGAGCCATTTTTCCTCCTGATTAATTTATATAAACTGGGCTGGTGAAAATTACCCGTAACCTGTTCTCTAAATTTTATCCCAGTTGTAAAAATTCCTCAGGGGTTAAAACCGTACCATGGAAAATATTTTTAAAATGTATGTTATCCCATGTAATCATTGCTGATATGAAGGGCAGGTGCTTTTTTGCGGCCGAAATCATCAATGCATCACCCAGCGAGGTCCTGCACTTGAGCAGATCAAAAATCTCTTTAATTGCAATAGCTGGGAAGTTGGTTTCAAGCATGGGGACAGGCAATACAACGACCGCGTATCTGTCTTGAAAGTAGGACCATAATTCGGCCAGTTGATTTTCGTTAAGATTAAATGAAAGAATTCCGCAAAGCTCCAATAGATTGACAATCGTCGTGAAGCCGTTTTTCTGCTCGGCCATGTGATCAAGAAATGCCCGGTTGATCTCGTAATAGGCATCCCTTTTGTATCGCAGGTCAATCACAAAGATGTTTGTATCGACCAAAACTAAGTTCTGTTTCGGACCCACTTGGTGGCCTCTTTCCATCCCGGTAAATTCGGGTTTTGCCCTTTCAAGCGTTTTTTCAATATCTTTCCAAGCCTCGTCAAAGGGTCTCAATTCTTTCAAGGTTTCAGCCTCTTCCGTTGTTGGCTGGGCAATGACGGCTACGGGTTTCCCCCGGAAAGTCACCGTCAAGCGTTCCCCCGACTTCACCCTGCGGATAACTTCTCCCGTTCTCTGTTTCAATTGCTTGGCTGTTACAGTACCCATGACCTCCCGCAGTGCTTTACTTCGCAACCAAATGGTCAATCCATCACTCCAGTCAGTCCAGGATCACTCTCACACTCACTACTCCATTCCATCCGTCCTGAAACCTGAACCCTGAACCCTCGTATGAAACTCCGTCTATCCGAAACAGTGAAAAGATTGAACTTTTTAGTTAACCCGTCATATGAAACTAGCCAAGGACAAAGTTTCTTTTAAGATTAGACTGGTCGCTTTTCAGGCCGACGGCTGGGCTGACACCTGACACCCGACGCTGTCCTGTACTCTTCTCCATCACTCCATTTCTTTTCCCAATTCCGCATTCCGCACACTTCCGAATTCTACTATTCCGCATTCCCACTTCCGCATTCAAACATTCCGCATTCCGCATTCCGACTTCCGCATTCAAACATTCCGCACTTCCGCATTCCCACTTCCCCTTCCCCCTTTCCCTTCTCCAACGGCACTGCCAGTACGGCCTCGGTACCCTTTCCGGGTTCGGATATAATTTCCAGGGAGCCGCCTAAATCAGCCATTCGTTCCTTGATACTGAAGAGCCCAAAACCAGCGTCAGCCTTTAAGGATTGTGATTTGGCGTTGACATCGAAGCCGGCACCGTCATCCCTGACGCTGACTTTTACCCGATCGGGGTCCTGATTCACCCTTATATTCACCCGGCTCGCCCGGGCATGTTTGATCACATTGGTGACCAGTTCACGGACACTGCGAAACAGGATAGCGCGCAGGTCGTCATCAATTGGTTCTTTAGAGCCACTAAAAATACACTCAGCTTTAAGCGTGTACCTTTTTTCAACCTGCTCTTCCAGCCACTCGGATATGGCGGCCGACAGACCGATTTCATTCAACTGCGGGGGGCTCAGGTCATAAATAAGGTCCCGGGTCTCCTGAACGGTGTGGCGCAGGGAATCGGAAATTTCATCGAGGGTGGCGGTCTGCCGGGGATCAGATGCCAGCTTGCGAACCGACGCGATTTGAATGCGCGCCAGGGCCAGGGCCTGACCGACATGATCGTGCAGGTCGGCGGCAATGCGACGCCGCTCTTTTTCCTCTGTGATGGTCTGCTGAGATACAAGGGCCTTCAGGCGCTGCTGGTAATCCTGAAGTTGCTGCTCGGCCTGCTTCTGCTCGGTGATGTTGACTGATAAACCCAATAATCCAATTATTTCACCTTCATGATTTTTATGAGGTGTGTACCAATTTCTAAAATAATTACCGTCAACAGTTACCTCATTGCTTACGGTTTCACCATCAAAAGTTTGTCTCATCTCGGCCAACATTTGGGGATAATCTTTATACAGTTCAAAAATAGATTTTCCGACAACCTGTCCCGGTTTCAAGCCCAATTTAGCAAGACCTTTGCCTTCGGAAAGAAGAAATCTACCATTTTTATCTAAGATAAAAACTATTTCTTCGGTATTGGTAACAAGGGTCCTAAATTTTTCTTCACTCTCCCGCAGCGCCCTTTCCACCTGTTTGCGCTTGGTGATGTCATGGATGATCGAAAATAGCAATTTTCGATCTTGAAAATCAATCAGAGTCGAATACACCTCCACTGTGCGAATCTCACCATTAGCTAATCGGTGGGAGAAGATGAAGTAATTTCCTGTTCCAGTCTTTGCATTTTGGAGCTTGGCAGCGATTTGCTCTGGATTAAGTTGGTTGATAGCGGCGATATTCATGGCCCCACGCTCCGGCGCGCGACGTACCCCTGAAAACGTGGCTGCTGCCTGGTTGGCATCCACGATTTTACCCGAGTCCGGGTCAATTAACAACATAACCGCATGGTGTCGCTCAAAAAGCAGTTGGAAGTTCTGTCGGCTCTCCTGTAATGCCCTTTCCGCCTGCCTGATCTGAGTCATTCTCTGGACTTCAATCTCAAGATCACGGCTTCTGGCTTCAGTCGCGCTTACCCGCCAGCGGAATCCTCCGCCAAGCAGCCCGATGGCGACCACCACCATACCGATCCGGAACCACACCGTCTCCCACCACGGCGGGGTCACGGTAATGCGGATCGAGGCGCCTTCCTCGTTCCAGATCCCATCATTGTTGGAAGCGATCACCTTGAAGAGATAGTCCCCGGGGTCCAAATTGGTGTAAGTGGCAAAGCGCCGGGTGCTGTCCACCTCGTTCCACGCCTCCTCGAAGCCTTCCATCCTGTACTTGTAACGGTTCTTCTCCGCCGCTCGAAAATTCAGCGCCGCAAACTCAAAGGAAAAGACCCGGTCCCGGTAGGAGAGCACCAGATTATTTGTCTCGAGGATCGATTTTTGCAAGACTGAATCGGCGCCGATTGGCACCGGTTTGTTCGCCAGTTGAAAATCCGTCAGCATAACAGGCGGGGGGGTCGGATTGTCCACAATCTGGTCCGGATAAAAGGCGTTGAACCCATTGGAACCGCCAAAATACATCTCACCGCTGCGGCTCTTGGAATATGCTGAATACATCAAAAATGTATTACTTTGCAGCCCGTCACTCACGTTGTAATTTCTAAAGCTTTCCGTCCGGGGATCGAACCTTGACAACCCGTTCGAAGTGCTGAGCCAGAGCCTGCCCTGTTCATCCTCCAGGATCCCCCAAATTGAATCATTAGACAATCCGTTGGCAGTTGCAGAATAATGGGAAAATTGATCATTGTGGCGGTCGAATTTATCAACCCCCCCTGAAGTGCCAATCCAGAGGGTACCTGTCCGGTCTTCGTACAAGGATGTCACCGAGTCTTGCGCCAAACTCTGCGGGTCGGTTGAGATATGCCGATAGTGTGTGAATGTCTCCGTCTCACGATCAAATTTGTTCAATCCTTTCATGGTGCCGATCCAGAGTACACCCACCCGGTCTTCTAACACGCTTGACACCGCATTGTTGCTCAGCGTATGCGGATTAGCCGGGTCGTGCTGGTAACGGATAAATTGCTCTGTATCCCGATCAAATTTATTCAACCCACCGCCCCAGGTGCTTATCCAGAGGTTGCCTGTCGGGTCTTCATAAATTGACATGATATTATCATGGCTCAGGCTATGGGGATTAGCGTCATCGTACCGGTAAGTTGTGAAGCGTTCTGTATCCGGATCAAATTTGCTCAACCCGTTTCCGTGCGAACCAATCCAGATCAGCCCCATCTGGTCTTCATAGATTGCCCACACAGAATCACTGGCTATACTGTTCGGATCGGCAGGGTCACGTTGATAATGAGTGAATTTTTCTGTTTGGCGATCAAACTTGCTGAGCCCACCACCATTGGTGCCAACCCAGACGACCCCTGACCGGCCGGCGTGAAGGGCGCGCACGACATTATTACTCAGGCTGTCGGGGTTGTCAGAAATAACGCGATAGTGGTGAAAGGGCTTTGCCCCGTTGTCAAGAAAGCTGATGCCGCCTTCTGTAGCTATCCAGAGTATTCCGTCCCGGCCCTCATAAATCTTATCAACACGACCGCCGCCGCTCAAGCTGTATGGATCGAGGGGGTCTGGTCTATAGTGAGCAAAGGTCGCCGTTTCCCGATCGAATCGATTCAGTCCGCCGCCCCCCCAGGTGCCAACCCAGAGCTTACCTGCCCGGTCGACATGAACCGCGCTGACAATATTGTTACTCAGAGTTTGAGGATCGTCAGGATCATGCTGATAACAGGTGAACCGGGTCCTTTCAGGATTGAATTTGCAGAGTCCCTTTGTCGTGCCGACCCAGAGAATGCCCGAACTATCCTCATAGATTGATCTAACCGTATTGTGACTGAGGCTGGAAGGATCATCGGGATTATGGCGAAAGTGAGTAAACTGTTCTGTTTTTGGATCGAATCGATCGAGGCCGCCCTCCGTGCCGACCCAGAGGAGACCGGTGCTGTCTTCAAATACCGACCAGACGATATCATTGCTCAGGCTGTTCGGCTCATCAGGATCGTGCTGGTAACGCGTGAATTGCTTACTTTCACGATCGAGTTTATTGAGCCCTCCCATCGTCCCCGCCCAGATCGTCCCGGCCCGGTCTGCATAAACAGCCCTTATAATATTATTGCTCAAGCTGTGAGGATCGTCAGGATCGTGTTGGTAGCGGATGAAAGCGTCCTTTTCCCGGTCATATCGATTAAGGCCGCCACCCCAGGTGCCAACCCACAAGTTGCCGCTTTGGTCTACGCCCAAAGACCGGACAATACTTTGACTCAGGCTGTGGGGATCGTTCAGGTCGCGGCGGTACACTTTTACGCCGGCGCCGTCATACCGGTTCAGTCCGTCAGTTGTGCCAAACCACATAAAACCGTGGTTATCTTGTGTAATATCAAATACTTGGTCACTTGAAAGTCCGTCTTTGGAAGTGAATCGGCCAAATCTGATATACGGGCTCAGTAGTAAATCCGCAGGGCGTAGGGATGCCGCTGTGTCAACAGCCGCATTCTGCGCGCCGACAAAATCAACGTTTAATCCTGAGATAAAGATAGAAGCTGCCAGGAAGGCAATGGTCAGAGATTTATGCAGGGTGTTCATCATACCTCGTATGAAACTTCATCAGGATATGGCAAAATCAAAGTGGGGCCGACCACCCTGGCTCGCTCATACGCAAGGTGTTTAAATCGTCCTCGTCGTCGTGCTCGTCCTCGTAATCGAAAACGATAGCTGGTGAAACCCATTGCAAACGGATCGTGGACGAGAACGAGGACGAGAAACAATCCAATCGGCATTTCAGGAGTTTGCCACTTGAGTCTCTGTTCTCAAATTCATGGCGTATCCCCGGGGGGCTTGTCGACGTTTCCGCTTTGACCGCTGTCCGCCTCCGGTTTTACAGCGCTCTCGGCTTCTTGCGGGCTTTTCTTATCTTCGCTGTCCTTCTCTGGCTCCTCTGCCTTTCTCAAGATAACGAACTCGCCCTCTGATCCGGTGAAGAGGCCTTTCTCCGGCCCCTCCTCCCGGTGGTTGCGCGGCTCGAAAGGCTCGATTCCGGCGCAGCCCGCCATGATAAATGCAATCAACAGCAGGACTGCCGGCCACCAAACTTTGCGGCGATATCTTGCCCAAATACGCATCAGAATTTCACCCTAGCCCCGATTGTTCCCACGTTCAGGTCCTGGACACTGGGCGCAGCATCCCGACTGAGCGAATACAGGCGATACTGCAGGTACAACTCAGTGCCGTAGTCCTCGAATTGCTGGACCACCGCCCCGCCGACCGAATAGCCGTCATCCCTGCCGGTGGGCAAATTCAACGAACGGGTGTAATCGAGTCCGAAGGCGGTTTGACCGACGGAAAAAAAGCGCGTCAGCCAGCCACCCTTGGCGTAGAAATTGGTGGGGTCACCCTGGTTGTCTCGCTTCTCCAAACCGGACGACAGAGTCAGATTCAGCCCCGTGGCCTCATGCAGGGCTGAAAACGAACCATCGTAAAGCAGGTCGGTGTTGTCCTTGTTGGGATTGGAAACCGCAAAGGCGGCGGCGGCCTTAAAGCCCAAGCCCTGCCCCCCCCACCACAGGGAAGTATCCCAGCGCTGATCACTGACGAGACTCCCCTGGAGGTGGAAATTCCAGAAAGTAGGCGTATCATAGCGCACCCGGTTCTTGCGGCTCAGTCCGTCATGGTTTTTAAACGCATCGGAAACCGTGATACCGGTGAGTTTATCGTCCTGGTTTTCCCGAAACAACATCCCGGCGGCAATGTCTGCAATGCTTGAATAGGCCACCACATCGGTTTTTGACAGGTCCAGTTCGGCCGCGTTGTTGGAAGCCGTATCGCCCTGGCCGAGGTAAAGTTTACCGAAACGCTTGCTGGCCAGCGTCAGATCCGCCCAACGCACGTTGAAGAAGTCGCCGGCATTTTCATCATTCTGACTGACGTCGCCGGATTCGTTGGACGTCATCGCGATTTCAAGCCGTGAGCCGATCGTCAGGTCGTCGGTGGCCTTTGCGGTGCCGATAAAGCGTACCCGGGTGTTGCTGGCATCGCTATCCACGAAATACGCCGTGGTGTTCTTGCCGTCACCGACGACGTTCACCGCCCGGTGGACCTGGCCGGATATGGCCAGCTTCACCCGTTCCTGACCCGAGGTAACGGTCTTTTCAGCGGGCGCCTGCACGGTTGTTTTCGCTTCTTCGGCCACAGACTTGGCTTCTATGGCCTGGGTCTGTGCGTCGGTAGCGGTTTGCTTCAATTGGTTCAATTGTTGTTGCATCGATTCCAACTGTTGCTGTTGTTCGTTGATGAGCCGTTCCAGTCTATCAATCGTTTTGGCGTCGACCGTTCCCTCCTGAGCTGCAACCATACTCACAAAAGACACCTGGACTGCCAGCAACAGCCCGACAATAATAATAAATGCGTTTCGTTTCGTCATCACCTTATTCTCCTTTCTGTTTTTGTTTAATTTTCTCACCCAAATTTCAGAAATCGTTGATTGGTTGATTAGTTGAGTAGTTGTAAATATGGATTTATTCCATATTTGCAAAATAGAGGTTTCTGTTTGTGTATAGGTAAATTGCAGAAAGGGGCTATCCGTTTCGCTGCCTTTGCGCATACCGTAGGTTGGGTTAAGCGGGATGTAGGCACAATTTTTGTTGGGTTCGCCTATCTTAATGCGCTTCAAAAGTTTGAAATAGAACCAAAAAATTAGCGAACCCAACAGGATTGGTTACAAACTATCGGCTTAACCCAACCTACGATTTATTGTTTAGCCCACGAAGTCGATACCCCCTTTGCAGAATTAAATACATAAAGCCAACTAAAGCGTCTAAAATTATGTTTACCATAAAATATAAAGATTTCAAAGGGAAATAAGACTGGATGAGGCGCACTGCTATAACAAATTACCGATCATGGTTGGATGCTTCCGGATTTTATATAAAAAATATCGAATGTAGAATGTGATTACCACCCCTGAAAATTGCGGATCGCATCATCCGAAACACGATGGTTTTCAACATCTGAAATGGCGTTGTCCAAAATCTCCAGGGCCTCTTTAAGTTCTTTGTCTCCGATGATCAACGGTGGTGTGATTTCCAACACATTGGACTGCAGGCCGACATAATAAAGCACCGCTCCAAGTTCATAAGCCCTGTAGACCACTTTTGCCGCTTCCGTCGACGCGGGTTCCCGGGATTCGCGATTCCTGACCAGCTCAACGCCCAAAACCAGTCCCCGTCCCCGGACGTCTCCGACAAGAGGGTGTCCGTCAGCCAGCTGCTGAAGTCCTGAAGACAGATCCCGTCCGATTTCAGCAGCGCGGTCCGGCAGGTTTTCATCCCGGATGGTCTTCAGTACGGCAAGGCCCGCCGATGCGGACACCGGATTGCCGCAGGTCGTTTCCATGGCAAACGCCTGGGCGACGTCCAATACTTCCCTCGGCCCGACAACAGCCGACAGGGCCAGGCCGCCGCCCAGCCCCTTGCCGAAGGTGACGACATCGGGGGACAGTTCTTCGTGCTGGAAGCAGTGTAATTTGCCGCTACGTGCTAAGCCGACCTTGACTTCGTCACACAAAATCATGGCACCGTGGGCTGCAGCCGATCTTGAACGGCTTTCAGGAAACCGGGTGGCGGCACAATTAGACCGCCGTCTGACATAATCGGCTCCATGAAGACAGCTGCCACCTGGTTTCCTGAAAGCCGTTCAAGATCGGCTGCAGCCCCACGGTGCCATGATTTTGTGTGACGAAGTCAAG
>PVMK01127666.1_pt1 | contig 12143 bp, 20 predicted proteins | sample 1853481 | NCBI WGS metagenome assembly PVMK01 (sample SAMN08533507, study PRJNA380276) | Marine sediment metagenome, whole genome shotgun sequencing project. | reverse complement strand
AAAGCTAAAAGAGGATTTCTTCTTGCCAACATATGAGTACAAAGTTGAATATGAAAACGGTGTACCATTTGATGACTTTTACTTGGAACCATTCCCTGGAATGTCTGGATACTTTTGGTACTTTCCATTAGGGGATAACTGTGCACATATTGGAGCAGGTGATTACAAAAAGAACCACATCAAAGTTACTGATGCTTTCTTGAAAAAATATGGAGGCAAAGTACTCAAAACAAAGGGACGCCCAATAAGATTGGCCACACCAGATAGATGCAAGCCATTCTATTCAGGTAAGGTAGTAGGTGTTGGAGAATCAATTGGAACAGTCTTTGCAATGTTAGGGGAGGGAATCATTCCATCAATGCAGTGTGTAGATATTTTTCTTGATAACATGCATGACTTTGCAGCATATGAAAAGGCAGTTGATAAACACTTCAAGGTATATGCCAAGGTGTTTAATTTCGTTAGAAAGAAAATCCACAAGGACTTTAATTTCTTCAAAGCATTGCCTGACTTTATTGCAATATTCCTATACATGAAAAAGCATGAAAAACGATTTGGAATGGATATTAAAATTAGTAACTTGATGAAAGTAGCTAAAGCCTAAACTAAAACATCTAAATTCTGATTTGAGTGAAAATTTGTACCTAAAAATAAGGATTTGTCTAGTACTTTCATATACATTATAGATGAAATAATTTTGTGGACAGTCTTTTAGATGATGTTAATGCAATATTGAAATTAAATCAAGGAAACAAAATAAGATTAGAGCACATCAAAAAAACACTAGAGTCAAAAAAAGTTCTATACATTTCTGATTCAAAATATCTTCGAGAATTAACTAGGGAATTTCTTGAAAACTTTGAAGGAAAGAGATTAACAAAAATCAATTCTTATGATTATCCAGAATATGCAAACAGGCTAGATACGCCAAAAGATACACCAGAATCCAAATTTAATCATTCAACAAAAAAAGAATCAACTAGAAATTTCTTTTGTGGGAATTGTGGAAATTCAATTAAAGATGAAAACTTTTGTCCCAAATGTGGACATTCCCTACAATCAGAAAAAAGTGATAATACAAATAAAATCAAAGAATCAAAAATTGATAAAGATACACCTCAAAAAGAAATTACCAAGAATAATAGTAAAAAAATAATCATAGGACTAGGTGTTTTGATTGCAGTGATTGTTGTAGGTGCAGTTGCAATGAATGGTGATGCCATTAACATAAATGATGATACAGTAAACAATGTGGAAACTAGTGAGAAACAAATTGTAACAAATCCCACTCCATCTAATAATTCAAAGTGTGGTGAAGGAACAATATTTGATGAAACAGCAAATTCTTGTGTGTTAATTGGAACTCAAAGTACTGAAAAGATCACAGATGAGACTCAAAGTAATAATTCAAAGTGTGGTGCAGGGACTGTATTTGATGAAACAGAAAACTCTTGTGTGTTAATTGGAACTGAAAAGATCACAGATGAGACTCAAAGTAATAATTCAAAGTGTGGTGCAGGAACCATATTTGATAGTGTGACTAACACTTGTGTAATCCCATGAAATCAATTCAATCCTTAAATAAAAAAATCAAAAATTGCAAAAAATGCCCTAGACTGTCTGTATACATCAGAGAAGTGGCAAAAAACAAGGTAAGACGGTTTCAAAATGAACCATACTATGGCAAACCACTTTCAGGATTTGGAGATGTTAACGCTAAATTACTCATTGTTGGATTGGCACCAGCTGCTCATGGAGGAAACAGAACAGGTCGAATGTTTACAGGTGATTGTTCAGGGGACTGGGTATCAAAAGTAATGCACAAGCATGGGTTTGCATCACTACCTACCAGTCTATCAATTAATGACGGGTTGGTACTGTATGATGCATACATTACAGCAGTGCTTCGTTGCGCCCCTCCACAAAACAAGCCAACAAGAATCGAAATGGAAAACTGTTTTGCATATCTACAAGATGAATTAAAAATTCTCAAAAACATTACAGTGATTTTATGTCTTGGAAAAATTGCATATGATGCTACATGTAAGTTATTAAAAATAAAGCCCCAAAAATTTGGACACAACAAAGTCTTTGCATATGATGATTATACCATTCTAACATCATACCACCCATCAAAACAAAACACACAGACAGGTAGATTAACTTGGAGTCAATGGTCTGCAGTGTTTGTAAAAGCAAAAAAGTTGATTCAAAAGAATACCTAATTCATTCTTAAAATAAAAATTGAGACTATCTAAGTTTGATTAGATAGTTCACCGTATCTCATCTTGAGCATGTGATCCCATTCACACAATTTGTCTTGTAATGCTTCTTCTGATAATTGATGCATTTCTATTGCTCTAACTACTGCATCCCGTGCATCACACAAATCAGCAAAGTCAGGGTATTCACGTCTAAATCTAACAATGGATTCTTCTGTGATTTCCATGCTACCCATTAAGACTAGCTAAAACATATTGAATTGAATCAACTATTTTACATTCGTAAATTGATTTTGTTTCTAAATAAAACTAGTAGATGCAAACCCTTCTCTGTTTGTTCTGTTTGATGCCATGTTGTAATCATAAATGGTCTTGGAATACGCTTTGAATTCATCTTTCATTGGATCTAAATTCTCTGCGAGGTAAAACCCAGGACAGTCCCCAGTGAACTGGTATGTGGCATGCACTCGGGCTACTCCTTTTTCATTTTCAAGCCACGTACTAAATGGATACAGATAGCATACTCCGGGTCTATCTGGATGCATAGAACATCCCCCCTCACCATCTAAAAATCTACAAGAGATGTGAGTTCCATCATCTGCTTCAGTCTCATCAGTTTTTCTTTTGAGATTAATTGTAGTCATGGTTGTTAGTTGGCCTGATGGTCCGGGTTCAGAATATGTTACAATGTTTGTTTCATTTTTTATAAAATCAGAAGTCTTTTGATATTTTAGTCCCTTACCTATTGTGATTAGATCATCAGAAGTTAATGGTAAACGGCCTTGTCTGTCACAACAATTGTGACAATCAGGCCAATAACATTTCCATAAAATGTATTTTTTTTCTGATTTCAAATAGGGCACATGAAAAATTACATCTTTAACTTTGAGTGGATAGTCTGACACGTCACTAATTCCACCTAGCATGAATTTGCGTAGAATTGGGTCAACATCCCAATCTTTTTCTAGTAAATCCAGTGATTCTTTAATTTCGTTTTGAGACAACTGACAAGTTATAACATCTGAGACAGTTATTATTAATGTTGAGTGAAAAAGGCAAATACGCATCAGCTACTGAAAACAGACGATTTGTTTGGGCTGAAATTATCTGGCCGTTAATTTTAGAAATTAATGATGTTGCATTTTCACTAAAAAGATATCATCAAAAACGCGATGAGGTATGTGCCAAAAAAAATGTAAACATCACTGTAACATCTAGGGGTTTGGTATCACTAATGCAAAAGGGAATTATTAGAAAAGAAAAAAACATCTATTCAATTCATTTCAAATTGATTCCATACATGAGATTACGAGCTGTATGTAATTATGCAACTGCAATTCATGAAGTACGAATAAAGTAGTACAGCAAATCATTATATTCTGAACACTCAAAATTTCTTCAAGTAGCCCGGTAGTCTAGTGGTCAAGGATTCTGCCCTCTGGATCTCAAAAGAGTGGATAGGCGGGGACGGCAGTTCGAATCTGCCTCGGGCTACCTAAATTTACAAATTATACTATTTCTAAAAAGATAAAATTTCTATCTTGATGCTTGTGCTATTCTTTCTAGCTCATGTTTCTTCTTTACAGAAGGAGCTGATGGATCATTGTTTGCTGCAAGCATTATTTGTTCTGCCATATGCTCCTCAATTGGTTTTGGATTAGAAAATGTTGCCTCTTTGATTGCATCTGCGATAAATTTCAAAGCCATATCAACTCGTCTAATTGGTGCAACATCAACTGATACGTGGTATGTAGTTCCACCATAAACAATTCTAGTTGTATCCTCGTTTGGTGCTGAAAACTCTACTGCCCTTACCAAAACTTCTACTGGGTTTTGTCCAGTTTTTAGTGCAATAATTTCAAATGCAGTTTTTACAGTGTTGAGTACTTTGGTCTTTTTACCAGTCATTCTACCAGTGTTCTTTGCATATTTTTTACCAAAGTGCATTGTCTTGTTAATTAATCGCTCTACAATGTTTACATCTGCTTTATTGAATCGTTTTAGTGCTGAACGACCAAATGTGTATGGTAAGATTTGTTTTCTTAGAGAAATAGCAGTTTTTAATCCAGGATCTTTTATTTCGATGTCTGATAAATCCCATTTTCTAAATAATAGTAAATTCTTAGTTTCAGCCATTTCTATCTCCTTGGTTTCTCTTTCTTTCCAATTACTAATTCATGTAGTGAAGTACCGTTAACTTTGAAAACTTTGAATCGTACACCAGGAATATCTCCCATTGCACCACCTTGAGTTGCACCCATTCCTTGAATGGTTACCTCATCGTGTTCATCAATGAAGTTCATTGCACCGTCTCTTGGCAAGAATGCTGTAACTGTTTTACCGTTTTTAATTAATTGAACACGAACACATTTTCTAATTGCAGAGTTTGGCTGTTTTGCAGCAATACCTACTTTTTCTAAAACGATACCTCTACCTTGTGGTGCTCCACCTAGAGGATCTGATTTTTTATCAATACCTAATTTTCTTCTTTTGTATGTAGAAATTGCCCATCTTTGCTTCTTTTTCTTGGCTGTTAGAACCCTGCCTGCAAATAATCCAAGTGGTGATTTTCTCATATCTTATAACTCCATAGCTGCTCGTTCAGGGCTATTAATCAATACACTTGTAATATTAAAATATCTTTTAGCAAGCATTCTTGCTTTCTCGGCATTTCGTCCTTCTCTACCGACAACAATTCCCTTCTTTCTTGGATCAACTAGAACAATTGCTTGCTTTGAGCCATCAGGTCTATCATTAATTTTAACTTCAGAGACTAGTTTTGAATTTAGTAAACTTGACAAGAATTTTGCAGGGTCTTCATGGAACTCTACTAGTTCAACATTTCTTTTAACAATATTTTGTAATGATTTGATATGAACTCCACCTTTACCAATTGCTAATCCCATTTTACCAGTATTAACTACAAAAATTACTCTATCTTGTTTTTCATCTTCAACACAATCGCGTGCAGTGGCACCAGTTACATTTTGGAAGAGTGACATTAAACGCATTTGATCAGTGGATAATTTGATAGCTTGTGTCATAGAAATTCCTATTTAATCCCGAACAAAAAATGTCTCATTTAAACTTTCATTGAATGTAATTTTGTTAATCATTTTTTTCCTCAGCTGTTGTATCTTTGATAATCGAAGTGATGTTTGCGTCAGGTATTGATGTGAATGAGAGTGTTGAAATTCTAAATTGTAAGCCACATAATCTTCCCAATGCGACTGAAGTACCTTGAAAGTTTACGAGAGGTATTTTTTCTTTTTTTGCATCTGCTTCGATTTTCTCAAGCATTTCTTTTTTTACTGATTGAGACAATACAATTAGCTTGGAATTTTTTACAGAGTTCAAAACTTGTCTGCTACCAAATGTTAGTTTGTCCTCTTTTAGGGCATCCTTTAATGATTTTTCAAGAATCTTACTCATGTGTATCCGATAGACGATCGTCTTGGCAGGGCTTTATAGGTTTATTGAAAAAACATGCACGTTAAAACAAAAAAATCAATTAAAAAAAGTAAATAGAGAACCTAAATTCGAAAATGCAACACTAACTTCTTCAAAGAAATTAGTAGGTTTTAGTTTTGGAGAATTGGTTTTTTCAAATGAGAATAATTTTTGGAAAACAGGAATTTCATCATTAGTAATTTCAGTATCAGAAATTTGTGGAATCATAAATAATGCAGTTTTAAGATTATTTTGGGCAGTAGCAAAATCAGGGTTTTTCTCTATAATTTCACGATATAGTGAGATTGCCTCATCAAGATCTCCAAGATTGGCAAGAGCATTTGCCTTGTTGTTTTTGGCAGGTAGAAAACTAGAGTCAATCTGTATGGCTTGATCATAATACACTATTGCTTCATTGAAATGACCTAATTTACCTAGAGCGGAGCCTTTGTTTACAAGAATTTCAATATCATCAGGTGAATCAATTAATGATTCATTAAAAAAATTCAAAGAACTATCAAACTTGCATAATCGATACAAAGCAGGACCCATTCCATCATAGTATGAAATTGTATCAGTAAAAGTACTTGAATCACATTTTAGATTAATTTGATTTAGTAATTTTCCTAATTCTATATCTTCAACAGTGAGATTTGTTTGTACAGTTTTAATTTTTGGTGTAATTTTTTTTGAATTATTTTTTTCATCAATTATTTTTTTAGTTTCGGAGTTTATTTTTTTAATAGGTGTGTCTTTAGCGTTATTTTGAATTATAATATTTTCATTAGTTGATGTTTTTTGTGTGGAGTCATCAATTAACGAATCATCAATTAGTGTAGACTCAACTATCTTAGTTTCAGTTATTTTTTCATCAGATAGAATAACAGTATCATCAATTGTATCATCAATTATTTTATCAGATGGTTTAGTTTCTTTAGAAGTTTCATGTGTTACATCATCTAAAATTATTGGTTGTGAAGTTTTGTTAAACTCAAAAAAAGATATTACTTCAGATTCTGCATAATGTGCTTTTACTGAATACACTCCATCTACTCTAAAATTAACTCCAGATTTTACAAGAAAACTTGTAGAGAATTCTAAATCAGAATTAACAGATGCAAAATAAAATCCTGTAGGCATTCCAAATGGATCATAGATTCCTATCAATACAGTAGGTGAATCCAATAATGAAACTAGACCAATGATTTTGATTATATCTTTGTCAGTATATTGTTTTTTTTCAGTGTAAAGTAAGAGAATCTCAGGTTCAGTATCAATAATAATTTCAGGTTCAAAAGAATCATCCTCAATGATAAAATGATAATTTTGGGTGACTGTACCATAGTCTAATTTTACCAGATATTGCCCAGCTTTTTCATATTGTGGAGAATCAAGTAGAATTGATTTTGAGAATGTATTCTGAGGAGTGATTTCAAGACTATTAGCAGATAGTATTTTGTCATCTGGATCATAAACACTCATTGCAATTATGGGCATTCCAAAATCAAAAATTTCCCCTGAAAAAAGTAGTGAATCCCTAAAATGATATGATTGTTCATCAAAATTAGCAGTGAATGATTCTGCAAAAGTTTCTGTAACAATAAGAGAGGATAGTGAGAGTAACACTAGCGTTATTCCCAGGAAATATCCTAACACACGATTAAAAACGGAATTTTCTATTTAATAATCACGTAGGAATCATACTTTTATCATTTAACTGTAATGGATACAGATCTTGATTGAGATAATACCAATGGATCATTTAGTGAACTCCAAACAAATGTTTCAATTTCATAAATCCCAGATTTTTTTGGGAACCAAGATTGAGAAACATCTAAACTCTGATTTGAAGTTAGTTCACCTTGAATCCATGAAATAGATTCTACATAATTGACATCATTTTTTACTTGAAAAATATAGGTAAATTTCTGCTTAAAGTCATTCACATTTGTAATGGTTCCAATAATTTGCATTTGGTTATTTGTTGAAAATGATTGTAATGAATTACCCAATCCATCAGAGAAATGAATTGAGGTATTTTCAAGTCTATTGATTGGAAGAACAGATGATTCAAAATTAGCTGAAGTAATTATTTCTAAATTATCTGATGTGGAATATGGTTTTGGTAATGTATAGTCATCATATTTTGCAAAAATTTCATCCCCAAATATAGAATAAAGTCGATTCCCACTAGAAGTTGAAGTTTGTGATAAAGAAATCACTCCAGTAAACATACCAGAACTCTCAGATGTCTCTATAGCATTAATTGTAATTCCTGCAACATCAGAGTCTGAAAATATCTGTACAGAAATATGGTCTAATGCTTCAGGATTGAGATTCATGTCAAAATCAACTACACGAATCATCACTGTATCACCTGAGAGAAATGTATCTTGAGTGAATTGAATTGCTCCAATATTCCACTTGACAGGAACAGATTCAGTCATAACTACACCATCTGCAAATTCAAATGAAATTGTAACGGCTGAATCTCGATTAACTTCTAAAAATCCACTAGTAGGGCCAGTACCAGTAGTTCTAGGAGTGGTATCAAAATTTCCATCACCATCAACATCATGTGAAAACCCAGTAAGAATTATCTCAGCTGTAAAAATTCCAGTATTAACATCTGTTTCAGTAAATCTGTATGGTTCCAAAGAATTCTCTCTTGTAGAAATTTTAATGAAATGACCATCAGTCATCTCCAATTGAATCAATTAGATCTGCTATCAGTATTCCAACTGGGGGCAATAATTTTCATTATTATTTTATCAGTCCAAGTGTAAACTGGTTTGTCTGTAAAAATTGGGAGAATATGGATCATTGTAATTAGGGAGTTGGTTCAGCAAATGCAGGAAAAAAAATCAATGGGAATAATAAAAATAAATACATGAAAATAATTTACTGAGATTGAATTTAATGTTTGAGTACTAGGATTCGTCGTTAGGAAGAGAAATTAGTCAAAATGTTATCTCCACGTAATAGAAACTGTGAAGTTTTACAGGTGTTTCATTAGTAATATCTTCTGCATCCACCAAAGTCAAATTCATGTGAATATCAAAGTCTGAGATTACCATGAATGGTTGTAGATATTTCGTAATCGAAGTAGAAACAGTCTTTGTCTTTGCTGTTAATCATTAGTGTCGAGATTTCGACAGCCATAATTATCACAAAGAAAAGTTCTCATTTATGTTCCTCATTTTTTCTTGCTTACTTGCATGTATAAATCAACAGTGCCACTTCCAATTGGAATGTTACTTCCAACAATTACATTTTCTGTAATTCCTTTTAGTTGCTCAACTTCACCCATTAGTGCGGCTTTTGCAGTGTTGGTACTGTAATCTCAAATGCAGCTCTTGCAAGAACACTGTCTTTGGACCTGCAATTCCATGTCTACCAATTTGTTGCATGTAACCTCTTGAACACATCAAATCAGATACCAACATGATGTATCTATTATCAACTTCCAATCCTTGGTCTTCTAGAGTATGGTTTAGTTCATTAATCAATGAATTTCTTGCAGCTTCAATACCAAGAGTTCCTGCAATTTCAAAGACATTATTTGTTCTAACATTTTGTTTGTCGATACCTTTGACTTCAAGTACTTTAGCAATGTTAGAACCAGTTGTTTGTATAACCCATTCATCATCTTTTTGAACTAATGTAACACGTTCAATATCTGGAACTCCTTTAACTGTAGTTTTAAGAACTTTATTTCTAATTGCAATTGCTGTTGCAGTATCAGATTCATCAACTAGTTTTAGAGTGATTAATTCACCAGTTATCTCCATTTTGAATTTTTTATTTGATGAAAGTGCTGTTTCTACTTCTGAAACAGAGCATCCTCTTTCTCTAAGCCTTTTTTCACTCAAAATTAGTTTGATTTCAGTAGAATAATCAGTTTCAGTGTCAGCAATTAATGCACTTACTTTAGTTTGTAATACATTTCTTGCAACCTCAATTGCTTTTTCTCGTGATTTTCTTTGATTCTTTATCAAGGTAGATATCCATAGTTGGAGTAACAGGTTTCTTTCTTGCATCAACTAATTCAATTAATCTTGGAAGACCCAATGTGACGTTTCTTTCTTTAATTCCTGCAAAGTGAAATGTTCTCAAAGTCATTTGAGTACCTGGTTCACCAATTGATTGAGCAGTGACAATTCCCACTGCTTGTCCAGGTTCTACTTGGCTTTGTTGTAGAGTGAAAGTCCTTTCTTACATACAATTTCCACACCTCTTTACTTAGGTTAGATTTCTGTAAGGCTTCAGTTACAAGTGAGGTTAATCTTGGATTAAATGTCTTGGTGTATTTTTTGGTAAGAGTATCAATCTCATCTTTTGTAGCTTTCTTTCCAGAATCAATCATAGTTTGAGATTCAGCTAATCTACTGGCGTTAAATGCCTCACCATGATCACTTTTTGCTACATCTATTCCATCTTCACCATAAAGGAAATTGAACAATGTGACCGTGTGGATCTCTTACTGTTCCATCATATTCTAATCTAATGTGTTCTAATGCGTTAATCAATCTACGTTGCATGTAACCACTTTGTTGTGTTCTAACTGCAGTATCTACAAGTCCCTCACGACCACCCATTGCATGGAAAAAGAATTCTAATGTAGAAAGACCTTCTCTGTAATTAGATTTTACAAATCCATGTGCATCAGGATTAGGGATCATTTTCCACATAATGTGTCAATGCACGATTAGTGTAACCTGTATTCATTCTATCTCCTCTTCTTGATTGTTGACCCAAAATACCTGCCATCTGACCTACGTTTAAGGGATGAACCTCTGGCACCAGTTGTAGCCATAATTTTTCCAGCATTCATATCATCAAGAGAATCATTTGCAGTAGATCCTGCCTTGTCTCTTGCTTTACCTAATTCATTTACAATGTATGCCTCTAAAGCCTCTTCAGGTTTCATACCTCTTGTGAGTTTGAGAGTCCCTTTCTCATATTGACGAGTCAAGTCAGAGACAACATCATAAGTTGATTTAACATCATCTATAATCTGCTTGTTTTTCTTTTTCTGGTACTTCAAGATCACCAAAACCATAACTAAAACCATAACTGGTGATGAATTGTTTAACCATAATTAGAATAGAGTTGAGGAATTTTTTTCCAACTTGATTTCCATAGTCTTTTACAATTCTATGTAACACACTTTCTGGTTCTTCTGCACCAATGGATGTTTTATCAATTACACCGCTGATAAGTTCACCATTTTTAATTACAACATCTTTTGTCTTTTACCACCTGTACCCTTTGACCATTTTGATGTAAGAACATAGTTGAAGTCTTTAGGAAGGAATAATGAGAATAGTTGTTTTCCAGTATATGCTGGTCCATCTTTTGTTTTAGTAGCAGGTTTTGGAAGTGACCAGTATAATCACCAAGCATTGCAAGGTTTGAAAATTCTTGAACAGATAGATGTTGTATCATCTTTAGTTAGAAGATATGCACCAGTAACAAAGTCTCTTAGTGCTCCAATAATTGGGCCACCATATCTTGGAGAAATTAATTGATCTTGAACTCTCATCAAAAGAATTGCTTCTGCTCTTGCTTCTTCACTTTGAGGAACATGAAGATTCATCTCATCACCATCAAAGTCTGCGTTGTATGGAGGACATACAGAAGGATGTAATCTGAAAGTCTTTACCTGGAAGTACCTTAACATAGTGAGCCATAATAGACATTTGATGGAGTGATGGTTGTCGGTTAAACATCACAATATCACCATTTGAAAGATGTCTTTCAACTAGATATCCAATCTCAAGTGTTTCAGCAATTGTAGAACGGTCTTCTACAAAATCTAATCTAATCTTTACACCATCAGGTCTAACGATATAGTTTACACCTGGGAAAGTTTCAGGTCCATTAATCACAAGTTTTCTCATTCTATCAATATTCCATTCTGTAACAATTTCAGGAATTGTTAGTTTCGTGGCAACCGCTAAAGGAACTCCAACTTCAGATAAATCCAAGTTAGGATCTGGGAGAGATAACAGTTCTGCTTGAAAAATCAACTCTCTTTCCAGATAATGAACCTCTGAATCTTCCTTCTTTTCCTTTTAGTCTTTGAGTTAATGTTTTGAGAGGACGGCCAGAACGATGATGTGCTTGTGGAATTCCAGAAACTTCGTTATCAAAATATGTTGTAGTATGATACTGTAACAAGTCAACCAAGTCTTGAACAATTAGTGGTGGAGTTCCTGCCTCTTTACTTTCTTTTAGTCTTTGATTGACTCTGATGATATCAACCATTTTGTGTGTTAAAGTCATCTTCTGATCTTATTCCTGTTTCAAGAATAATTGATGGTCTAACAGTTACTGGTGGAACAGGAAATGCTTGAAGAATAAACCATTCAGGTCTAGCAGTAACAGGATCATAATTTAATAGTTCCAAATCTTCATCTAGTATTTGTGAAAATCTTTCTCTAATAGTAATTGGAAGTAATCTATGTT
>PVMK01186837.1_pt1 | contig 12146 bp, 15 predicted proteins | sample 1853481 | NCBI WGS metagenome assembly PVMK01 (sample SAMN08533507, study PRJNA380276) | Marine sediment metagenome, whole genome shotgun sequencing project. | reverse complement strand
ATGGGATACTTGACTTCAATTCTTAGAATTAATGATTTTTTAATTTCAGGGGATATTCATGACCTCTAATGGGAATAATAAATCAGTAAACCTATCTTGCAGACTTGAAAAAACAATATATGATGAATTAGTAGCCGATGCTAAAAAGAAAGGAATCAGCTTAAATTCTATGATGTCAAGTATTGCCAAACACCACGTCACTTGGAAAAGATATGCCGATGAAATCGGGTTTGTTCCAATAACAAAGAGAATGATTGGTAAAATCTTCAAATATTTAGATGATGAATCAATAGAAAAAATAGCCAGTGATCTTGGAGGAACTGTGCCTAGAGAGTTATTGTTTATGACTTATGATAAAATGGACTTTGAAAATTTTATGCAAATTTTAGAAATAAACGCATTACGTTTTGGTGTGGTAAAACATACTCATGAAAATGGCACTCACACTATTAATATTCGTCATGGGATAAGTGAAAACTTTTCACATTTTCTTGCATGCGCTCACCAGAAAATGGCAGATGATTTATCAATTAAAATTGATATAACGAATTCTGACAAAAATATGGTTTGCATGAGTATCGAAAAACCAAAATCAAATTACTAACTTCTCAAAGTTTGATTTAAAAATTCATCTGAATTTTCACCAGTATTTTTTGTCATTTCTAAAATTTTCAAAAACTTTTCCTTGTCGCAATCATGTGCTTTAGTTTTAATGAAATACTTGGCTCCATAATGGCCCTTCTCTGAAACAATTTCATATCCTACTCTGATTCCTGTTCTATAGTCTACCCTTAGAGATGAAAGAAAATCATCTACTCTTTGTTTGAAATTTTCCTTTTCTTCCTGTGAAAATCTGTAAATCTTAAACGTCAAGTCTTTGCTAAGAAATGTCATAAACCCTATCACGATATCACGATTATTTTTTTCTTGAAACACTTCTATTCTCATTTTTAAAAGACCGATATCTTCTAAAGCCAAATGAAACGCATGTCTTGGTTCATTAATTCCGTTATACGAAATGTTTTCTTCTTCTAACCATTTTTCTATTCGTTGCTTTATTCCTGTTTCATTATCTTCCGAATTCAGTACTCTTTTGAGACAGCTAATGCATATTGGTTTTGTCTGGTCTTCTGCTCCCCAAAATCCAAACAATAATCCACTTTCAATTATTCTCTCACAATGGCAACATCTAGCCATAACATGATTAGGAGAATAAACTGCTTATCTTTTTTGGTTCAGTAAAATAAAATCAAAAACAAGAACAAGGTCAGAGTTTAACTCTACCTGTTCTTCTTCCAGTTGTTATATAATGCCCTTTGAAATCGGCTGGGAGGGTTGGTTTTTCCATATCAGATAATCTTATCTTTTTTGTTCCTTTTGCGCTCATGATCATAAGATCTCCTGCTAGTTTTAAGCGACTTTGATTGACCTTTGCTGTTTCTTTTCCCATGAATTCTGCTGGCAATACTGGCTTGTCTTCAGAGGCAGTTCCCCTCTCAAGACTGTGGCGAACCACAATTGTGTCGATAAAATTTATGCCCATCTCAGTATTATTCACTAGTATGAACCTAATAACATAATAGCAATTGATTGTAGTTATTTGTAATCATCTTCTGTAAGTGTTTTTCATAGTTAATATTTGCAATAATTAGAGCAAATTCATGGCAAAAACATGGAAAGATAATGAAATCAGTTTAGATCCAATTAAAGATCAAACTATTGCAGTAATTGGTTATGGAATTCAGGGTGATGCACAAGCAAACAACATGAAGGATTCCGGTCTTAATGTTGTAGTTGGCTTGAAAGAAGGAGGTAACAGCTGGAAAAAGGCTACAAATGATGGTCACAAAGTATTATCAGTAGCTGATGCATGCAAACAAGCAGACATTATTCATGTGTTGATACCTGATATGGTTCAATCTCAAGTTTACAAGGATGAAATTGGACCAAATCTTTCAGAAGGAAAAGCTCTATCGTTTTCTCATGCAGCTGCCATTCACTGGAACTGGATTAGTGCTCCTGACAATGTAGATATCATTATGGTTGCTCCAAAGGGCCCAGGTTCTAAGGTTAGAGAAACATATCTTGAAAACTTTGGCACTCCTGCAATAGTTGCAGTACACAAAGACTTTACAGGAAAAGCATGGGATAGAACACTTGGAATTGGAAAAGCAATTGGTTCAGCAAAAGCTGGATTAATTCAGACCACCTTCAAAGAAGAAGTTGAAACTGATTGGTTTGGTGAGCAAGCTGACTTGTGTGGCGGTTCTGCATCAATGATTACTGCCGCATTTGAAACTCTAGTGAAGCTGGATATCAACCAGAAATTGCGTACTTTGAGGTTTTACATGAACTCAAATTAATAGTAGACATGATTCAAAGATATGGAATTAATGGAATGTGGCGACGTGTAAGTGAGGCTGCAAGATATGGTGGACTAACTCGTGGACCCAGGATAATTTCAAGCGAAACAAAGGAGAACATGAAAAAAGTTCTAGACGAGATTCAAGATGGAACCTTTAATGACGAATGGGTTTCTGAATATCAGAAAAATGGACAAGATTCCTTTGCAAAATATATGAAAGAGCTTGATGAACATCAAATAGAAAAGGTTGGCAAAGAAATGCGAAAAATGATGTGGCCTGATTCCACAGAATAGTTTTTTCTTTAAATTTTTCTTAGTTTAGATACACCCAATGTAATATGATCAATAATGGTTGGCAATGGCGTTCCAGGACCAAATACGTGGTTTATTCCGCTTTTAAGAAGGTCCTTGTGATCAACATCTGGAATTACACCTCCTCCAACTATTAGTACATCTTTGATTCCTTTCTTTTTTATGGCTTTGACTACTCTAGGAAATAAAGTTCCATGTGCGCCATTTAGTAAACTCATGGCAACTGCATCAACATCTTCATCCTCTGCAATTTGTGCAATTCTTTCAGGGGTTGCAAATAGTCCTGAATAGATTACCTCCATTCCTGCATCTCTAAAAGCTCTACAGAGTACCAAAGCACCTCTATCATGTCCGTCAAGTCCTAGTTTTGCTACAAGTATCTTGATGCTTCGAGTTGCAGTTTTTTGTTTCATGATTACTATCCTATTTAGTGTGTCATTACAGGTTTATTTGATTTTCGACCCTGTCAATCAAAATTATATCAATTTATGCCAAAACATGAACCATCAAAGATCTCATGAATATGTCTACTGAGGAATCCAATTTATGCCTGAAGGATATTCTGAAAAACAATATCTATGTGACTTTGGTTAGAATTCGACTTTCCCACAGTTTAATTACGACATGACTTCATAAATTTTAGAAAAATATGTCATATGATAGAGAAAGAGAAATGTTTACTGCAACTTGTGGTGATTGTGGAAATGAATGTCAGATACCATTCAAACCAAAAGAAGACAGACCTGTTTATTGCAGAGAATGCTTCCAAAATCACAAACCAGAACAACGTAGAGGTGATTCCAGATCTGGTGGCGGAAGATCCAGTTATGGTAGAGGTGACAGAGGTTCAAGATTTGGTAGCCGAGACGACAGACCACGAGAAATGTTTGACGCAACTTGTGGTGATTGTGGAAATGAATGTCAGATACCATTCAAACCAAAAGAAGACAGACCTGTTTATTGCAGAGAATGCTTCCAAAAGCACAAAAACTAACCATATCTTGTTTTGAGTAATCCTCAAAACTGTAAAATTTTATTAAAACAAAGATTTAGAATCTATAATTTATGACACATGTCATTGGATGCTACACCTTCAAGAAATAAAATAAAAATTGGATTAATGGTACAGATTGTACAAAAACATGATCAGCGTACAGGAAATTTGACTGAAGGTAAAGTTTTGAAAATCTTAACTTCGAGTAATTTTCACCCACATGGAATTAAAGTTGAATTGGATGATGGAAAAATAGGTCGAGTTCAAAATATAATACAATAATACAAGGATGAGTTAATTGGATAAAGAATGGTTAAGAGTAAAAAGTGGCAGAAGCAATGGATGTAAGGATTGTATAAATCATAGATGTGTGCCACGCAGTTGTAGCTGTGATTGTCACAAATAATGCCGTCTGAATTCTTTGTTTTTAAGAATTAGTTAATTTTAAAATTATTTTTACACTGAAGAGATTCAATGTTTCTTAAAGACAACAACCACAGTTCTTGTGTCCTATATGAGCACAGTTGTGACAGTCACAAATTTCAGACTTTAGATTTTCACTAAATTCTTTTTTCATGTTTTCTTCGGCCATCTTTAAAACATTATTTTTTACCTCTAATTATTTTTTGGAAAAGATGGGGATTTCAAAAAAAGGTACTTAAAGCCTAACTAAATCACTTGATTGGTGGACGTCAATCCCATAAATTATGAACTTATTTTTGAGCCTGATCTTAAAAAATTTACTTTTGGTGGCAAGGAAACAATAACAATAGATTGCAAAAAATCAACTAAAGTAATATCAATTGATTGTGCTGAAATCAAAATTAAATCCTGTCAGGTTAAAAGCAAGGGCAAAATCATTGCCTCTACTCCAAAAACAAATGAAAAAAAAGAAGAACTTCAAATCATGCTTGGAGAAAAAATCAATGGTTTAGCATCAATCGTTCTAGAGTTTGAAGGTATTCTAAATGATAGATTATTAGGATTTTATCGTAGTCAATACAAGCAAGGAGGGAAAACAAAGTATCTTGCCACTACTCAATTTGAAGCAGCTGATGCAAGAAGAGCATTCCCGTGTTGGGATGAGCCTGAGGCAAAGGCTACCTTTGAAATTTCAATAATTGCAGATAACAAATTCACTGCAATATCAAATATGCCAGTAAAATCAAAAACAAATCTTAGAGGCAAGACACTATACAAATTTGGAAAAACTCCTGTAATGTCAACTTATTTGATTTATCTTGGAGTTGGAGACTGGGAATATCTTACAGGTAAAGTAGGCAAAACCCAAATCCGTGTTATAACAACTCGAGGTAACAAATCAAAAGGAAAGTTTTCACTTGACTTGGGCAAAAAACTACTTATTGAATATGAAAAATATTTTGGAATAAAATACCCATTGCCTAAACTTGACTTGATTGCAGTTCCAGACTTTGCAGCTGGTGCCATGGAGAATTGGGGTGCCATAACATTCAGAGAGACAATTTTACTTTATGACTCAAAAACATCATCTACAAAGACCAAGCAATTTATCGCAGAAGTAATCTCACATGAGATTGCACACCAATGGTTTGGAAATCTAGTTACCATGAAGTGGTGGAATGATCTCTGGCTCAATGAGAGCTTTGCAACATTTATGGCTACAAAATTTGTTGATAAATTTTATCCTGAATGGGATTTGTGGAATCAATTTGTTGAGGATGCAATGAATGTTGCAATGGGATTAGATTCGCTAAAAACAACTCATCCAATTGATGTCAAAGTAAATTCTCCTGCAGAAATTCGAGAAATCTTTGATGCAATATCCTATGATAAGGGTGGATGTGTTTTGAGGATGCTCGAAGACTATGTGGGTGAGCCAAACTTTAGAAAAGGACTGGTGAAATATCTTAAAGAGTTCAAATACAAAAATGCCAAGGGTCAGGACCTGTGGGATGCAATTGGTAAAGCCTCAAAAATGCCAGTCAGTTCAATGGTTAACAGCTGGCTAAAGCAGCCTGGATTTCCTCTTGTAGAAATTAAACAGGATGATAATAACTTGCAAATCAAGCAAAATCGTTACTTGCTTGAACCAGACAAAAAACCAAGTAGGGGCCTATGGGAAATCCCTCTGGTAATCGGATTACCTGATAATACTATAACAAGGCTATTTTCAAAAAAATCAATATCTCTTAAAATTCCAAAATCTACACTAGGATTTGTAGCAAATTATGGGAGGAAGGGATTCTATCGTGTAAAGTATGATGAAGGAATTTTACTTGATCTAAAAATGCTAGTTGATCAAAAACAACTTCTCCCAATTGACAGATGGGCCATCCAAAATGATTTGTATTCACTATGCGTCTCAGGAAATGAACAAGTACAAAACTATCTTGACTTTTCAGATGCATATTATGAAGAGGATAGTTACCTTGCATCAATTAATGTGGCACATAATTTAACATCACTTTATTTTCGTGTATTTGATGAAAAGTTTTCTGAAGAAATTAGGGGGTATGCCGTTAACTATCTTAGAAAAATTCTTTTTGATTTGGGTTGGGAGCCAAAAAAATCAGACAAACATACTGATGCCTTACTCCGCTCATTTACCATCTCTGCCTTGGGAAAAATGGATGATGAGGAAGTTGCACAAGAGGCAAAAAAAAGATATGACAAATTTCTAAAATCTCCAAAATCATTATCTCCAGACTTGATAGAGCCCATCTGCTCTATTGCTGCATGGAATGGTAATTCAAAAACTCATGTCCAACTTGTAAAACTGTACAAAAATGCAAAGACTATGGAGGAGAAACTTCGCTTCTTGAGTGCAATGTGTGGATTCAAGGACCAAAAATTACTAAAAAAATCCCTTGACTTTTCTCAAACATCTATGGTTCGCTCTCAGAACATGCAGTTACCAATAATAAAGGTGGCAGCAAACCCATACGGAAAAAAGATTTTATGGTCTTGGCTAAAGAAAAATTGGAAAAATTTAAACAAAAAAGTTGGCCATGGCAATCCATTATTCAACAGAATTATTGCAAGCATTTCATTGGTGGCTGATGATTCTATGGAAAAAGAGATAAAGCAATTTTTCAAGAATAACCCTACTCCTGGAACTGAGAGGACTCAAGCTCAGACTCTGGAGAGGATAAGAATAAACTCAAAATTCCTAAGAAACATGCAAAAAGAATTCAAACATGGATAAAAAATTAGGTGCACCAATTGCTCTTGGAGTAATTACTGTTTTGGCAATTTTATTGATAACTGGAAATGGAAACGACGACAAAGAGATTTTGAAATCTACTTTTTTCAATTGAGGCAGTATACTTTGATGATACTAGCAGTGCTAATCTTGGAGACGGTGATGGATATATTCAAATTATTTTTAAAGACAAGTCTGAAAAAACAAACGCAGTAGTTTTGGAGGTTTTAGGAATGGAAAAATCTTTTCAAAAAACCTTTGTAGATTCGGAATTTACTGAAGTTATCTTATTTCCAAATACTCCAAAGTACGGGTGGGAAATTCATCCAGTAACCTTGTTAATTGATCATGAGGAATTAGGCAAAGTCTCATTAAAGACTGAAATTCGTCCATACGGAGAATCTCCAGCACCTATTATCTACGGAAATCCTTAGATCACATACAAGATTTTATTGTAGCTCTGGAAATGGATTTTTAATGGATTTGCTTTCTGATTTAAAAAAAGGCAAACGAGGGGCAATTGCAAAGGCAATCACAATTGTTGAAAATGATCAAACAAAAGCAAAAAAAATATTAAAAAAAATTTTTAGCGAAACTGGAACATCCATAATAATTGGAATCACAGGACCTGCAGGTGCAGGAAAAAGTTCTTTGATTAACAAAACTGTCATGGCGATGAAAAAATTACACACAAAACCTGCAGTTTTGGCAGTGGATCCTACAAGTCATGTTACGGGAGGGGCGATTTTAGGAGATAGAGTTAGAATGAGCGAATCTACTGATTCTGGAACCTACATTCGAAGTATTGCATCACGTGGGGCTACTGGTGCTGTTTCAAGATCTCTGAGAAACAGCATTCGTATACTGGAGTATGCAGGATTTAATCCAATAATTATTGAAAGTGTTGGTGCGGGGCAAACCGAAGTGGAAATATCAAACATTGCAGACATTACAGTTGTTGTGTTTAATCCTAACACTGGAGATAGCATTCAAACTATCAAAGCTGGTTTGACGGAAATTGGCGATATTTATCTTGTAAACAAAAGTGATTTGGATGGAACAAATCAGCTATTTGATGCAGTGCGTGACTTTATTGGTTCATCTGAAAGAAATCCTATAATCTTAAAAACATCCGTCAAGAAAAATTCTGGAATTATTCAATTTGCAAAAATTCTCAAAGAAATGATGGTATCGAAAAAGAAGTCAAAAAAAGAAAAGGACAAAGAAAGACTCGAAATTGAGCTTAAAGAAATTGTTTTAAATAACATAAAAGATAAGATGGATGAATTGCTTGATTCAGATAAAACATTTTCGAAATATCTAAAAAAGATCATAGCAAAAGATATTGATCCCTTTGAGGCAGCTGACAAGATTACAAAATCAATGGTAAAGTGATAAAATGGCAAAAAAATCAACAAAATCAAAAGAACCAGAAAAAAAGATATTTACAGATTCACAATTTCAGGTAAAGCGAATTTATCAAAAATCTTCCAAGAAAAGACCTGCTGAAGATTCAGGAAAATACCCATTCACACGTGGAATTCATCCTGGAATGTTCCGTGAAAGATTTTGGACTATGCGTCAGTATTCGGGATTTGGTGATGCTAAACTTACCAATGAGCGATTCAAGTTCATGCTTGAAAAAGGTCAGACTGGACTCAGTATGGCCTTTGATCTTCCAACTCAGATTGGATATGATTCAGATTCTCCACAAGCAGAAGGCGAGGTGGGCAAAGTTGGAGTCTCAATAACTTCCATTAAAGATATGATGACTGCATTTGATGGAATTCCTTTGGGCAAAGTTAGTTCTTCAATGACGATAAATTCCACAGCGTCAACTTTACTGGCATATTATATTGCAGTAGGTGAGGCTCAAGGATTTCAAAGTGTACAACTAAGAGGAACCACTCAAAATGATATTCTTAAAGAATACATTGCTAGAAACACCTACATCTACCCTCCCCAACCTTCAATGAGATTAATTGGAGATATGATTGGCTATTGTGCAGAAAAAGTTCCTCAATGGTACCCTGTTTCAATATCTGGTTATCACATGAGGGAAGCTGGATGTACTGCAACACAAGAAGTTGCCTTTACACTTGCAAATGCTATTGCATATATTCAAACATGTATTGATAGAGGTCTAAAAATTGATGACTTTGCCCCTCGTCTTTCCTTTTTCTTTTGTTGTACTATTGAATTCTTTGAAGAAGTTGCAAAGTTCAGAGTTGCAAGAAAAGTATATGCAAAAATTCTCAAAGAAATGTTTCATGCAAAGAATCCTCGTTCACTACAATTAAAATTCCATACTCAGACAAGCGGTGAATCATTAACTGCTCAACAACCTGATAACAATATTATCCGTGTCGCAATCCAAACAATGGCTGCTGTTATGGGTGGAACCCAATCACTTCATACAAACTCCAGAGATGAGGCATTGGCACTTCCTACACAGGAATCTGCAAAAAATTGCTCTTAGAACTCAACAAATTGTTGCACATGAAAGTGGCGTTACTAAAACTGCCGACCCTATGGCAGGCTCCTACTATCTAGAAGAACTCTGTGATCAAATCGAAGATGGGGTTTGGGCATATCTTAAAAAAATTCAAAAGATGGGCGGATCCGTCAAAGCAATTGAGAAAGGATTTTTCCAAACTGAAATAAGACAAAATGCATATCGTCTTAAAAAAGAGGCTGATGATGGAGATAGAATATTAGTTGGAGTAAACAAATATTTTGAAAAAGAAAAACAACCTGATCTTTTACGAGTTGGAGGGGGAATTGAAATACAACAAAAGAAGGCGCTTAAAAAATTAAGGGCCTCAAGAGATAACAAGAAACTAGAAAAAGCGTTATCTGCCATGAAAAGTGCAGCAGATACTGATGAAAATCTCATGCCCTACATTATTACTTCAGCTAAAGCCTATGCCACAACTGGAGAAATTAGTAATACCTTCAGAGAAGTGTTTGGTGAATACAGGCCAAAAGAAGTATTTTAGTTAGACACTTCTGCTAATGATTTTCAAGAGTGTACTGAATACAGGTGTAAACGAGTTTATCGACAAAGAGTAAAAATAGGATCCCTCCCCCTGTTCGTAAATTTCCCAGATTGACTAAAAGGGTGACGAGGGTATGATGTTTGGTGGAGATTGTTTTTACATCATTATTAACGTCAGATACGTTGTTAAAACAAAATATGGTTAGTTTCAAGAATGTCAATACAAAGGATTATGGAAAAATAAAAAGGGGGTTGAAAAAACTAGTCAAAATTACCCCTTGCCCAAGTGATGATAAATCAATTATTGAAACCTTTGATATTGTTTCATTAGGTTTTAAATTTCCAGTTACATATTACAAAACAAAAACACTTCTTGTGCACGGAGATGAATCTAACAAAGATTTCAAACGATCTATTGAATTCATAGAACATAGTCTAAAAATTGACTCTTAGAGGTTACAAAAACCATTACAACGTAAAATTCCTCAAAGGCTATAACCAAGGAAATTAGCTATTTTGATACTATTTTGTGATACTAGCTAACCAGACTTTATGTTCAAAGAATTGTATTTAATCAATATGTCAGTAAATGGTGAAAAAATTCAAGATTACTTGGAAAATGCCTCATACGAACTATCATTGGGATGCACATACAATGGTCACAAATATTCCCAAAATGGGACTATATCCTGTATAACATGTGGCCATACAAAATAGGATTAGGATGATTCAAAAAAGTAATTTCAAATCCATAAATTCTGATTTCTTTGTAGATCTTCTATTGAACTTTGTTTCATTGAGATGTTTTCAGGAACACTAAATGTTACCTTATCAATTTTTAAATTTGGATATTGTTGACACAATAGTTCCATATCCCAGCAGGGAAAAAAGTAGTGAAAACAAAGCAATCTCGGACCTCCATCTTTATCACGCATTAACAAAACTCTTGAAATGTCCGGAATTTCTACTTTGCAGGTATCACAAACATGTATTTCTGAAGATTGAGTCTTTGGGATAATTGGTTTTGGAATCTTACATTTGCCAGAGGATCTAGTAGGTAGGATAGTTAGTTTGGAGTAAGGTTTTTTCCTAGTATTATGTTCTAAATTTTGATCAGTATTTGATTTAGAGCAAAGCGGCCAATCTGCTAGTTTTAATTTTGTTCTAGAACATGACATTATAAAAACGCCCATTTGTTAATGTATTTTAATGTATTTTCATTCCTAACTTCATAATTTTTTAATCTTTTTTCGTCCCAAAAAATAATTTGAAATTAAATATCTTAAAAATATAGTAATGAAACCATGATTTCAGGAAGTATTCTAAATTTTTGATTTAAAATTAATTATTTGTGTTTTTATGGCATCCATATTGGGGGTGGAGACATGTCTTGCTTGAAATCTACAACTTTGATTTCATCAGTACATTTTTTCATATTCATATGAGATAAACAATCACTAAGTGATTCTGTGTATAATTTTTCTTGCTTTATCTTGAAGGCAGACTCTTTCTCTAAAATTCTATTTGGATTAGATCCCATCAAATAATATTTGTATTCTGTTGTTTCAAAATCTAGTAATAAATTAGAAAATAATGCTTTTTTAACTGAAAGTACATCATCTAAAAACCACTGTTCCTCAAACCCACCAACATTATGGGCAATCACAATCATGTCTGCACTTTCAAATTCTTTTGTCACCTTAAATTGAATTGATAATACTTTTGTGGATGAACCCCAATGTGTCATGATGGAGTGAATATCCTCAAAATAACCTCCATTGTTCACCAATTGTTTTTGGCCCACTATTCTGATAATCTTAATTGGGGCATTTTCTGTTTTTTGTGAAGATGTGCCTTCTGGGAAAATATATACTTCAATTCCTGTGGGTGGTAATTTTCCTTTTTGGTTTGGTAGTTCTATTGTTAGATTAACTACTTCTCCAAGAGTCAGAATTTTTTTATTGTTATTTCCATCCAGTTTGATAGAATCAGATTTTGAAACCTTGGAGAATCCATTGGGATATGCTTTTACAATATTGATAACCTCATCATCATCTATCTGGTCATACGCCATATCATATCCCATTATTCCTGAGGCTTTTTGCAAATTTCCATCGTCTGTATTTGGCAACTCGGCGAGACGGCGCGGAAGGACATCAGCGGGACGGAATGACCGCCCATACCGCTTGCGGCCAAGACTGACACTAAGCGCTGGCTAAAGTAACCCGAAGCGTAAGCGAGGGGACGGGTTGCGACCGTGTGCGTCCCTCGCTTACACTTCGGGTTACGATGT
>PVMK01122215.1_pt1 | contig 12146 bp, 15 predicted proteins | sample 1853481 | NCBI WGS metagenome assembly PVMK01 (sample SAMN08533507, study PRJNA380276) | Marine sediment metagenome, whole genome shotgun sequencing project. | reverse complement strand
AAACATGCAGCCAGAACTTCACGACCATCGTGCCGTTCCTCGCCAGGTGCTTTTCCAGGTCCTGAATAGATTCGAATCGTTGTTCCCATATCGTGTCCATGTTTATCGTATCCGGTAAATTTTGTGCCTGCAAAATTTCCGGGTGAACCCTCACGATCAACACTTCTTCATAGTGACTGCGGTTGAAATATTCCGATGCGGCCGCGTTCCGGCAGGCTGCATGTGGTCCGCCACAGAAAATCATGATCCAGGTCCCTGCTGGTCGGCTTCTTGAAGCTGAATACCTGGCAGCCGGCCGGATTGATGCCCTCCATGACCGCGCGGATCGTGCTGTCCTTGCCAGCGGCATCCATCGCCTGAAACACCAGCAGCACAGCATGCCGATCGTCGGCGTACAACGCCTTTTGCAGGCGGTCGAGTTTTTTGATCGCCTTTCTCAGTCTGCGTTTGCTGCGCCATTTCCCCTTGCCGGGATCTGTCGGCGCATCTGCGACGCGAAAACTGCCGTCATGGGGGACGAGGTATTTCGACTTGGGAGCTTTGAACATTTATCCGTCCATGTCTGTCAAGATTCTGTTTGGGCGCCGATCGGCGCTGCCACCCGAATGTTGCTCGAGCGCCCATCGCACGTGCGCGTTAACCATGGGCGAGTCACCATCCTGCCTGGCCTGTAGTGCCGCCACAATTTTTTCGTCTCCGTCGGCGTTGCCCAGTGCGACTGCGATATTTCGCAGCCATTGCTCATAACTGATTCGCCTGATCGCGCTACCCTCGGTTTTTCGCAGCCATTCTTCTTCGCTCCACGAAAAGAGTTCTGTCAATTCAACATCGTCGAGTTCATGCCGTGGTGCAAAATCTGCCTCGTCCGTCCTGACGGCGAACTTGTTCCATGGGCAGAACAGCTGGCAGTCATCACAGCCATAAATTCGATTGCCGATCAGCTTTCTGTGCTCAATCGGGATTTCACCCTGAAGTTCGATCGTCAGGTAGGAAATGCAACGTCGCGCATCGAGTTCGTACGACCCGACGATGGCGCCAGTCGGACACACGTCGATACAGGCGCGGCAGGTGCCGCAAACGGCTGGATTCAGGTTCGTCTGGCGGCAATTCGATATTGGTATAGAGCTCGCCGAGGAAAAACCAGGAGCCAGCGTCCCGATTAATCAGGTTCGTGTGCTTGCCGATCCAGCCGAGGCCGGCCTTTTCCGCAAGCGGTTTCTCAAGTACCGGTGCACTATCCACGAAAACGCGATAACCGAGGGGCCCGATTCTTTCCTCGACGCGTTTGGCGAGTGCGCGCAGTCGTCCACGCAAAACCTTGTGGTAGTCGCGGCCGAGCGCATATCGTGATACGAACGCCTTGCCGGGATGGTCGAGCAGCGCTTTGGCGCTTTCCTGATCATCAGCCAGGTAGTCCATACGCGCGCTAATGACGCTCAGGGTGCCAGGTACCAGCAGGTCGGGCCGGCTGCGCTTCTCGCCGTGCCGCGACATGTAGGACATTTCACCGTGAAATTTTTTTGCCAGCCATTCGGTGAGGCGTTTTTCAGCATGCTGCAAATCGATATCGCTGAATCCGATTTGCTGAAATCCGAGCGCTTCTCCCCAGCGACGAATGTCGTCGGCAAGATTTACTGAGTCCTGAGCGAATGGTTGGGGACGACTGATTCAATAACGGATACCTAGCTCGAAAATTTCACGAGTAGCCGGGGATGTCGGTTTCTGTGCCCAGTACAGCGCGTTCGATCGTGCGAGATTCATAGCGGGGCTACGGGTCGAGCAGGATCGGGCGCGATGTGCCGGCACAGGAAGCGACAACTCGGCAGGCGCAGACTGTAACGCTTTGATACAAGTCATTTGGTGCTAAATCTCCTCATATACGTGATGCTAATTGTATTGGGTGCCGTTACTCGTGAATTATTCGGGCTCAATTTCTGTCAGTATAATTGCATCCTTCGCTGAACCCTAAGTCCGACCCTACCGGGAGCCAAGTGCGCCAATGAATTTACCGGCCGAAATCTATTCTGCAGAAAGCGTGCGTGCGATTGACCAGATCGCGATCAACGATGCCGGAATATCAGGTTATGCGCTGATGACACGGGCGGCAGAGGCGGCGCTCGATGAGGCCCAGGCACGATTTCCGGCGGCAAAGCGCTGGCAGGTCATTTGTGGCAGCGGCAACAATGGAGGCGATGGATTCGTGCTTGCACGCCTGGCGGCGGCAAGGGGAATTGGCGTATCCGTTCTCACGATGTCATCGCCCGATTCCATGGCCGGCGATGCGGCGACCGCCTTCCAGGATTTCGCTGCCGAGGGCGGCGCGGCTGCGACCTATGCAGGATCACTCGATAGTGAAGCTGAGCTGCTGGTCGATGCATTGTTGGGCAGTGGCCTGGATCGTGACCTTGAAGGCCGTTTTGCCGAGGTCGTTGAAGCCATCAATGGGCATGTCGCGCCGGTCCTGGCGCTCGATTTGCCATCCGGGCTGAATGCCGACACTGGCAGCGTGATGGGTATTGCCATACAGGCAGACTTGACTGTGACTTTTGTTGGCCTGAAGTGTGGCCTGTTTCTGAAGCAAGGACCGGCCTGCGTCGGTGATTTGCGTTTTGCCGGTCTCGATATCCCAGCCGAGTGTCGTGCAACGCAACAAGCCGTTATGCGAAGGATCGGTGACGATTCCATCAGGACCCTGCAGGCTCCAAGGAAAATAGATGCGCACAAGGGTGACTTCGGCCATGTCCTGATCGTCGGCGGCGGGCCGGGAATGTCCGGCGCCGTTCGCCTGTGCGGTGAAGCGGCCCTCAGAAGTGGCGCCGGGCTGGTTAGCGTTGCAACCCATCCGTCGCATCACGCGATGGTTGCGAGCGGCAGACCGGAACTGATGTGCCACGCGGTAGAAACCGCAAAAGATCTCGCGCCGCTCCTCAAACGGCGACTGTCATAGCGCTGGGACCGGTCTCGGCACGGGGAAATGGTCGCAGTCGATATTCGACGCTGCCTTGAAGTCCGATTTGCCGATGGTGGTCGATGCGGATGCACTCAATCTCCTGAGTCAATCCGAGCTGCGCAAGCCGGACTGGATATTAACCCCGCATCCGGGTGAGGCCGCGCGACTGCTCGAATGCTCGACGGTCGAGGTGCAGGATGACCGGTGTGCGGCGCTGGCAAAAATCGCCAATCGATATGGCGGCACCGCGATATTAAAAGGATCGGGATCGCTCGTGACCGCGGTAGATGGCCCGACCTGGCTTTGCACCGTCGGCAATCCGGGCATGGCGGCGCCCGGCATGGGCGATGTACTGACCGGAATTGTCGCTGCCTTGAGGGCACAGGGCCTGGCGGCGGAGATGGCGGCGGTCGCCGGGGTCCATATTCATGCGCGTGCCGGCGATGCCGCAGCGGCAGCAGGACAGCGCGGTCTGCTGGCCTCCGATCTGCTGCAGGAGCTCCGCGCTTGGGTCAATCCCTGAATCTTCCCGACCCCGAGGCCACCGCGTCACTTGCCGCGGCGCTGCGGCGCCTTGCCGGCCGACGCGGCGGCTGGACGATCCTGTTGCAGGGCGAGCTCGGCGCCGGCAAGTCGACATTCGCCCGGCAATGTTGCGGTCGCTGGGCCACGAAGGGCTGGTGCCGAGTCCGACATATACCCTGGTCGAACCTTACGCTCTTCCGGATTTTTCCGTATATCATATTGATTTATATAGAGTTACGGCTGCAGATGAGCTCGAATTCCTGGGCTGGTCGGACTTGCAGGACGGCCTTAAGCTGGTTGAATGGCCCGAACGGGCGCCACGACTCCTCGACGCTGGCGGATATCCAGATCGAGCTCCGCTACGAGGACGAGGGCAGGGCCGCTGATCTGAAGGGCTTGAGTGAACGCGGCAGCAAGGTCCTGGCGGCGTGGACTGGCCGGCCTGATTCAAGCCTGGCCGCCAACCTAAGTGACGTCTCAAGAAAGCGCTCTATCTCCATAATTTTGAACTAAAATATTGGCTTTTCCAGCCAGAATCGTATACTCACCCAACAGTATCCCGCAACGCTGGAATTCCTGCCCGGATGAGCTTCAAGCGCCATTTTCTGTTCGCTTCCCTGCTACTGCTGCCAGCAGTCTTTGCACACGCCGCGACGACCGTCGAGAACATTCGCGTCTGGGCGGAGAACGGACGCACGCGTGTGGTGCTTGATCTGAGTGCTTCTGCCGTACACAACATCTTTACCCTGCGCGGTCCGGACCGCCTGGTCGTCGATCTGAAAAACAGCCGTCTCGCGGCGATCGCTTACCGATCTGCCGCAGGCAGTGGCTCGATCCGATCGATTCGCACCGGCGTTCGTGCCAACGGGCAGTTGCGGGTGGTACTCGACCTGAACCAGGCCGTCCGTTCACGCAGTTTTACCGCCGGGCCGAATGATCGTTATGGCGATCGCCTGGTCATCGATTTGCATCCGCAAGGCAACTTGCGCGCGGTAAAACGTGCGTCGGAAAAATACGTCGCCGGACGCGATATCGTCATTGCGGTGGATCCTGGCCATGGTGGGCACGATCCGGGTGCAGTTGGCCGCTCGAAAACGCGTGAAAAGGATGTCGCACTGGCGGTGAGCCGATTGCTCGCCAGCCGCATCGACGCTGAGCCGGGTATGCGCTCAGTCCTGATACGAAACTCCGATTACTATGTTGATCATCGCGATCGCATGGAAATTGCGCGCAAAAACAAGGCCGACCTGTTTATATCGATTCACGCCGATGCGGTTGATGATCCGCGCGCAAGCGGTGCATCGGTCTATGTGCTGTCGATGAAGGGTGCAAGCGATGAAGCCGCGAAGCGACTTGCGCAACGGGAGAATGCCTCGGAACTGGTCGGTGGCGTGTCGCTCAAAGGCAAAGATCCTGTATTGGCATTCGTATTGCTCGATCTGTCACAAAACGCGGCGCTGAGTGCGGGTCTCAATATTGGTACCGAAGTGATTGAACAGCTCGCGAGGCTTGGCAAAGTACACCGGCGTGCGGTGCAACAAGCAGGCTTCCTGGTACTGAAATCGCCAGACGTTCCATCGATCCTGGTGGAGGTCGCCTATATTTCCAATCCTGATGAGGAAAAGAAACTCAGGAGCCGGTCGCATCAGAGAAAACTGGCCAATGCGATGCTCGTCGGCATACGCAATTATTTTTACGAAAGTCCGCCACCGAATACGCAACTGGCGATGAATCTGCGGCGCTCGCCGACGCAGCAAGTGAATTACGTCATCTCGCGCGGTGATACCTTGAGCGAAATTGCAGAGCGATATAACGTCAGCATGTCCGCGATCAGGTCTGCCAACAGACTGTCGGGCGACAAGGTTCGTATCGGGCAGAAGCTGACCATTCCGATCTACGCCGGTTCGTGACGGTAGGAGCCCAATCCTCGCTCGTTGACGGTCAAGACTGCGTCGGTCGGTGAGGATTGATCTTTAGTGGCGCTGGTTTGAGAAACGACATCGCTCGCTGGGGCGAGCTCCTACAGGCGAGCTCCTACGATACCTCGCCGAGTCTCTGATCGAAGCCGTTTCTGTTAATCTTCGGTGCCATGCCGATCCAGCAATTACCCGGTCACCTGGTCAACCAAATCGCTGCCGGCGAAGTGGTCGAGCGGCCGTCGTCGGTGGTCAAGGAACTGGTGGAAAACAGCCTGGATGCCGGGGCGCGTTCGATCAGCATCGACATTATTGCCGGCGGGACGAAGCTGATTCGGGTGCGCGACGATGGTGCCGGTATCCCCAAAGATGAGATCGGTTTGGCGTTGTCGCGCCATGCAACCAGCAAGATCAGCAGTCTCGAAGACCTTCAAGAGGTTGCGTCACTTGGGTTTCGCGGCGAGGCACTGCCCAGCGTGGCCTCGGTCGCCCGGCTCGGTCTAACGACCTGCAGCGGTGGCACAGCATGGATAGTCGAAGCAGATAACGGCGTGATTGGCGAGCCAGCGCCCGCCTCACATCCGATCGGCACGACTGTTGAGGTTCACGATCTGTTCTACAACACCCCGGCCCGCAAAAAGTTTCTGCGTACTGAGCGCACGGAATTCAATCACGTCGATAAATGGATCCGGCGCCTCGCGCTCGCACGCCCCGATGTCGCATTTGCCGTAAGCCATAATCGTCGCGCGGTGCTAAATCTAAAAGTAGCGAACGAACCCGACGAAATTCTTGATCGAATCAGCAAGCTCTGTGGTGACGCATTTGCATCCCAAACCCTGTTTATTGATCGGGAGAGCGATGACATCGCTCTCTCCGGGTGGATTGGTTTGCCGACTTTCAATCGCAGCCAGGCCGACTTGCAATACTGGTTTGTCAACGGACGCAGCATCACCGATAAAACTTTGTCACATGCGGTAAGGCATGCCTACCGGGACGTGCTGTTTCATGGCCGATACCCTGCTTACGTTCTGTTTCTGTCGATGAATCCGGCGACTGTCGATGCTAATGCGCATCCGGCAAAGCATGAGGTGCGCTTCAGGAACGGTCGCCAGGTACATGGCATCGTCTCCCAGGCGATCGAGTTCGCATTGCGCGATACACGACCTGGCGGACATAACGTCATTGCGCCGCCGACCAAAATAATCAGCAGCAAGTTCTATCAACAATCTGCGATGTCATTGTCACCAGGCGGCCAGGTATCTGCGTCGTCCGTGTCAGAAGCGATGGGTGGTTATCAGACACTCGCAGCCATCGAGATGACCGAGCGGGCCGTGCCGGCAGGCGAGGAGGTGCCGCCACTTGGGCTGGCGATCGCGCAATTGGCCGGCATCTACATTCTTGCGGAGAATGCTGACGGCCTGGTTGTCGTCGATATGCATGCTGCTCACGAGAGAATCGTCTACGAGAAATTGAAAGCATCATTCGACCAAAATTCGATCGTTAGCCAGCCATTGCTGGTGCCGGCGACGATCGCGGTGTCGGAGTCTGAGGCAGATCGTGCGGAAGAAGCTGGTGAGGTCTTTGCGCGACTGGGCCTGCTGATCGATCGGGGCGGGCCAACGAGACTGCTGGTTCGGCAAATACCGGCATTGCTGAAGCAAGCGGATGCCGAGGCGTTGATTCGCGATGTCTTATCCGACCTGCAGGAGTCTGGCAGCAGCAATCGAATTGAAGATACCTGTCACGATATTCTCGCCACCATGGCCTGTCATCATTCGGTGCGCGCAAACCGCAAACTGACGCATCCGGAAATGAATGCGTTGCTGCGGGAAATGGAGTCAACGGAACGTGCTGACCAATGCAATCACGGCCGGCCAACCTGGACCACCATCAGCATCGCCGATCTCGATCGGCTGTTCCTGCGCGGACAATAATCAACCATGCCAGCCGTCGTTTGCCTGATGGGGCCTACGGCTTCCGGCAAGACCGATGTAGCGCTCCAGCTGGCCAAAGAATTTCCACTGGACCTGATCAGCGTTGACTCAGCCCTGGTGTATCGCGGCATGGATATTGGGACGGCCAAGCCGGATGTCCAAACGCTCAAACAGGTGCCGCATCGCCTGGTCGATATTCGCGATCCTGAAGAAAGCTATTCGGCGGGCGAATTTGTACGGGACGCCGCTCGAGAAATCGATGCCAGCAACGAGCGCGGGCGTATACCGTTGCTGGTCGGTGGTACGATGATGTATTTCCGTGCGCTGACCGAAGGCATCGCCGACCGTCCCGAGGCCGATGGCAAAATCAGGGCGGCAATCGACGCAGAGGCGGAGACCTCCGGTTGGCGCGCGCTACATGCGCAACTGGCCAAAGTGGATGCGAAGGCCGCCGCAAGAATCAATCCGAACGACAGCCAGCGGATTCAGAGGGCGCTGGAGGTGTATCGCGTCAGCGGAAAATCGCTGTCGGCGTGGCAGGCGAGTGGCACGTCCAGCAACAGAGAGGACCGGTTTCTGAAGATTGCATTGCTGACTGAACGGCGGTCAGCGTTGCACGAAAAAATCGGCCTGCGGCTGCGAGATATGATGGAGAACGGATTCGTCGAGGAGGTGGAGACTCTGATGGCGCGTCCCGGACTGACTGCCAACCACCCGTCAATGCGCGCCGTCGGTTATCGGCAGCTATGGTCATACCTGGAGGGGCAGGGCGATCTCGAGAAGGCGACCCGGAAGGCGCTGGCGGCGACGCGGCAACTGGCCAAGAGGCAGCTGACCTGGCTACGCAGCGAGCGACAAGCGACGGTGGTGGAACCGCTTGAAACAGACGCCTTGACCACCATATCAACGCTTCTGCGCAGACTCCCCGGCTTGTGTTAGAATTTTATTGACTTGGAGCAGGTCAGTTTTTATGGGCAACCGGCGCCACCGGCATGAACTGATCAAATAAAAGCGCTTTGCTAGGCAATAAGAAGAATAAGGAGACCCAAAATGGCTAAAGGGCAGTCACTGCAGGATCCATTTCTCAATATATTACGCAAGGAAAAAGTTCCTGTATCAATCTATCTGGTTAACGGCATCAAGCTGCAAGGGCAGGTCGATTCTTTCGACCAGTTTGTCGTATTGCTTAAGAACAGTGTCAATCAGATGGTTTACAAACACGCGATTTCCACCATTGTGCCAGCGCGCAATGTCCGGCTTCCGTTGCCGGACGGCGAAACGGGTGATTCTGACGAAGCGTAAATCGTACCCGGAGGTCGTGATTGTTTGAGCGACCGAGTAGCGGCGAACGCACCGTTTTGATTCATGCATCCACCGGCGGAGCGCCGGACACCAATGAATGCGGAGAATTTCTTGAGCTTGCGACCTCGGCAGGGGCCGTCATTGTTGGCGAAATGATCTGTGTGCGCCGCAGTCCTGATCCGCGCTATTTCATCGGCAAGGGAAAACTCCAGGAGTTGAAGGACATCGTTGCCGGCAACGACGCTGAGTTGGTCATGTCCAGTGCAGCGTTGAGTCCCAGTCAGGAGCGCAATCTCGAGAAAAGTCTCAACTGCCGGGTCGTTGATCGTGCCGGTGTGATTCTCGATATTTTCGCGCAACGAGCACGCAGCTTCGAAGGCAAGCTCCAGGTGGAGCTGGCGCAACTGAGGCATATGTCCACTCGATTGGTGCGCGGCTGGACCCACCTGGAACGACAAAAGGGCGGCATCGGCCTGCGCGGTCCCGGGTGAAACCCAGCTCGAAACTGACCGGCGCCTGATCGGCAAGCGCATCCGTCAGCTAAAAAGTAGCCTGGAGCATGTCGACAGCCGCCGCACCATGAACCGGCAAAACCGGTTAAGGGCCGGGATTCCCACGGTGGCACTGGTGGGGTATACCAATGCCGGCAAGTCTACCTTGTTTAATGCATTGACCAACGCAGACGTGTACGTTGAGGACAAACTGTTCGCAACGCTCGATTCGACGGTGCGCCGATTGGAACTGCTGGAAGGCCGGGAAGTCATACTGGCAGACACTGTCGGTTTTGTGCGAGACCTCCCCGCATGAACTGATCGCTGCATTTCGCTCAACCCTGCAGGAGGCGCGAGAGGCGGATCTCATTTTGCACGTGATCGATGCGAGCGACCCCAATCGCTGGCAAAGGGTACGGCAGGTCAACGCCGTGCTAAAACAGCTCGATGCCGATCGTGTGCCGCAGATAAGGGTGTACAATAAAATCGACAGGCTGCAGAGTGAGCCGCGCCTCAGTAAATTGAGGCAGGGTGGCGGACGGGCGGTTTGGCTGTCTGCCACGACCGGCGAAGGTATTCCCCCTGTTATTGGAATCAATCAGGGGTCGCCTGCGGCGGAAAAAAGTTTGCGGCTTGATTCGACTTGGGCCCCAGCCAGGGCCGACAACGTGCATTGCTTTTTGATATGGGTGCCGTTAAGCACGAGAAAACGGCCGATGATGGTGGCTGGATACTGGAATTTGAAGTGGTGGAGCGGGATTTGCGGCGCTTCCTGAAGCGCGAAAAGCTGTCCGCCGATATTTTGCGTCAATCACCGGTCGCCAGACCGGAGAACGCAGCGATACAGAGATAGATAAAGACTATGGCTTGGAATGATGGTGGAAACGGTCAGGATCCCCTGGAAGAAAAAGGGTAACGAACCGATTGAGCTGGACAAGATAGTCCAGAACTGGCAACGAAAATTGAGCAGCATTGTCGGTGGTGGTCCCCGTACGTCTGCTGCCGGTTCGTCTGGCGGCTATGTGCTGGCGGTGATACTTATTGTTGCCTGGGCATTGACCGGGTTCTACCGGGTTGATCAGGCGGAGCGCGGCATCGAGCAGCGCTTCGGGGCTTATACGATAACCACCTTGCCTGGGTCTCCACTGGCACTTGCCCGTATCCCATTGAGGTGGTCGATATCGTCAACGTCAATGCGGTCGATAACTTTCCGTTTCGCACGGAAATGCTGACTGCGGACAGGCGCTACGTCTATATTCAGATGGTGGTTCAGTTTCTACGCGAGGATCCGGTCAAATACAGTTTCGAGGTGGTCGATCCCTGAATCAACGCTGCACGATGTAACAGAAAGCGCCCTGCGCGAGGTCGTTGGCACCAGTTCATTAATCGTCCTCGTTACCGATGAGCGCGACCAGATTGCACCGCGGACGCAGGCAATTTTGCAAAGCACCCTCGATGCGTATGGTGCCGGCATTACCGTGACCTCCATCAGTCTCGAAGAGCTCGACTATCCGCAGGAGGTCCAGCAGGCAGTGGACGATGCGCAGCAGGCAGAAAATGACGCCGGGCGCTACGTGCTCGAAGCTGACACTTATGAAATGGACATCATTCCCAAAGCGCGCGGCAGGGCCGCACGCGTCAGGCTGGACGCTGAGGCTTATCGTGATCGGGTGATCCGCGACGCCGAAGGCGAGGCGGGCCGCTTCGAGGCGTTGCTGACGGAATATCAGAAAGCACCGCGCGTGACCCGCGACCGCCTGTACTTGGACGCGATCGAGGAGGTTTACAGTAATTCCACCAAGATCATCATCGACTCTGAGGGCTCGGCGGCAACCTTCTGTATTTACCACTGGATCAACTGCGGGGTAGCGGGGCCCGGTCGACAGCGCGGGCTCGGAAAGCAATCGCGCTTCGGATTCGGCAAACGGGCTGCTTAATTCCGATACGTCAGGCAATCCGAACGATCCGCGAGACAGGAGGATCCGCCAATGACTAATGCAAAATTCGTGGTCCCTGGTCCTGCTAGGACTGGCGTTTGTCGGCATTGGCCTCTCGGCATTTACCGTCAATGAGCGGGAACTGGCGATCAAGTTGCGGCTTGGTGAGGTTGTGGAAGCCAACTTCGAGCCCTGGACTCTATTGGAAAATTCCCGGTGTACCACAATATTCGGAAATTCGAGAAACGAATCATGACGATCCAGGATCGGCCGGAGCGGATATTTACGGCAGAGCGCAGGGCGTTGCAAGTCGATTTCTTTGTGAAATGGCGCATTGTCAATGCGGTTGATTTCTATACATCGACCGGCGGATTCGAAAATGTCGCCAACGATCGATTGTCAGAAATAATCAAGAATGCAATCGTTACCGAATTCGGCAAGCGTACAGTGCAGCAGGCAATTTCGGTCGACCGGGCCGAATTGATGGTGGACATTCTGCAGACGGCATCGACAACGGCGACGGGTCTCGGCGTTGAACTGGTTGATGTACGGGTCAAACAGGTCGAGTTTCCGGAAGAAGTCAAAAACGCCGTTTACCGGGAAATGCGCGAGGAGCGTGCCCGCGTTGCCGCGGAATTGCGCGCGGGCGGACGAGAAACCGCTGAGGAAAAGAAATCCTCGGCGGACAAGGATCGTACGATCCTGCTCGCCGATGCCTATCGGGACGGGCAGCTAACTCGTGGCGAAGGCGATGCTAAAGCCGCCGAAATTTACGCCAGCGCATATACCAAGGATCCTGAATTCTACGCGTTTTATCGCAGTATCGACGCCTACAAGAAGTCCGTGGGAAATTCCGGCGATATTCTGGTGCTTGATCCGAACAACGAATTCTTCCGCTACCTGAACCAGTCGAGCGGCGAACGGCAATAACGTTCAGGTTTTCGCATTGCAGCGACATTAGCGCGCCGCCGTTCCACAACGGCGGCATATATATTGTGAGTGGCAGAAATGTGGCAGGACATACTGACGGCCTTTTCGCTCTACCTCATTATCGAAGGCATGATTCCATTCATTGGCCCGGACCTTTTCCG
>PVMK01173878.1_pt1 | contig 12150 bp, 16 predicted proteins | sample 1853481 | NCBI WGS metagenome assembly PVMK01 (sample SAMN08533507, study PRJNA380276) | Marine sediment metagenome, whole genome shotgun sequencing project. | reverse complement strand
TTGGGATGGGCCCACGGGGATTTGAACCCCGGATCTTCGCCGTGTAAGGGCGACGTCATAACCGACCTGGACTATGAGCCCAGAAACCTACCTTGTTAAAAACCATTTAAACTTTGAGACAATAAGAAATCTAAAAATTTACTCAAAATTTAACAGGGTTATGATTGATGTAGAATTTTTTTCTAGCCCCATTGGTTTAGGTCATGTAACAAGGGATATTGCAATAGTAAATTGTTTTGAAAATATTTCTACAAATTTTGTAACAGGAGGTGCTGCAGCTAAAATTTTAAAAAATTTAGATTTTAAAGTTGAAGATATTTACAAACCGCCACAATTCATTGTGGAAGGTGGCTCTCTAAAAAATCCTGCGAGATGGCTTTGGAAATATTATCAATATTACAAAGATTGTAAAAAAATATCTAATAAAATTATTGAAAGTGATAATCCAAACATGGTTGTAAGTGATGAGGATTTTGCTTCACTTGCTGTTGCTCAAAATAAAAAAATTCCAACAGTACTAATTACAGATATTTTAGAAACTAGATTCACAAAGGGATTTGCATCAATTATTGAAAAAAAGATGAACAAATCAATGCAAGAAATAATGAAAAACTGTGATATAGTAATTCTTCCAGAAGATGGTCCTGATGAAGGTAACATCAGACGAGTAGGCCCAATAGTAAGACAAACCCCTTATTCAAGAGAGGAACTTAGAGAAAAATTTTCTTTTGATAAAAAAACCATTGTGGTTTCAATTGGTGGAACAGATGCAGGAATGTTTTTGATTGAAAAGGTTTTAGAGATTTTTCCAAAGATAAATGAATGTGAAATAGTCATAGTTGCAGGTCCAACTATGGTTAAAAAATTTGAAAAAATAAGAAATTTAGGATTTGTAAATAATCTTCACGAGATAATTTATGCAGCAGATGTACTAGTCTCATTGGCAGGTAAATCCACTATAGATGAGGCAAAAGAGTATGGAACACCAGCTATTTTTATTCCTATAAGGGGACATTTTGAGCAAGAAGATAATGCCAAAAGTGAAGGATTTGTTTTTGAGGATATAGACAAATTAGAAAAACTGATTTTAGAAAAACTTGAAGAGAAGAGAAATCCAATTAAAAAAAATGGAGCACAAAAGGCTGCCAATATTATCAAAGAGATACTATCTTAATTAAAATCAATCAAACCATTAATAGATGCCATTTTGGTTTAATACTGTACCATGACAAAATTAGTTGTAGCCAAGTTTGGTGGTAGTGCAATTGGACCTGATGGGATATCAATTCCCGTTATAGTTGAGAGAATTAACAATTTAAAAAAAGACTCCAAAGTTATTGCCGTATTTTCAGCTCCTCTTACAATTTTTGATGGTAAAAAAAGATCTTTAACCGATGTTATTTTAGAACAAGGTGAAAATGCTGAAAATGGAACTAGTGTTTCATTAGAAGTTGTCAAATCTTCCTATCAGAAAATTTTGGAACTAGTAAGTGCAGAGAATAAAGAAAAGTGCAATCAAATAATCAATTCGTGTATAGAAAAATCTCAAAAGGCACTTGCTGAGGCTTTTGAGAAGAGAGAATTTGCTGATGAGATTCGCTCAAAGGCACTTGCTTTTTCAGGTGAGATTCTAATGGCCCATGTAATGCATTTTATTCTAAAAAGTAACGGAATTACCTCTGATACGGTAAACTATGAGAATTGGCCAATAATTACTGATAACAACATAGAATCAACTAATTTTCTTGCCTCAGAATCAAGAACTAGGTTGGCACATACTGAGAAATTAGTCGAGTGCAACGATGTTGTGACCATTGGTGGATTTATTGGAAAAACACTAGATGGTATTACTACCACATATGAGAGAGGAGGTTCTGATAGGACGGCAGCAGATCTTGGGATACTATTTCACAAAAAATATGATACTAGAGTTGATTTTGAAAAAGATAGTGCTGTAGTATCTGCTGATCCAAAAATTGTTGAAACCGATCTAAATGAAGTTGATCAATTATCATACAATGAAGCAAGATTAGCTGGAATGTTTGGAATGAAAATTTTAGATCCAATTGCAATAAAAGAAATTCTAGAAAATGGAGTTGATATTCCCATAATTGTTACTAACATGAAGGATCCAACAAAAATAACCACCATTAAACGAATTCCAGATAAAAAAAATGGACATCCAATCAAAATTGTTACAGGGAAAAAAAATTGTGCAATATTTCGAATTGAAACAAGCTCTATCCAAAAGTTACTAACATCTCTTGAGAAAGATAAACGATATAGTGAGTTTATTATTTTATCCCCATTTACCAAAGATGGAACTGAATTTTCACGAATGTTATTTTTAGATGCAGACTATGTAAAACGAAATGAAAAATATTTTTTGGCATTTGATCCATTAGCTAAAATCACATACAATAGAGGAGTCATTACATTAATTGGAGATGAAATGTGGAGAGTTCAGCAAGTTGCATCAAGAACTAGTGCAAAGATTGGAGAAGCTGGATTAAACATTTTGAATATGGATGCACAAGAAGAAACTTCACGAATAATTATTGTAGTTGAGGATTCTGATGATAATATTAAAAAAGCGATTAGTGCAATTCACACTGAAACATCAAAGATTAATTTTGTTTAATTAAGTAAAAGTGGCCCTACGGGTTTTCACCTGTAGCAGCCATCATAGGTTTGTTCTTGGACCGTTATCTAGACTTAGTCCGGCGTTACCTACAACACGCGATAATTATAATACTAATTACTAGTATTTAGAGCTGATCTATATAGTATCTATTTACGTACGCTCAGCAATATACCAGCTAACAATTCCTGCTCCAATTATGGCATACCACTTGAAATTTTTTTTATTTGTAAAAATATTTGGAGATGCTAGTTCTTCATCACGATAAGTAGCGCGCCTAATTTTTCTCATCTCAAAGCCCTGGCCAATCAAACCTATCATAAGTAATGCAATTCCTAAAAAACCAAATATCCAATTCATACACAAATTTTCTTTTAACATAATATGTAGTTTCTAATTTGGGATGATTTTTTGGAAAAAATAATTCTTTAAATTAGCATATTATTTTCTCTCTCCTATGAAAGAAACTGGTAAAATTTGGATGAATGGAAAATTAGTACCATTCAAAGATGCCAAAGTTCATGTTTTAACTCATGCATTACACTATTCAACTTCAATTTTTGAAGGAATCAGATGTTATAATACTCCAAATGGACCGGCAATTTTTCGTCTCCCAGAACATGTTGATAGATTCTTCAAATCTGCCAAACTATATTCGATGAAGATGCAGTTTTCAAAAAAAGTGATCTCTGATGCTATCCTAAAAACAGTCAAGACTAGTGGTTTAAAGGCGTGTTACATCAGACCTCTTGCATATTATGGCTATGGAACAATGGGTCTAACTCCAACTCAAAATAAAGTTGATGTATCAATTGCATGTTGGGAATGGGCTATGGGAGAATCCAAGGCAGGGAAATTTTCAGGTTCAAAATGTAAAGTTTCAAGTTGGATTAAGATTGATTCACGTTCTCAGCCAATGCAAGCAAAAGCTGCTGCAAATTATTCAAATGCAGCTCTTGCAAGAGTAGAAGCTCTTGAAAATGGATATGATGAGGCAATAATGTTAAATTCACATGGAAAAGTTGCAGAAGGAAGTGCAGAGAATATTTTTGTTGTAAAAGATGATGTAATTCAAACTCCACCCTTATCAGCTGGAGGATTAGAGGGAATTACAAGAGATAGCGTGATACAAATTATTGATGAAAATGGAGGATTTGTAATTGAAAGAGACCTTGAAAGAGATGATCTGTATAGTGCTGATGAAATATTTATGACTGGAACTGCTGCAGAAGTAAAATCAGTAACTCAAATTGATAAAGTAAAGATAGGAAATGCAAAGATGGGTAAAATTACAAAAGCCTTACAAAAATCATTTACTGATGCAGCAATGGGTAAAGATGAAAGATTCCTTTCATGGTTGACCTTTATCTAATCGTGAAGTTTTTTACATAGAATTTTGCAATAATTAACATGGAATCTTGTGCGACAGGAAATACAGAGGAGATTTGTTGGTTTTGCAGGAAAGGAAGACACGGAGACTGTATGAAAGAGATTCCAATAGATGGAAAATCAGATGGGCCTCATGATTGTACATTTGATACAAAAATGATTCCTTGCAAGTGTCAACATTAGACTAAGCAACAAATACAGGAGTTTTGAAATCATCGCATGAGTTATGATAAAGAGTTCTGGGACAACTATGCCAAAGAGAATGAATCTAGATACAACGAAGAGTTTGCAAAATTCATTAGAGATTTGGCAGTTTCCTTACGATGTAAAAATGTCTTAGAGATTGGATGTGGTACTGGTGTGGATTTAAGATTATTTCCAGAAACACTTGATGTTCATGGTGTCGATCTAAACGACTTGGCATTAGATATGGCAAAAAAGAAAACCCCCACACATGATTTTAAAAAGGATTCTATCACAAACTTGCCTTTTGCTGACTCCTCTATTGATTTTATTTTTACTCATAAATTTTTGAATTGTCTTAATGATGATGACCTGAATAAAGGGGTATCTGAAATGTTCCGTGTTGCAAGAAAGTATATCGTGAATTGTGAAATCTATGATAAATCTGAATCAAAAACTGAAAATATTTTCAAAGGTAGAAATATGCTCAAAAAATGGAGTGACTATAAGGTTAAAATTATCAGTGACGTGGACATGCATGAGGATATTGAACCTGAAAAGATCAGATTTACCTTAGTGAAAAAACTAGAAAATATAGATTAGAATTTTTAATTTTATCAAATGAATAATGTTTAGAAAGATCTATAAGGTCAAAATTAAGTTCTAATTTAAGTATGACAGATAATTCTTGGTGGAAAGGACTGCCAAAAGAAATTGAAGTTGATTTAGAAGTTTTGTCAGATAAAAAAGATATCAAATAAAATATTTTTTTGTAAATTTAATTTTTAAAAGCGGGTCTAGAGGGATTCGGACCCTCGACAACCGGATTAAGAGTCCGGTGCGCTACCTGGCTGCGCCATAGACCCACAAAAATAGCTGAGCCTAGTGTTGTTATTAATCTTAAGATTGTAAAAGAAAATAAAATTTAGTTTTTTGCAGTAGTTCAATTTCATTGTACTTTTCAAGAATTGCAGTTAGTACAGTTGAAACTGGTACATCATTCATTTTTTTCTTCTCAGCAAGAAGTTTTTGATATGCATCTAATGTGATGTACACTGGAATTGAACCATTTCCTTCAAGTAAACCTCTAACATTGTAGAGTGCGGTCTCCATTCCTTTTTCAGCAGATTTTGCAAACTTTGCCTTGTCTAAAATGACTCCTAATGGACCAAATGGCATTTCATAATCTACTGTCATGGTTACTCTGGTAAGATTATCACCTAGAGACTTGAATTCATTGGTAATTTGCCATCTTTTGAATGGACCTTCAAATTGTTTGGCAGTAATTTTTTCATTTCTGATGAACTCTGTTGTCTCACAATCCCATTCTAAGCGTTTACCGCTAAAATCACCAATTATTCTAAAAGTTGTTCCGACACCCATTCCTTCTTTGATATCCATAGGAACTACAGTCATTCCTACTGTATCGTTTTTAATTTGATCAGAAACATGCTCTGGTCTTGCAAAATAGGTGAAAACATTGTCTACTGGTGTTTTAATATCGATCGATTTACTTACGACAGTCAACGAATGAATGTTTTGCCAATAAGAATTTAAAGGTTTTGTAGATTTTCCTATTCAAATTGATTAACACTTTATTCATGGGCAGATATCAATTATTTTGGTAATAAAATTGCGATCAATTATTGTAATAATATTTTTAATCTTAACAATGGTACCTGTTTTTTCTGAGGCTAATGGACACTCATTTTTTAATTCTTCTGAATCAACTATTGGAGGTTATAGAGTCCAAGTTGCTACCTTGCCAGAATTTCCAGAAATAGGAGAAACTTCACAGATTCTATTCAGAATAACTGATGTAGATTTTGAAGAGGTAGATAACTTTACGTTAGGAGCTAGGATTTTTTTTAATGGACAACAAATTGATGCCATACCTCCTAAATTCTATGAAGGTGCACATGTAGAAATGGATCATATTTGGCAAAACTCAGGGAATCATATCGTCAGAGTTGATTTGTACGATATGGAGGGAACATCTAGAGTTCTAACTTATACATTTAACATGGGAACTCAAAGTCCATTTGGATATATTTTCTTAATATCAATAACAATAGGTGCACTGACATTAGGTGTAGTTGTAACTTACATCTTTTTTCCAGAGAAACTGAAATTCAAGTCTAGGTCTTAGCTTCAATGGTTGATTTTGTAATTCTAAATGCAAACAGAGTAGTAAGTAAGACCATTGCAAATAAAAGAACTCCAACTCCTAAATGAATTGCAACTAAAACTGCATGAAGTTTAAGATCAATTACCAAGGCACCTAGTGTAATTTGGGTAACTACAAGTATAGCTGCAAAAGTGCTGGTGAATTTTATTTTTCTATCCGCGTTTTTATTAATCCAGCTAGCTACGGATGTGGCAATAACTAGGGTTCCAGTAGTTGCTGCAACAAGTCTATGAACCCATTCAATAAAATATTCTTCATTTGGCAGTACCCCATTAGGACAAAGAGGCCATTCAGGACAGGTTAACCCAAGTCCGGCAGCTGAAACATATCCACCAACGAACATTAGAGAGTATAATACTATTAGGGTCGATAAAGCAAGATACTGAAGAGCCAATACTATTCTACGATAAATGAACCCTGCATTCCAAGTGATGCATGGCCTGGAACAGTACAGATGTAATAGTATGTTCCTGGTGCACCTGCTGTGAATGTAGAGCTTCCAGATTCACCAGACTTTAATGGTGCAGTTGCTGATGCAATTTCAGAGCCCCAAAGTACATTATTAAAATCATCAGGAGATGCTGCAATGCCAAATGCATGGAATCCTTTACCGGCGTTTGCAGCAGTAAAGGTTACCTCGTCACCGGAATTTACAACAAAGTCCGGATTATGTCCCTCTTCTCCTGTTAACGCATTAAATGCCAAATCACTAAAGCCATCCTCTGATTCTACAAAGTTGACAGTAAAATCATGGCTTACTCCAGTTGGAGCTGCAGCTTCTGCTGGACCTGTTGATGCTCCTACAATAATTTCTCCAACCATTCCCAAGTCCCTGTGTCCTGGAACGGTACAGATGTAATAGTATGTTCCTTCTTCTGCTGGGACAAATTCAGATGAACCAGATTCTCCGGCTTTTAATGGACTTGAAGCGGCAGCTACATCACTACCTGGAATAATTCCGCTAAATCCTTCCTCATCAGCAGTTACTCCAAATGCATGGAACCCTTTACCGGCATTTTCTACATTAAATACAATCTTGTCTCCAACATTTGCATTAATTGTTGGATTGTGTCCTTCTTCTCCTGTTAATGCATTAAACGCTAGATCACTAAAGCCATCAGCAGACTCTACAAAGTTCAATTCTTGTGTAATTGTTTCTCCAGTGGCAACTCCTTGTACTCCAGTATCCTGTGCACCAGCCATTTGAGCAACAACTGGCGCCGGACAACAAATCCAATAATCCCACATGCCAAAGAATATGGCTCCTCCAACAATACAAATGCCTAACAAAATTATCATCATTTTTCCTGTTCTTGCAGGGGTTGTCAGATATACTGTTTCAGTTTCGCTCATTTCTCAATTTCTCCTAATGATGTGGGTTCTTGGCTTCAAATGGATAGTAGTATTTGCCTCCAAGTCCGAATGGGTCATGAATGTCTGCTGGTTTTCCTTTAGCAGAACTGTGAATGAGATTTATCAAGAAAATTAACATGCTTACACCAATAATCATTGCGCCTACTGTTGCAATCTGGTTCATTACTATCCATTCAGGAATTGCCGGATAGTCAAAAATTCTACGCGGCATACCGTAAAGACCAAGAAGATGTTGAGTAAAGAATACCAAGATGGTTCCTATAAATGATAAAATGAAATGGACTTTGCCCATAGTTTCATTATACATTCTTCCAGTTACATATGGGAACATGTAGTAGATGAAACCTATTGTCCCAAATGCGATTGTTCCCATCACAAATAGATGAAAATGACCAACTACCCAGTAGGTATCATGGGTTGTAAAGTCCAGTGGCATTGCAGCATTTGCAACGCCTCCTGCTCCTGCAGAGAAGAACAATGCTATTCCTCCAATTGACCACATCATTGGGGTAAGGAATTTAATTCTGCCATTCCACATGGTGGCGACAAAGTTGAATACGTGCATGCCAGAGGCCGGTACTGCAGCCAAAGTTCCAATCATAAATACTGTTTTTTCTGTAAAAGACATTCCTGTAGCATACATGTGGTGTGCCCATGATGAGAAACTTACAATAGATAACAAAACAAATGCAAAGATGCCTGAGGACTTGCTATAGATTGGTTTTCTTGAGAATCTTGGAATAATCTCATACATGATTCCGATTGCAGGAATTACCAGGACATAAACTTCAGGATGGAATGTAAACCAAAATAGATGTGCATACGCTATTGGATCACCACCCATTGCAGGATTAAAGAATCCACTCACTCCAAGTCTATCAGTAAGTAACATCAAAAGAGCAGCCGCAAATGTTGGAATTGCAACAAGTATAATCATTGATGAGGTCAAAAATGCCCAAGCTAATAACGGAACTTGGCCAATGGACATGTCAGGGTGCTTACATTTTAAAATTGTAACAATAAAGTTGATAGCACCAAGAACTGAGGAAATTCCCAGAATCTTTAATCCAAAAATCCACATATCAGCTGATGGACCAGGTGCACTAATGATGGAGTATGGAGGTGTCGCATACCACGTAAAGTCGGCAAAACCTAGCCAGACTAATGCCGCTCCTGGAGGGATCATCCAAAAGGCGATTGCGTTGAGTTTTGGATATGCCATATCCTTGTATCTTACCATAATTGGAACAAAGTAGTTACCAACTGCTGATGCGGCTGGAAGAATAAACAAAAAGATCAATGTCGTTCCATGAACTGTAAACATTCTGTTAAACGTCATAGCATCTCCAATTATTTGTGCCCCTGGCAAGAACAATTCTGCTCGAATAATAAGAGCAAGTGTGCCTCCCAAAAACAAAAATGCTATTGACGTAATAAGATAGAGTAAACCTACATCAGTATGATGAGTTGAAAACATTATTTGCCATATAGGACGTGGTTTTTGTAATTCTAGGACCATTAATTATCTACCTCGTAAATCATCGATTGATTTTTGGATAAAAGCGTTATCATCATGCTGATGGTTCCTCCACTATTAATTTTCCACGCATATTATAATGAATTAATCCACAATACTCTCTACATTGAATATCGTGTTCACCAGCCTTATCTGGTGCAAACCAAACCGTGTTAACTCTTCCTGGAACTGCATCCATCAAGACAACATAATCATGAATGTTAAAAGAGTGAATTACATCAGTAGAGACTATTTCAAATTTGTAAGCTTTACCAGCTTCAACATGTAAGGTTCCAATTTCTTTTGTTCCATCTTCATGCTCAAAAGTCCAAAACCATTGTTGTCCTGTTACTATAATGACTTCAGCATCAGCAGGAACATGTTCTACTAGTCTTTCAACGTTCCAAGCTTCAGCTCCTACCCAAACCATTAAAGCTACAATTACGCCAATGTAAATCCATTCAGGCCAGTTAGAATGATGTCCCATCTATGCTGAACCTGCCTCTACACCTGATTTTTCATATTCAGTTGGAGTTGCCAATGGATGAGATTCTCTAAATCTCCAGCAAATCCAAACCATTGTTCCAGAAACTACAGCACCCACTGTAAATGCGGCTACCATCATTCTAAAGAAAAGATTCCAAATCAAAACTCGACGATCAATATATTCACCAGGCTCATCAGCTGCTGCAAAAACATGATCCACTGTAGGAATTACAACTAAAATTGCCAATACTAAGAACAGACCAAGTAAATTCTTCATTATCGGTGACTGTCGTGACCTATAATTTCTATTTAAGGGTTTTCAAGATTATCTACCAATCTTGATGGAAACGAGTTGGATGCATTACATTTATTCCAGAAATTGAAAACTTGCGTTTGTATTCTCTAAATATGTTAAGAGAAGCATTTGCAATGATTAACTCAAACAAGTTCTCAGGAGAAAGAGAAACCACTGTAGAAAGCATTGCTTTGATCGGATCCATATGAGTTACTAGAACAACATTTTCATCTGGATGATTCTCAATTACATGATCAACCATCCCTAGTACTCGTTTTTTAACATCTGCAAAAGTTTCAACTCCGTTATGTGCAATTTCAAGTTCTCCTTTGTAGAATTTCATGAATACATTTCCATGACTAGAAAAAATTTCATCATAAGGTACTCCAGTAAATTTTCCCATATCAAGTTCAATTAGTCGCTCATCAATTCTAACATCAATAGAATTGTGTTTGCCGACAATTTCTGCCGTGTTTTTTGCTCTCTCAATTGGACTTGAATAAATTGCAGAGATATTCATTTCCTCTAAGAATTCAGCTGCTTTTTCTGCTTGATCAATTCCCTTTTCAGTAAGAGGTATGCCAGGTGTGCGTCCAGCTAAAACTCTTTCTGTATTGTTTTTTGCTTGTCCATGTCTTAGAAAAATGATTGAGCCCAACTTGATCGGACTTCAAATAAAGATAATAATAACATTATCAGATGAAAATCATGAAAATTGGAATTATTGGTGGAACTGGTGGGATGGGAAAAGGTTTTGCATTAAGATGGTCTAAAAACAATGATGTAATAGTTGGATCCAGAGATGCTGCAGAGCATCAAGTTCTGCTGAAGAATATACAAATCTTGCAAAAGAATCCTTTGGAGAAATTAATGGAACAATTACTGGAAAAGATAATCTCTCAGTTGCAAAAGAAAGTGATGTTTTAGTTTTATCCATTCCATATGAAAATATTGATTCTCTTTGCTCTGAAATTTTACCTGAAATTAAAGACAGTTGTGTTGTAGTATCGCCAATTGTTCCAATGGTAAAAACAGATGTAGGCTTTGAGTTTATTCCAATTAAAGAGAACAAACCATTTTCATATCAACTTGTTTCAAAATATCTCAAAGACAAATCTAAACTAGTCTCTGCATTTCATGTAATCTCTGAGAAGAAACTAGTAAATCCAACCTTAGAGCTTGATTACGATATTTTTGTTTGTGGGGATGACAAAGAATCAGTTGAAGTTGTAAATGGATTGATAACGAAATCAAGGGATTAAGACCAATTTACTTGGGACCAGGAGAATTATCCTATATGGCTGAAATTTCAACTCCGTTGTTGCTAAACGCAATGATTCGAAACAAAATAAAGAATCCTGGCATCAAAATTGTCTAAACATAAATGAGTTCAATTATTATCGTCGAGGTAGAAATCCAACTACTGCCTTTGGAGTTTTATTTATTATAATTGGGATGGTCGCATTAGTTAGGCAGTTAATCATATGGACAGAGGATTTTGTTTTAGAGTTTCTGTTTAATTCAGAATTACTAGTGAAAAAGTTGCAGTTGTAACTATATGCGTTGGTGTTTTTATTGTATTGCTGGACTGCGAAAAAATGAACAAACGAGATGAGTTTCTAAAATCTCAAAAGATTTTGAGGCTTGCAACAATAGGGAAAACCAAAACACCGCATATTGTACCTGTTTGGTATATCTACAGTTTAAAAAAAATATACATTGGAACAAATACTCGCACTCAAAAAGCCAAGAATCTAAAGAAAAACTCACGTGTTGCGTTTTGTGTTGATGAGGGAATTAGTGCTCCGAATATTTTTGGCATAAATGGAGAAGGAAAAGCAACTCTAATTTTAGATAAAACTCAAAGTAAAAAGAATTGCAACGAAGATACTTTTGCGATATTTTAAAAATATGAAAAATAAATCGGCAATAGAGTTATTGGATGATACAGACTGTATTATTGAGATAATCCCTGAAAAATTTTCAGTTTGGAGTTATTGAGAAACAAATTTTTCTATTTTATTCATTGCAGAGTCTAATACTTCAATACTTGGCAGATAGACTAATCTGAAATATCC
>PVMK01131950.1_pt1 | contig 12150 bp, 11 predicted proteins | sample 1853481 | NCBI WGS metagenome assembly PVMK01 (sample SAMN08533507, study PRJNA380276) | Marine sediment metagenome, whole genome shotgun sequencing project. | reverse complement strand
ATTAGATCATCAAGGCAATGGGTGAGTTGATCCGGATGACAGGCGAGAAGATCTGGTGGAATATATTGTTTCTCTTGGTGCATAAGTGTCCTGGCAATTGAGCATTGGATCTTCCAGTCCAAGCAGGTTAATCGAGTGGCCAATACCCATTTGACGTGTCTTTCTCGCGCTTTTTCTTTAATGTAATTGGCCATTTGCTCTAATACATATTCAATTCCAGTTGTTTCGTTGTCGGTGGCATCCAGGTAGGCGGCATCGAGTCTGATGTCGTCTGAACAGTGGTAGTAGCACTTCTCTATAATGGACAGGGCTTCTGACCGTGCCTGGGTTGCCGATAATATTTTCCTGACACCTGGGCCAAAACGGTAGATATGGGCTATAAAATCTCCAGTTATTTTGAAAAAACTTTGAAAAGTCATCGGAGCTTTCGAATCGAATTCAAAGCTTTCAACAGCCTCTTCAATGGGGCCGTCTATTGTTTGATGAATATAGTCCGCATCCAATAATTCAAAAATCTTGTCAATTATTGCGGTAGCCTCGCAGCTATTACTCGAATTCGTCATAGACAAATTCCTCCTGATCACCATAAAAGGTGTAAGCGGATGTGCTTTGAAGGGGTACTGTGCCTCTGCCCGCCCTGTTGGCTCTGTTCTGAATGAATCTGCGTATTTCAGAAGCTGGTTTGCAATATTTTTCGTGAGAATGTTGGATAATTTGATCTCGAAAATTATTTTTGGAAATAATCAAAGGTTCACATGTATTTATTTTTACAATGTCAGTGCCCAACCGTGCGAACGCCTCATGACTATTCAAAGCAACAAGATCCTCGGCATTTACCTTGTTCTGAAGGTCCCTTACCAGGTAGGCTGCATCGCGTTTGTTGACATTGAAGATGATGGATGTATCGATGGTGGACAGTGCATCTGTGTTTGCTTTGCTGAATTGGCTTAGATAGTGGTGAGCCAAACTCAGGCCGACACTGTACTTGCGGGTTTCAACGATAACGCTCTCCAGTGTGTCTGTCATAAACTGATGCGCTTCATCGCAGTGGATATGAAACTGCTTTCGGTCGTTAATATCCGTATCGCTTCGACTCAGTGAATTTATGTGCAGCAACGAAAAAATAAAACAACCAAGGACCCTTTTCACATTGGTGTCCAAATCTGCAAGATTGACCAATAAAATCATCCCTTCATCCATGATTTGCCGCAAGTTAATCCTGTTTTCCGGCTGAGAAAGCATAAGCGATACGGGGCCTGAAAGAAGAAGCTTGCTAAGTTTGTTAATTGGAGGGCCGAGGTCCGTTTTTTTATATCCCTTATAATCATGCTTCCAGAATAGACGGGCTGTTTCGTTTTCTACCACTTCAAGAATTTTCTGGATCAATTCATCGTTATCTTTGGCATCATTTCGTAACAGATAGGCCAAGTCCAAAAACGTGCTGCCAGGCAAGTGTAAAAGAGCAAAGATAATAGAGCGAAGTATATTTTCAAGTCTATCTCCCCAGCCGCCGCCCTCCACAAAGCTCTTGATGGCGCTTACGATATTGTTGGCAGTCCGCCCAGTATCCTGGCCCTGTATTCTGGCAAGGGGGTTCCAAAGAGACACCCATTCAGAATCCCCGAGATTGAGATATATCGTTCGATCTATGAACTTTTGGGGAATAAGTCGAATTATGTTTTCCACCAGGTCCCCATGTGGATCCAGAACCGCCACCCCATGGCCTTGCTTGATATCATGCATGATTATATGCTCTAAAACGGTGCTCTTTCCTTTTCCTGATCGCCCAATGAGGTGCAAATGGGTCCTTCTCAGGAAATCGGGGATACAAACCTCTTGCTCATCATTGGCATCATAACATTTTCCGATACAGGCCCCGTTGAACAAATCTGGATTTTTCACTGTCAGTGTCTCCAAACGATATGTGGGTTTTTGATGGGATTTCAGTGTCTCCGGACGATGGGTGGATATTTGATGGGATTCGATAACGTCCAGCGCCGGCACGTGCACGAACCCGATAAGCTCCTCGGGAATTAACCAAAAAGCCCGGTCTGTAGGTCAATCCTGCTGCGAACATATCCCGTATTTGACTCGATGACAGCAATTCTCGGTAATTTTGGTCGGTTAAATAGTTCAGAGGGCGGCCGCCGTGTTGAAACAGACTAACAAAAGTGGAAATGGAATCCAGAAAAAATGTCCCTCTATTCCTGCCCCCGAAAATTGCGACACGACAAGCCATGACATAAAAAGGCTTATCGTTATGAGCCTTGCTGACCACTTCCCATGACATCTGTTTTAGATCACCTGATGGGGACTGCTGGGAGTATCTTTGAGGAGCGTGGAAGCCTTGTTGAAGTTTAGATGCAAATTCAATATCCAAAAGAATTTCAACATTTCGGTGCCAGTTGTGCTCAGGGGGAACAGGTTGAAACATGGCTTGGTAAAGGCCCACCGCGGGTTCCTCGATTGTGGAAATCGCAGTAATGAGTGACTTGAAAGGTGAACTCTGCAGCTCTTGAGGACGCGTTAAAAGATGAGAGTACGGGGGCGGTGGAAAGTAATCTTTAAAACGGACATCCTGCCATATTTGTACCGGAAGTGATTCTATATAGCCTTCGTCTATTTGGGATAATTTACACTGATTAAATTCTCCCTTAAAAGCGGTGGTAATTATGGGCAGGTCTATTTGGTGGACAAAAAAACATAAGGTGATCCCATCATTGTTACCTGCCACCTCGAATCTCACCCGAAACGCTGTTTCTTTCAGCTGTTTGATAAAAAGCTCACATTGATTCCAATCAAACTTTTGTTCCGGTGATATCCAAACCTGGAGTCTACATAGATTATTGCATGATGTTGAGCAATCATCCGACCAATGCCGCTGCCGGGATCTGTTCGAATTGTTGTGTAAATTCCAAAGAGGCATAAATGGCGGTTCAAGAGGAACCGGGAGTGTGGAAATTTCCGGCCGACATCCTTTAGTAACCTCGTCTCGAACAAAGTCTTTCAGTTTGGCATTTAATATTTTCGGTTTAGCCCGCGCAATCATGGCCTTTTCTATTGACATAATACCTCCTTTTGATTGATACCCATTATCAAAAGATAAAGCAGCAGTAAAATAGCGCCGGTTTCATATTTTGTTGTTAAGCTGTCATTTGTCTGGAAATTTTTACTGACTTACATGGATGACCAAAGGAAATTGAAGGGGGGAAATATGAATAAGAATAATGATCCTAAGAAACCGTTTATTGATACTTTTCGCGAACAAAAAAAGAATTGGAAGGCTGCCTTGCATTCCGGAAAAAATTAGAAGAGGATTCTTCTGAGAGTGATAAACGAGAGATGGCTCAGGTTTCGCCATTATTGGAGCGTATTGAAGATCTTGTGAATGGAGATCCTGAACTGCCATCAACCACTATCGAAACTGCTGTTGAAACTATGAACGAATATATAAAGGCGCTTAATGAGTTTTCGGAGGATCAGTTTGAGGCCTTTCTGATGGGTGTTGGTGCAAATTGGCTCAATCTTCCATATTGGGGAGTACCGGGTCTGAAATTTCAATGTAAAAAAATTGAGGATTGGCTGATTGAACACAAGGATTTGGAATCAAAGGATTCAGAACAAAAACGACGGACATATGAAAAACGAAATCCGTATAATGCCTTACCTATTTATAATCATTCAAGAAAATTATTACATTCAGAAATTTTAACAAATACGCTGTCTTTTTTCAAAAGTATGTTGCAAGTACTTTCTACCAGATCATTTTAATCTTGATCTGACAACACGCTGAGTTGTGATAAGAAATGGATAAATCAGGTTTCCTGGAGGATGAAAAACCTGAAGGCGGATTTACCACTTATTCAAATTTTTCTCATATTTTTTCGATGGATATTAGAAAGGCCATAATTAGCTTCTGCTCTTTAACGCCCTACCCGTCTCATCCGCTGAATCATAGCCGGATGTTCTTCGAGTATTTTAGGCAGTTGGCTGGTTAAATACTCTATGCTTCCTTCGGTGTATTTTGGAGGAATTAGATCACCGTATTTTTCACGATATTTTTTTGCCGCTGTTATCCTTTCATCATAGCTCAGATTATTCCAAAACTCATCTACTAAATATCGGACCTGATTTCGTGAGTAATAATTAGCCAATCGTGCAGCTATTGTTTTGAGCACAGCATACAGTCCCCCATCATTCCCTGTCTGGGCCATCTCAAATGCGATCTTCTCGCCGTTCGGGCCGTATTCTTCAAGCAGCAATCGCCTGCTGCGATCATAATCCATATCCTGGTGTGTCTGCCGGTTCTTTTTAAAGCTTGCATTTTCCAGATGGCAATAAAATTCTGCCAGACACGTTTCAAACTCGTTCCAATTTTCAGTCACAGCTCTATTTAATTTGAAAGTGATTATAGCATTGTCTATTTGTTTTGCTGTTTGTTTTAAAATAGTTTCAGGGTCAATTCGTTTTAACAGGCGATCCAGTTCAGGCATAATGATAGCTCCTTTTAAAGGCTTTTAAATATAGTCGATGTTCCCTTCAACCCGTTCACATAAGAGCGTATGAGTTTCTGGTAATTATGGGCATATTCTTCCGGTTGATCTTGATTAATTGAGGGATCGATACCAGCTCTGGTTTGATTGATGAATTGTCGAACAATTTCAACTTTTTTATCCCATGAATTTGGGGCCACATGGCGGTCAAACACATCGCGAATATATCGCTCCACAGCCTCGGCCTTGATGCTCTCGGCTATCGTGTCAATTACAACTCTCAATCCCCCATTGTCACCGTCATGGGCATCGTTAAACGCAGTCACAACGTCACCATTGCGGCGGCGATATTCACGTTCCAGTATTTCTTTTGCGCGACTGGAAGCCTCGGATATGGGCAAACCATTTCCCCGTGAAACACACTGTGTGAAATGATGGTTGTAGTAATCTCCAATGATTCTGCTAAATTGATCAAAATTGTCAACGGTATTTTTTTTAAGGGTAAAGGAAATCCGTGCTTCATCGTTGGGGATGCCCACCTTTTTTGTGATCGTCCTTTCGTTTATTTCTTCCAGCAAAGCTTCGATTGAAACCATAAATGATCCTCCTTCCTAATTTAATATGAGCGCAACATGGATTTTAGCTTGTCCTGTGATTGTACATAGGTTTTGAGAATATTTTTCAACTCTTTGGTGTATTTCTCGGGTTGTGAAACGACTTTTTGGGGTAGATTGTGTTCCAGACGCTTTAGGATTGCCTGCGTCAAACTCACCTTTTTATCCCAATCCAAGGGTTTAAGTGCTGTTTTCAGAGCTTGCTCCAGGTATTCTTCCTGGTGGATATGCTTGAAATGTTCTGTCATCACATCCAAAACAAAGCGTATCCCCCCGTTGACCCCCGTTTCAGCTTCTGTCAGTGCGGCTTCCCAGCCTCCTTTTTTAAAAAAGGTCTTTTCTATAAGCGCCAATGCCTTTGAACTGGCGGCATTCAGATTAACAGGTTCGATTAACCGGTACGTGTGTCGTTGCAGATGGACATAAAACGCGGTTACTATTTCATTGAATTCATCGACAGAATTAGTCGTGGCCGTACCTGGTGAAAAGGTCGCTCTGGCTGCATCTATTGGGCGAGCGACATGTCGTAAAATTGCCTCTTGGCTAATTTCAGTTAAAATCGATTGCAATGTGTCCTCGATGTCTTCGGGTGCTTTTTGTGATTGCTTCCCGGTGTCGTCTTTATCAGAGTAAAGGATGGCCTGGCGTGAACTTGCCAGAAAAAGCAGGCTGACATCTTCGTGATCTGTTTCTTGGGCAAATTGACTGACTTGAATGCAATTAGGCATGGATAGCAGGGGGAAATTGATTTTACGACGTAAAATAAATGGCGGAATGCAACGAATTTGCCTCAAGAGTTTTGAACCAAAATCTTTTGGGTATAGTTTCCTGGAAATGTAATGTTGAGCGAATAAATCCAGTAGCTGGTTTGCGGAATCGCTGTTTCCTGAAAAAAGGTCTTGTTCGAGGGCTGCCCAAAAGCGGATTTCATTATTACCGGTCAAATAGTTTATCGCGGATTCCAATGAAGTGTTTGGTTGGGGTAAGTTAGCAGACGAATTATAAAAATTGTGCCGCAAACTGGCTTTAACGATTTGTTTATCCGAAAAGGCGGCTGCCAAAAGGTCTTTTACGTTTTGTACGCTGACGACCTGAAGATCGCTTTTCGCTTTTGCAAGAGCACCTCCGATCCGAGATTTCTGCTGAGGGGACAATGAATCCAGAGAATCGTCTTGATCAATGTCGGGGTAAATGAAAGTGCGAACCGATTTACTTTTTACCGCAGCTGACAACTTGGCGGGAATGCTGCTGACCATTCGTATGTCGCCATCAATTGAGGCAATGTGACCGGTTGAAACGAGATCCTCCGGAATCTCTATTTGCAATGCAGCTGACAAAATGGCTAAAAAAATGGGGAACATCTGCTGAAAAACCGGATATTATTGAGCCGACGTCCATCATGGATGTGACTTCCAAATTTACAACAGAGATTTTAAAGCATTTTAGCGGCAAATGGAGTCCTTTAAATATAATGTCGGATGCCGGTAAAATTACGTCACTTACATGATCGGCAATTTTTTGGTCAAAAGATACCGGGCCTACGAAATGGATCCGGCCTTGCTTATTATCATCAGAGGCACGGACCACCACAGATGAAATGAATGCCAAGACGTCACTTCCCTGGTTATAGACAAGCACCGTCTTAGCCCGGCCGGTAAAAGATGCGTTTTCTGTATTATTTTTCAAATTGGGAATCCCTGACTTCAACTTCAATACGACCGCTTTCAATCTCCGGGTATACTCTTATTGTTATCTCTCCACCTAAAATCGTGAACTCTTTTGTTATCCGCCGAAAAGATTCCCCGGTGTCAGCGGCTAAATCAAGCGCCTCTTCAGGAAAGGCGGCACTCCAAAGTAGATCTTCTTCTCTTAGATCTGCCTGCCAGAGAACCCGGCCGGTATTTAATCTGACTTCATAATAGCCGGGTGTAACATTTTTAATATTTTGAGCAAAAAGAGAAGGCTTTGCGGGGATTGATCCGATTGCATCACCATTTTTTGTCACAATGATTTTCATTTGGTCGGATAACCCTTCCGATTCCAAGGTCTGCGCGGATAATTTTTCAAATTCTTCATGCCATTCCGGCTTTAATCGGATTATCTCCAAAAGCCGCTGACCTTCCTTTGAATCGCAATCCAAAAGGCCTGTTGCCAATTGAAAAACAAGGTCCCGAATCATCTCTGGGCTTAAGTCCCCTGAATCGACGGAGGTAATATTGCCACTTTCCTTTATTTTATCCATAAACTGGCGAAACTGATGATATCCTTGCCTGTACTCCGGCTGTCGGCCCAATTTTGCGATTTCATCAAAAGCCTTCTTGATTTCCGGCTCCGGATTGGGACCTTTTAGGGCATCTGCTAATATTCTTATAAAAAATAAATCATTATTCATTTCAATTAGGTTCCGGCTTTTGGAGACTATTTGCCTCTGAAATTGTTTTAGCCATTTTTAAATAACCTGTTTGTATCGCCACTTTCTCAAAAATTTTGTGTTTGGTTAACACTTTTGCCGTGTTGAGCCACAAATCAGGAATCGGCGATTCCGCCTTTGTCCAACGGCTGCCTGCAAAACGGCTGAAGGTGGCTTTTGAAAGCCCGAAATCTTTCGCAACCTTACCATCTTCATACTCCTGGTTGTTGACATCCTTAAAAATTCGCTTGATCATGCGCTTCAATTTTTTCTTGCCTAAATTTCTAATAGAGCGGCGAAGTTGATCTATATTTTTGGCCTTCTCATCAGCAACTACTTTTCCAAGTGATACCCCGAATTCCTCGTCTTTGTTAGACCATAGCGGGGCAACACTGTTTTGTAGAATGGCTATTCCTTCAACTGCCCGCTTAATCGTTTCTTCGACCAACTTTGCGTTGATAATTTCTTGAACTCTCTGTTTTTCACCCTCTCTTTTAGGGTCTGGATCTTTTATGTTTTTTTCAAGCCATTCTCCGCGTTTATGACCTGAAATGAAAACCGGAAGCCAGACATTGATGGTGCCGCCTTTTATTTTCCAGGCGTATCGCGACCAGAAGGTGTATAGTCTGCGTTTAGCTTCGAGCTGTGATTTGTAAAAATGATTTCTTACCAAACCCTGCATGCACAATGCCGCTCTTTCTTCGGCTTCTATTTGGCTGGTAGGCGGGTCGTTCTTGAACAATTTGGTTATTCGGGTTAGGTACGCTTTATAGTAATAGCGACAATCAGACCCGTTGCTTTTTTCGGTTCGACCTTTATCATGATCGGTTTTTAATAGAGAGGATGGTTGTCCTGGCAAATTGCTGAACTTATCCAGGGTAAGATCATAAGCTTTTGCGGCTAATTCAAAAGCGTGACGCCCCAGGCTTTTGTCTTTTTCAACCCTTTCGCATAGTCCGTTCAGGAACTCAATAAACCGCATCTCACGTTTTTCACCAGATCTAAATCTAAATACAGTACGATTGTTATGAAATTCCTCCAGAGCCAATAAGTCACTCTCTCCCGCAATCTTTTTTATTAGGGCAACAAGAGACAGCCTGCGGTACAGGTCCCGGTTATTATTTTTCATTCGCGCTTCATTTCCCTTACTAAATCCAATCTTAACCGAATGCATATCTAAATTGCGATACGTAAAACTCTGTTTGATACTAAATTAATTTCATGTAAATTTGACACAAATCAGACAACAGACATCACGTAAAGGCATTTTATGGCGGTCATACATGCTTGTCAGAAGACCGTCAAATGTGTGCACATTTCCGTATTTGAAAGAAAAAATCTTTGAAAATGAGTACCGCCACAGACAATCTGATTTTCATACTCCTTCTTACAATCCGCATACAGAGTTCCTTTTGTCAATTACCATTTGGTTATCTTACTCTTCTTGAGGAGTCAAGCCAAAATATGTAATTAATACAGTTATTTATTTAACTCTACTTTATTTTTGATTTTGCCGTATGGGGTGAATTTGTGAAACTGACTTAATTGGCTTCAGAAAAAAATTAGAGGATGAAAATTCGATTCTGTCTGTAGAATGGAATCGGTAAAAAATTGTAAGAAATGAATTCCTATTCAGGCAGGAGATAATTCTGGAGTGCTAAAGTGAAAATGCATAAGGTAATCTTGCCGTCTTTGAATTGCTTTTCCAAATTTTTTATATCCTTTTATATATAGTGTTTCTTTCTCGCTGTCCTTCTTTTTTGTCTGTTCCTGCAGAGTCACTTCTCCCTTTTCTGCATTCCACACAAAAAAACTCCATGCTAAAACTAGCATAGTGCATTCACCCCTATCGTCAATTTCTAAGTTGACATCGCATTCAGAACAACGTGTGCCACCCGGCTCGTCTATAATAATGAGCTCGCCACAAAATGGGCAGGTTAATATCTTTGGAGAAGATATGTGAGATGATTTCATAAACATAATCCCCTGTTTAGATCAAAACCTTTTATACCATAAGAATTAAAACTGCTCAGCGCTTCGATCAATATTTCCAAATACCAAATAAGAGTCGTCAAAAGCAATACACTTTGAAAAGGTAATTCTTAAACACACCCCTGGCCTCCGATATTGAATTCAGCGCTTTAATAAAACCAATTTTGCAGGAAATTACAATCTATTCCTAACCCTATTGCAGCATATAGCCTCCCCAATAGTCATCAATAAAAAATCAATAGGAAAATGACATTAAGAAAAATTTTTGCCGCAATTGCTGTATTTGCGGCATTTTTGGACGAAAAATAGCAAATTATTTAAAGCCCGACTCCGAAATGTTGATACATGGCTGAGGCGATACTGTATCCGTTTGACAGGGTTTTGCCAAGTCAGTTGCTCTCCCAGTTTTCCGAATGGATCTATTTTAGTTTGATCCTCGTTTTTTTCATTTCTGTTGCAGGGATTACCTTACGGAAACACTTTGACCGGCCATATGTTAAGCCGTTGATTATATCCGTCGGCCTCATGCTCACTGTTGGCGTGTTTATGTTTAAAACCCAGCTTGTAATGATTTTTGAAGGCTGGGGAATACTGGGGCTGATCCTTCTTGTATTTTTAGTGGCTACCATTCCTTTTGGCCTTTGCAGAGGCTATGGCATGCCTACTAAAAAAGCCGTCTATCTGACCTACATTTTAATTTACATTGTGGCCTGGTTTAAATTTCCGGTATTCTTCTACAGCCTTGCAAATCATAACCTTGGCCTCGTTAACCTCGGATTATTAATCCGGTTTTTTGGGGCCGTCTTTAAAATGATTCCGCTGGAAAAATCAAAGGAAAATCTGACAAGAGGTCTGGTCGATAAAAGTCCGTTTAGACCCGAAATCAAACAAGAGATTGAAATACAAAATAAGGAAAAAAAGCTTGTGAAAAACCAAGCTATCAAAATTACGAAGTTTGAGATCCGTACAACAAAAGATATGGCTGAAGCTCTGGCTGAAATACAGCGCATCATCGAAACAAACAAGAACAACCTTTCACGCGAGGAACGCGAGAAAATCACATCTATCCTTCAAAATCTATCAAACAAGGAAACTATCTTTAAAAAGGGCCTTTGGAGCCTTCAAAAAAATTTCCAGCAAATTAGCTCCATAGACGCCAAGCAGCTTCAAAATCTTAAAGAACGCATAAAAAAAGCCTCTGAAAAAGAACGGCAGATTTTAAAAGCAGAATTAGAGCGCGAAGAAAAAAAGCTCGGGATTGAAAAAATTATATTTAATCTTGAAGAAAGGCTTAACCAATATATCGACTCATTTAACAAATTCTTAGGGCAGTCCGTGGAGCACCTGGGTCGACCAGAGAATCTTTTCGAGGTAAAAGACAATCTTGCCAAAGCAAGAGTAGCTAAAAGACATCTCCGAAATGCTAAAAGAAACCAAAAACTTAGAGGAAAAGATCGTCAAGCTGACAAAAGCGGAAAAAGCGCTTTTGACAAAAGAAAAGGAGACAGCATAGAAAGACCTTTACCGGTCTTGCATAATTTCCAAATTCTGTATGAATTATAAAAAACAAAAAAACGCAACCGTAGTTCCCCCCTCCCCCTGCAAACCGGAATTTCTAGGAATTTTATTTTCCCCAGTGATGATACCTGTAATTGACAATATTCGCTTTTGACGACCCGCCTAAATGTCAACCAGAGAGTGTGCAGCCCATTGGTCAATCCCGGGTGCACCGCCGGATACCTGACAAATCTGGCTCTCGCCGGCATCGATCCGGAACGTATGCTCCCCGCAACCCTATCCTTTACCGCTGGGATATCCAGAGAGTTCGACGCTGCGCTATCAAAAGTCTCAGGGTGCCTCGACTGGCCTGACGACGAAAAAACCCTGAATTACCCTGGAAAAGGATAGATGGGCGAAGAGGCGGTTGCGTTCGCTCTTTATTGTTTTTTGAAACATCCGAACTTACAAAAAATCGGTATTGAGAGGCGCGAACACGAACGGAGATTCAGATTCTGTAGCCTGCATTGCCGGCGGTATCAGCGGAGCCTATCCCGGTGTTGCTGCCATTTCCGGTAAATGGGTCCGATGTATTGAAAAAACAAAATTTCTTGAAGGCTGTCAATCCGCCTGGCCACCGCAAAATGTGCAGCCGATTGAAACAGGGTTTGAGCATAAACGAAAATTTTTGCATGAATTGCAACATTTTTTTGACAGAATGGATGTTTAGCTGTTAGATTCAGAATATGGCTAAAAAAGATGAATCCGCTTACATTGAAGACCAGGTCCAGATCGATGCCATAGAGGAATTTTCCCCCAAGATCAGGGAGATACTGAGAGAATACAGAGCCAAGAGACAGCTGTCCTCGATCGCCAAACAACTCGGTTTTCATCAATCCCGCCTGACGGAAATGATAACCAAGAATGAAAATGGCGAATATAAAAAACGGATTACACCATATTACCTGGCGAGATTCATTGATAGTGGCATAATGGATGCTCGCCAGCTCCTGGCTGGGCGAAATATAGACGATCTTCCGGATCGGGCAAGAATCTTTTTTAAAAGAATGATCCTTCCGCCTAAAACGCTCGAACTGGTCATAGAGGCGCAGCGAAGTGGCATTGATTTGGACCGGATTTTACA
>PVMK01123298.1_pt1 | contig 12150 bp, 10 predicted proteins | sample 1853481 | NCBI WGS metagenome assembly PVMK01 (sample SAMN08533507, study PRJNA380276) | Marine sediment metagenome, whole genome shotgun sequencing project. | reverse complement strand
TCGCATTCCGCGGCGGCGCCATCACCGGCATGCTGGTTGTAGGCCTTGGCCTGCTGGGCGTGGCCGGCTATTTCGCCATACTGCAGAATATGGGCTACAGTCAGGAAGATACGATCCACGCCCTGGTGGGCCTGGCATTTGGTGGTTCGCTGATCTCGATTTTTGCCCGACTGGGTGGGGGTATCTTCACCAAGGGCGCTGATGTAGGGGCCGACCTGGTGGGTAAGGTAGAGGCAGGCATTCCCGAGGATGACCCGCGTAACCCGGCGGTGATTGCCGACAACGTGGGCGACAACGTGGGTGACTGTGCCGGCATGGCTGCCGACCTGTTCGAGACCTACGCGGTGACGCTGGTCGCCACCATGCTGCTTGGCAGCCTGGTCGCCAGCTCGGTGGGGCCGAATGCGGTGATTTACCCGATGGTGCTAGGTGGTCTGTCAATTGTTGCTTCAATCCTGGGAACTTTTGTTGTTGGAACCAAGGAAGGCGGCAAGATAATGACTGCTTTGTACAAGGGCGTCATTGCTTCGGGTGTGCTGGCAGCCATCGCTTTCTATCCGGTCACCAAGGCCATGATGGGTGCGGATTCCATGAATATTTATTACGCTGCTCTGATTGGGCTGGCGCTGACCGCCGCCATGGTGGTGATCACCGAGTACTACACGGGTACCGAATTCAGTCCAGTGAAGAAGATCGCGGCAGCTTCCACCACGGGTCACGCAACCAACATCATTGCCGGCCTGGGTGTTTCCATGAAGGCCACCACGCTGCCGGTGATAGCGGTGTGTATTTCCATCTGGGGTGCATATGAACTGGCGGGGATTTACGGCATCGCCATCGCTGCCACCGCCATGCTTTCCATGACGGGCATGATCGTTGCCCTGGACGCGTTTGGTCCGATCACGGATAACGCCGGTGGCATCGCCGAGATGGCTGGACTGCCGGAGGATGTCCGCAAGACCACTGATGCGCTTGACGCGGTAGGAAATACTACCAAGGCCGTTACCAAGGGTTATGCCATTGGTTCCGCTGGCCTGGCGGCGCTGGTGTTGTTTGCCGACTATGTGAACAGCCTGGAAAATGCCGGCATGTCCGGCATAACCTTCGATCTTTCCAACCACCTGGTGATCATCGGCTTGTTTATCGGCGGCATGGTGCCCTACCTGTTTGCCGCCCTGGCGATGGAAGCCGTGGGCCGCGCCGCGGGCTCAGTGGTGGAGGAAGTACGCCGCCAGTTTCGTGAGATTCCCGGCATCATGGAAGGCACCGGCAAGCCGGATTACTCACGGGCGGTCGATCTGCTGACCAAGGCAGCCATTAAGGAAATGATCATTCCTTCCATGCTGCCGCTGCTGGTACCGATCATCGTTTATTTCCTGCTGGGCCCACAAGCCCTGGGAGGCATGCTGGTGGGCACCATCGTGACCGGCATCTTCCTGGCTATTTCCATGACCACCGGCGGTGGCGCCTGGGACAACGCCAAGAAGTATATTGAGGATGGCAATCTCGGCGGCAAAGGCACCGACGCGCACAATGCGGCCATCACCGGCGACACCGTGGGTGACCCGTACAAAGACACGGCCGGTCCCGCGATTAACCCGCTGATCAAGATCATCAACATCGTGGCTCTGCTGATCATCACGATGGTCTGATCCGTCAGCTCTGTTCCAAAGAAAAGGCGCCGGAAACCCGGCGCCTTTTATACATGGATTGGGATCTTTCTTACGTAGGAGCGGATTCATCTGCGACCTTTATCCTGTCTTCAATGCCCTCCGCAGCATCTCAATCAACTGCGGATTACTCCTCCGGTCCATCAGGTTCAGCGCCGTGAGGCCGGTCAATTCCTTCACCAGTTGTATTGCCGCCCGGGTGTTTGCGGCCGGTCCGGCAACCAGGTCAGCTTTCAGGCGGTCACCAAAGGCAGCCTGGACACCCAGCACCGCATAGGGGTCTGAAGCACACAAAACCGTGAAACAGGTCTGGTCTCTGAGGTAATCCAGGACCATGGAGCCATTGTAGGGTTCCAGCGGTGATGCGCCGGCTTCGGCAACCACGATGTCGGCTTCGCAACAGGCGATCTTCGATAGCATCAGTTCCAGCGCTTCGCGGTAGCGGGGTTCCGGACACACAGTCGAGGACAAACCCGCATCGACGAAATCGAATACGTGGATGGCCCCGGAATCACGGAATTTCAGAATGTCACGATAGCGTGCGGCGCCCGTGAGTTTGCCGGCCACCACCCGTAGCCCCAGGTAAGCCAATGCGCGGATAATTACCTGACCGGAACTGGTTTTACCCGCTGACATGGAGGTGCCGATCAGCAGAACCACCGGTATGTTGAGCTTTCTGGGTTCGGCCGGCATGACAAAATCCATCATGCCCAGTTTCCTGCCGTCCCGGGCCACATGCCCCAGGTATTCCAGCCGCATCAGTTCAGGCAGCATCGGGGCAATCGACGTTGCTTTGCCCAGTAAGCCAGCCCCGGTCAGGGCATCGAGTTCCAGATCATCATCCACTGCACGCCAGTCGCCGACGCCTTCCAGCGTGGCGGCCCGCCGCCCCAGCGCACCGATCAACAGGTCGCCACGCACCATGTCCGCCATCCGGCCGGTCTTGGTTTCACACATGTACAAGCGGTTGCGTTTTCCGGTGACCCGGCCAGCTACGAAATCACCGGTCGACCAGTCTTTGAGTTCGAGTGGTTTGATCTTGAACGGCAACCGCCACAGATCCGTGTTCCGGGTAACCGAGCCAAAGAAGTAGTGAGGATTCATTTGGATGTGCTGGCCGTGGGCGTTGCCCCCAGCGGCGGCGCCAGCAACAGGAGCGTTAGCAAAGCTGCGTGCTCAAGGGTGCGCCCAAGCCGCAGGTGCTCATGGCGTGCGTGCGCACCGTCGCCTACAGCGCCCATACCATCCAGCGTCGCGGTGTAAAGGCTGGTGAAATTTCCGTCCGAGCCGCCACCTGCGAGCCCCTCTTCCAGTTGCAGGCCAAGCTCATCGCCCAGCCGGCAAGCCACCCGCCATAGCTGCCGGTTAGCTGGCGTTCTTTCCATCGCGGGACGGCCAAAGCCGCCTTCGATCTGCAGGGAAGTGCCCTCGATGGCGGGTTCCAGGCCAAGGATGGCCGCCTCGATCCGTTCGGTGTCGTCCTGTGTCGGCACCCGGACATCGACCACTGCCTGGCTCTCGGGCGCAATCACGTTGGGCCTTAATCCGCCGTCAATGGTGCCGACGTTGACCGTTACCCCCGTATCAAAATTGTTCAGTGCGAATAGCGCCTGGATAACGTGCGAAAGTTCGAGAATGGCGCTGGCCCCGGCGCCCGGGTCAAGCCCCGCGTGGGCGGCTTCGCCCCGTACGGTTACCGTGAAACGGCCGACCCCCTTGCGGGCGGTCTTGAACTTGCCGGCCGGACCCAGAGAAGGCTCCAGAACGAACACCCGGTCCATCTGCGGCGCGAGCGCTTCAATGTAACGGCGGCTCTCCCGGCTGCCGATTTCCTCATCAGAATTAAGGAATATATGCGGGGTGACTTCCGGCTCCACGTCAAAATGTTGAAGTGCCCCAATGGCCATCAGCGCCTGGGCAACCCCACCCTTCATGTCGTAAACACCTGGCCCGCGCACCACATCGTCTTCGTGCTCGAAAGGCATATCGTCCAGGGTTCCCAACGGCCAGACGGTGTCGTAGTGGCCAAGCAACAACTGGGCGGGCTGGCCACGCCGCCGGTTTGCCGGCCTGGCATGGAGCATTCCACCACTGCGGTGTCCCGGAATTCGTTTGACCCTATAGTCCAGGCGCTCAAATCCAGCCGCGATGATTTCACGGATTTCATGTTGCGCGCCCGGAACGTCCGAAGGAGATTCGGCTTCAGTCATACGCCGCAGCAGGCGGACCATCTCTTCCTGCTTGCTTTGCAGGTAGTCCAGCACATCTTTGGCGGCAGGTCTGAAATCTCCGTTCATCCCAAGGTTCCTTGCTTATTTCTTCATTCCGGCCGGAAAGGGAAAGGAGAGGCTATCCCTGATCAGGGTAAATCGGCCTGGGTGCAAGTAGACGAGCAATGGCGATTCATGAACCAGTGACTGGTCATCAATTTCATCCACCCGCTCTGCATCTTCCGCCACGCGGGCGGCGATGATGCGGCCGATGATCAGGCTGTTAATACCAAAACCATCAATGATGCGATCGAGTTCGCACTCGAGGTACATCGACCCGCCTGCCACCAGAACACCATCCACTTTCTCGGCCGGGAAGACCGGCAAAACCGAAAGGGCCGGCTTGTCGTTTTCCCCGCATCGGGGCGATGCAGCCAGGCTGGTCAGGACCAGTTGATCGGGTCGCGGGTAGGAAACGGTGAAAACACCATCGCGCTGAATGTTTGAATAAGTGTGGTGCCTGGGCGTGCAAACAAAACCGAAGTAGTTTTCCCAGCCCATCGGCATGGCCATGTGCTTGGGTGCAAGGTCATGGCTGCCGTCTGCTTCGCGGGTTCCCACCAGCACCAGTGGCGCCACCCAGAAGAACCGGTCCCAGATGGGCTGGCTTACATCCAGTTCGATCAGGCGCTGTTTTTTGACCGGGCTTTGCATGGCTTTATCCTCCCGCCAACAGGCGATGCCAATAACCCACTTTCCAAACTACCCCAGCTTTGCCCTGGACGCCATGATCTGGGACAAGAAGCAATTTTCCACCGTTACGATGGTTCTTTCCGGTAAAATTCATCAACTGAACGATCCTTTCCGAAATCCGGTCTACTAACTGATGGCGATCAATGCAACAACCACGGTTTGAGTTAATGAGAAGAAAAACAACACATTGGATAATCACTGTTCTGGGCCTGCTGTTGGCCCCGACAGCACCAGCCATCGAATTCGATGAAGTCCGGAATTTCGAAGACGTGTTTGTCATTTCCGGTGACGCGCCTGAGCGCAAGCGCTTGGAAATTCGCTGGGAAATTGCGGATGACTATTACCTCTACAATAATAAATTCCTGCGCTTTACATCCGCAACGGACGGGGTTGTGCTCGGTGAGCCTGAAATACCTCGTGGTGAAATCAAGTTCGACGATCTGCTGGGCGAGGAAGTTGAGAAATACCACAATGAATTGATTGTCAGCGTGCCGCTGGAATCGGTACCCGCTGGCGTCGAGGCCGTGCAACTGAAAGTACGGTCCCAGGGTTGCCTGGAAAACGAACTCTGTTACCCGCCAACTGAGCAGCTGCTGATCATCAGCCTGCCCCGGGAATCGGCCCTGGCAGATCCGTTTGTCTTGCCGGTCGCAAATCCCCTGACCGGATTGGGCCGGGAGGAACAACCAGCATTGCAGTCCGAAGAAGCGTTTATCTATGAATCCATTGGCTACAGTGCCGATACCGCCCTGGTGCGATTCACAGCCCAACCCGGTTATTACCTCTACGTGGATAAGTTCGAGTTCCGGATTATCGGGGATGATGGTTTTGTCATTCGTGATATTGAACTGCCGGACGGCGTGATCAAGGACGACCCAGAGTTTGGCCCGGTTGCGGTCTATTACGGGCAGGTCGAAGTGCCCGTGCGTTTTAATCGCCCGGCCGGCGCAGTAACGGACATTACGCTCGAAGCGGAGTTCCAGGGGTGCCGGGACGGAGATATCTGCTATCCGCCGATGTCCCGCACGGTCACGTTCCAGATGCCCTCTGCCGACGCAGCCATCGGTCAGGCGCTTGCGCAGCAGTCCCCAACAGCAAGCCCGGGACCGGCCAGTGCAGCGCCGGTGGCGGAACAGGATAAACTGGCGCGCCTGTTGACCAGTCACCCGGCGCGGGCAATCGCCGCCTTTTTCGTCGCCGGGCTGCTGCTGGCATTCACGCCCTGCGTGTTCCCGATGGTCCCGATCCTGTCCGGCATTATCGTGGGTCAGGGTGACCGCCTCACCACCATGCGGGCATTCTGGCTATCCCTCATTTACGTGCTTGCCATGGCCGTGACCTATACCGTTGCCGGTGTGCTGGCAGGCATGTTCGGGCAGAATCTGCAGGCTGTATTCCAGAATCCATGGATCATCAGCGGATTCGTGCTGATCTTTGTCCTGCTGGCCCTGTCCATGTTCGGTTTCTATGAACTGCAACTTCCGGGCCGTCTGCAGACCCGGTTGACGGAAGCCAGCAACCAGCAACAGGGCGGGCAGCTCTGGGGTGTCGCTGTCATGGGCTTTCTTTCCGCCCTGATCGTCGGTCCCTGCGTTGCGCCGCCGCTGATGGCCGCCCTGATCGTGATCGGCTCTTCCGGCGATGCGGTTCTCGGTGGCGCAGCGCTGTTTTCGCTCTCGATGGGCATGGGCCTGCCGCTGATTGTGTTTGGCGTTTCAGCCGGCAAGCTGGTTCCCAAAGCAGGCGCCTGGATGGATGCGGTCAAGGCCGTATTCGGTGTTGGAATGCTGGCGGTGGCGATCTGGATGCTGGAACGGATTTTGCCGGGTGGGATGATCATGCTGCTGTGGGGCGCGCTGGCGATCGCCTGCGCCATTTACCTGGGCGCGCTGGAGCGGATCGAGCCGGGCTCGTCCGGTTGGAAGCGACTTTGGAAATCGCTGGGCATTGTCCTGCTGGTACTCGGAATTCTTGAAATCGTCGGCGCTGCAGCAGGTGGTGATTACTGGCTGCGGCCGTTGGCTGGCATCCAGTCCATGGCGGGTGGCGCGCCGGTGGAGAAACACGCGGAGTTCCACAGAATCAAGTCTGTTGAAGACCTGGAGCAAGAGCTTGCACAGGCCAGTGCGAGCAGCAGGAGCGTCATGCTGGATTTCTACGCGGACTGGTGCGTGGAATGCAAGCGCATGGAGCGAAATACGTTCCCGAACAACTCGGTGGCAGCATTGCTCGAGCGTTTCCAATTACTCCAGACAGATGTAACAGCCAATGATGACGCCGACCAGGCATTGATGAAAACTTTTGGCATTATCGGCCCGCCAGCCATCCTGTTCTTCGATCGCTCTGGAGCGGAAATGAAGGCCTATCGCCTGGTTGGCTATTTTGGGCCAGAAGAGTTCGCGTCCCATCTCCAGCAGGTGCTCGCCGCGCAGTGAGAAAAAACGTCATCATCATGGCCGTGGTGGCATTTGTGGCGTCATCCGGTGGATATTTTTTGGCAAAATACTTGGGCTCACCTCCCGCTACTGCAATGTCCGGACCCGGGTTGACGGTTGCTGCGGCGATGCCAGCATTATCAGCAGGTGACTTGCTGGGTCAGCGGCGCCCGGACTTCACGCTCAGCGACATCAATGGAGCACCAGTCTCCGCCAGCGACTTTGACGGCAATATATGGCTGGTCAATTTCTGGGCTACCTGGTGTACGCCGTGCGTAGAAGAGATGCCGATGTTGTCCCTGCTGCAGCAGGAATATGCCGGTAAGGGCGTGAAAATCATGGGTATAGCGCTCGATGATGCGGAGCGGGCGCGTGAGTTCGCAACCGGCATGGCGATAAGCTACCCGATCCTGGTCGGCCAGGCTGACGTGGTAGTAACCGGCCGCCGCTACGGCAACAACACCGGCATGCTCCCCTTCAGTGTACTAATAGACGCCAACGGCATCATCCAATGGACCCACCTCGGCCCCCTAACCCGAGAAGATTTAAAGCACCAAATCCAACAATTAAGGTAGCTTGTAAACTCAGGCGCAGCCGCCTTCCGCAACGAAGTTGTGGGAGCACGACTGCAGGGAGGCAGGAGGTAGAGCAGCCGGGAGCAATTGCCGAGGGAAGCTGAGTTTATAAGCGGCCGACTATAGCTATCTCCAACTAACCTGCAGGGATCTGTGCCCATTTGTGGACAAAACGCGACTTTTGGTTCAGACTTTCCTCTCCCAAATTAGGTCTCCCCCATGTCTAGCATCCTGGTTCTCAACGGCCCCAACCTCAACCTGCTTGGCAGCAGGGAGCCCGGTCAATACGGGCATCGCACACTGGAAGAAATCATGGAAGAGCTGACCCGTTTCGCGGGCGCCTGCGGCCATCAATTGGATCACGTACAGGAAAACAGTGAAGGGGTGCTGGTGGAAGCTGTGCACAAGGCCGCGAACGATGGTGTTGATTACATCATCATCAACCCGGCCGCGTATACCCATACCAGCGTCGCGCTCAGGGACGCGCTATTGGCGGTCAGGATTCCCTTCGTTGAAGTGCATTTGTCTGCCGTGGCGGCCCGTGAGCCTTTCCGGCAGATTTCCTATTTCTCAGACATCGCCATGGGTGTGATCACTGGTTTCCATGGCGAAAGCTACATGCTTGCCCTGCAGGCCATCATCAACCATATAGAACCATAAGCATAAAAATTATGCCGGGCCGGCACCCCGGTAGGAGTGGAACGAGTGGATATCAGAAAGATAAAGAAACTCATTGAGCTGCTGGAAGAATCCAGCCTCACGGAAATTGAAATCGTCGAAGGTGAAGAGTCAGTTCGCCTGAGCCGTGGCGGCATCGCCAGCCCCGGTTTTGCGCCACAAGCTGTCCACCCTGGTGTACAGGCAGCTGCCTGGTCAGCGCCTGGTGCGCCAATGACACCCGCAGCGGTGGCTCCGCCGGCTCCTGTCGCCGATGAACCTGAAGAACCCGCGGTTCCGGAGGGCGAGTTGGTTCGCGCCCCCATGGTGGGCACTTTTTATGCTGCATCCAGCCCGGAAGCCGAACCGTTTGTGTCCCTGGGTCAGCAAGTAACCGAGGGTGAGACCATGTGCATCATCGAGGCGATGAAAATGTTCAACCAGATCGAAGCAGAAGCTTCCGGCACCGTGGTGGCGATCCTGGTTGAAAATGGTCAGCCGGTCGAATTCGATCAACCGCTCTACGTGATCAGGTAAGCGCCCTGACATGGCTGTTTTCGAGAAAATCGTTATTGCCAATCGCGGTGAAATCGCGCTGCGCATCCTGCGCGCCTGCCACTCCATGGGAATCAAGACCGTGGCGCTGCATTCAACGGTCGACCGCAATCTGAAACACGTGGCAATGGCGGATGAGTCCGTTTGTATCGGGCCGGCACCGGCTACCGAAAGCTACCTCAATGTGCCAGCCATCATCGCCGCCACCGAGGTAACCGATGCGGTGGCGATCCACCCCGGTTATGGCTTCCTGGCGGAAAATGCTGATTTTGCGGAACGGGTGGAGCAAAGTGGCTTCATTTTCATTGGCCCCAGGCCGGAAACCATCCGGCTGATGGGCGACAAGGTTTCCGCGATCAAGGCGATGAGAGAAGCCGGTGTCCCCTGTGTGCCGGGATCGGACGGCCCGCTACCCGAAGACCCGCAGGAATGCGCCAGGATCGCGCTCGAAGTCGGGTATCCGGTCATCATCAAGGCCTCTGCCGGTGGCGGAGGACGTGGTATGCGCGTGGTTAACACGGAAGCGCACCTGCACAATGCGTTGCAGCTGACCCGGCAGGAAGCGGCAACCGTTTTTGGCGACGCTACCGTGTACCTGGAGAAATTTCTCGAGAATCCACGGCACATCGAGATTCAGGTAATCGCCGATCAGCACGGTAACGCCATCCACCTTGGCGAACGTGACTGCTCCAGCCAGCGGCGCCATCAGAAAGTGATCGAAGAAGCGCCGGCGCCGGGAATAACACCGGAACAACGTGAAGAAATTGGCATGTCCTGTGTCGAGGCATGCAAGCGAATTGCTTACCGTGGCGCGGGCACTTTCGAATTCCTGTATGAAAATGGACGTTTCTATTTCATTGAGATGAATACCCGTATCCAGGTGGAGCATCCGGTCACGGAGCGCATCACCGGGGTCGACCTGGTCCGTGAGCAGATCCTGGTCGCGGCCGGAGAGCAGCTCTCACACAAGCAGGAGGATATTCATATTCGGGGCCACGCAATCGAGTGCCGAATCAACGCCGAGGACCCGGTAACATTCATGCCGTCGCCGGGAGTGGTGGAGGGGTTTCATGCGCCGGGCGGACCCGGCATCCGCACCGAAACACATATCTATGACGGTTATCGTGTTCCGCCAGATTACGACTCCATGATTGGCAAGATCATTTCTCATGGGGAAGACCGTGAAATGTCGATTGCACGGATGCGGGTAGCGCTGGATGAAATGGTGCTCAATGGCATCAAGACCAATATTCCGCTGCACAAATGGTTTCTCTGGGACCGTGGCTTTTTGCGGGGCGGCTTCAATATCCACTACCTGGAAAAACGCATCGAAGAACGGAACGGCTGAAGGTCTTCAATGGCATGGATCGAGATCAGCATCAGCGTGGCCCGGGCAGCCTCGGCATTGGCAGAGCTGACCCTGGAGCAGCTTGGCGCACTCTCTATTACCCTGGAAGACGACGAGGATCACCCGGTGCTGGAACCTGGCCCTGGCGAAACACCGTTATGGCCAAGCGTGCATGTGCGTGGCCTGTTCGAGGAAGGAATCGATCGTGACCGCGTGCTCGCGGCCTTGCTGAACGTCAGCATCACGCAGCGGTCCGAACAGGTTCGTTGGCGGGAAGTCGGGGACCAGGACTGGGAGCGGGCCTGGATGGATCGCTTCGTACCGATGAAATTCGGAAAGCGGTTCTGGATCGTACCGAGCGGGATGCAGATCCCTTTTGATCCGCAAAACATCGAAATTCGTCTCGATCCCGGACTGGCGTTTGGAACTGGAACCCACCCTACTACCGCACTTTGCCTGGAATGGCTGGACGGGCATGCTGTTGAAGCCAAAACCGTGGTCGACTACGGCTGCGGTTCCGGCATTCTGGGAATTGCAGCGGCGCTCAAGGGCGCCGGGCGAGTTATCCGTGTGGACAATGATACCCAGGCCCTGGAAGCCACAGCAGCCAATGCTGCTCGCAATGCAGTTTCCGGGCTTATCCAGTGCCATACGCCGCAAAGTTTTAACCAGCCGGAAGCGGACATCGTGATGGCCAATATTCTCGCCAATCCCCTGATCGAGTTGGCTCCGGTACTACTGGGCTCCCTGCGCCTGCGGGGTTTCCTGGCCCTGTCCGGCATTCTTCAGGAACAGGCGGGCGAAGTGCGCTCCGCCTACCAGGCGGGCCTGGCCGGAATCACCCTGGAAAACAGGGATGACTGGGTGCTCCTGCAGGGCCAACGCTCTGCTTCACAATCAGTCGGTCCCGGGCAAAATTTATGAGTTTGGTCAGCAGAACCTCCCGGCAGCTTACCGACTTGCTGGCTTACCTGTTGCTACCGGGAATTGCCCTGATCACCACGGCATCTTTTTCCAGGCGGATTTTGCGCCGGGTATCCGCCTGGGACTGGTTTTTCGCCGCTGGTGCTGAAGCTGCTTTTGACGGCGCCCGAAAGCATGTGGACATTCCGGATGAGGAGGCGTGGAAACGGCGCTGGAAGCAAGTCGAACTCCTGGATGCCCGTGATCTGTGCATGATGCTGTTCGGCCGCACACGCTCGGTGATGGCCGAGATCGAGCACCCGGTGGATTTCGAAATAGCCAGGAACCGGGTGATGGTAGGGATGCACTGGGGGCCGGCTATTTCGATTCTGAAGCTGCTTGCAGTCTCGGGTATGAAGCCGGCATTTCCTTATCGTCCGACGGAGCGCCATTTACTGCGCTCCAGGCCTTTTTATTTCCTGTTCAGCCGGATGGCAGCGCTTTATCTTGCCAGGACACTGGATGACCGGGCCGTGCCGGTGGGTGGCGCCGGCAGAGTTTTACAGGGTTTATTGGATGAGCCGGGAAGCATCTGTGTCCTGATGGACGCACCGCCTTCACAAGACCGGCGCGCAATCAGCAAGCCTGTGCTTGGCGCCATTGCCCACTTCCATGTGGGATTTCCGACCTTGCTGGCGGACCGGCACAAGGAATATGTTCTCTACGCCATGAACCTGTGCGCAGACGGCTCGGCCCGCAAGAAGCTGGAAGTGGCAGGGCCATTCAGTGCGGATAATGCGGAAGAATTCCTCGATAACTACGCCAGCTTTCTGGACCGGCACCTCGCGTCGGACTCAGCCCAATGGCGCATCTGGCACGCCGAGCATCAATTCTGGCCCGATGCCCCCACCACCTTCAATTCTTAGTTTTTTCAATCCGAACCGGCTACATTGCTACTACCAGAAATCGGGTTTTTCGGGCAATGCGTTGTAACGCTCGACTGAATCCATGATTTCCTTGCGGGCGGCTGCGGCGTCTTCCCAT
>PVMK01126523.1_pt1 | contig 12151 bp, 11 predicted proteins | sample 1853481 | NCBI WGS metagenome assembly PVMK01 (sample SAMN08533507, study PRJNA380276) | Marine sediment metagenome, whole genome shotgun sequencing project. | reverse complement strand
TTATACTTAGAGTGGCTTTTATGGCATCGTCTATATACATCATGGGAAGTGTGGTTTCAGCTTTTAAAAAACATCGGTATTTTTTGTGTTTTAAGGCTTTATGATAGATATCCACAGCGTAATCTGTGGTTCCTCCTCCTGGTAAAGTTTTATAACTGATTAATCCTGGATATCGAATACTTCTTATATCAACATCATATTTATTATAATAATATTCACACCATCGTTCTCCTGCTTGTTTACTTATTCCATAGACCGTTGATGGCTCCATGATAGTTTTTGGGGGGTATTAACAGAAGGGGTTGTGGACCCAAAAACACCAATACTAGAGGGCCAAAATACTTTTTTAATCTTATTCTCTTTTGCAAGATTAAGTACATTGAATAAGGAATTCATATTAAGATTCCAGGCCCTCATTGGAAACTTCTCTGCAGTAGCAGAAAGCATCGCTGCCATTAGATATACATCGGTGATTTCATGCCTGATTATAATATCCTCTAGAGCTTTATAATCCATAGCATCTAAAATTTCGAAGGGACCTCCCTCACTTAAAGATCTATCCCCTTCCCTTATATCAGTTGCTATTACTTTATGGCTACCATATTGTTGTCTTAAACGAGCAGTAAGTTCGGTTCCAATTTGTCCAGAGGCTCCAATAATAAGACTTCTTTTTTTTAAATTCATGCCCGCCTATTCAATTATCTTTTAAATATTTGAAGTGTAAAGATAAGAATATTCTCTGCGAATACATTCAGATAAAATTAACTTTCAATTGTTTGGAGAACCCGTATATTTGTGCATATTTCTTTACTTTCAATGAAGTCTGTTATTGCTTTTATTCGTGTGATTCTTGTTTTGAGTCTTTTATTATTTTCCTGTAGGAATACTTCTGAAGACCCTCAAGCTCTTTTGCCCGTTCAACAAATTAATAATAGTTTATTCGGAAATCGGAATTTTGTATTTCCTGAGCTTACTGAAAATGCTAAAGTTGAAGTTTCTCACTGGGGAGCTTATGAAGACTTTGATGCCGAGATAAAAACAATTAATGGAAATAACATTGAAGAATTGCAAATTAAAACCAGTCAATTAGTATCTCATTTAGATTCTCTTACAAAAAAAATCCCCGATACTCTTTATTCTCAAGCAATATATTCGAGAGTACTGGTTGTTAAAACTAGAACCAACTTATTAAATCAAGAGGTTAATAAAAGTCACATTGATTCTATTCAGCTTCAAGACTACTTTAACGAAATGAACATTGCTGTTAAAAATTTAATAATTCAGATCAACGAAAAATTTCAAAAGGATGCTATTGATTTACAAAGGATAGAAAATGAAAAAAAGGAGATTGAAAAACAGAAATAATCAATTAAAATAAAAAAAATGAAAACAAATTTATTTAAAACACTTTTTACCCTTGTTATAATTGCATTAATTGCAAGTTCTTGTGGAAATGAAAAGAAAGATAATGATGTAGTGGCAATTGCTGTTGAATTGCCTCATGGATTAATTCTTGAAAATATGGATACGTCTGTGACCCAAAAGATGATTTTTATAATTATGTAAATGGGAACTGGATGAAGAATACAGAAATTCCAGATGATCAAGTTCGTTGGGGTGGATTTGGAGTACTTCGTAAAAAAACAGATTACGATATGCTTGACATATTGGATAAAGCTAAAAAAAGCAACAAATATACAGATGAAACCGATCAGGCTAAAGCTCTAATGATTTTCGAGTCTGAAATGGATACAGAAACAAGAAACAAAGCAGGAATTAATCCTCTATTACCAGCATTGAAAAAAATTGAAAGCATTAACTCCTTAGAAGATTATCAAAAAATTATTGCTGAAAATTTGAATTCTATTTCTCATCCATTTTTCGGAATTGCAGCATTCTCAAACCCAAGTAATAGTTCTATGAATGCAACTTATTTATACCCGAATAGTTTAGGACTTCCAGAAAGAGAATATTATACAAAAACAGATTCTGCTTCTGTAAAAATTAAAGAACAGTATGTAGATCATATAACTCGAATGCTTCAATTTTTAGGTGATACTAAAGAAGATGCTCGTTCACAAGCTGAAACAATTCTCGCTTTTGAAACTAAATTAGCAGAACCTAGATTGACAAAAGAGGAGAGTAGAGATTTTAGAAACTTTAACAATCCTAGATCTATAGATCAGTTGCAAGAATTAGTGCCTACAATAGCTTGGGAGCAAGCCTTTACCAATATGGGTGTTACAAAAAAAATTGACACCTTAATCGTTATGCAACCCACTTATATGGAGGTGGTTCAAAACATTTTAAATGAAGGTGATGTTGAAACCTGGAAAATCGTAACGCGATGGACAACACTTAATAATAGTGCTGGATTACTTAGTACTGAAATTGATAAAGCAAATTGGGATTTTTACAGTAAAACCCTTAATGGTGCTAAAAAACAAAAACCTGCAGATGAACGCGCTCTAGCAACAGTTAATGGAAGTGTTGGGGAAGCTCTCGGGAAATTATATGTGGATGAAATGTTCCCTCCAGAGGCTAAAACTAAAGCTGAAGATATGATAGCAAATGTAATTTTAGCCTATAAAGATAGAATCAAAGCTTTGGATTGGATGAGTGAAGAAACTAAATCGAAAGCTATCGAAAAACTGGATAAATTTACTGTGAAAATAGGATACCCCGATAAATGGAAGGATTATTCAACTTTAAAGGTTAATCCAGCAAATAATTATTATGATAATATGATTGCTGTTGGTGAATGGGAATTAAAAGACAATTTTGATAAAATTAATGAACCCGTAGATCGTACCGAATGGGGAATGTCTCCCCAAACAGTAAATGCGTATTTTCAACCTTTTAACAACGAGATTGTTTTTCCTGCTGCTATTTTGCAACCTCCCTTTTACGATTATAAGGCAGACGAAGCTGTTAATTACGGAGGAATAGGAGCGGTTATTGGTCATGAAATCTCTCATGCATTTGATGATAGTGGATCTCGTTTTGATGGCGGTGGGAATATAGAAAACTGGTGGACCGATAACGAGCTAAAAAACTTTACCGAACGAGGCGATAAATTAGCTAAACAGTAAGTAATATTGAAGTTTTAGAAGGCGTTTTTATAAATGGAAAATTCACACTAGGAGAAAACATAGGAGATCTTGGTGGCGTGTTAGGTGCTTATGATGGTTTACAGCGTTTTTATAAAGAAAATGGTAGACCTGATGATATTGATGGATTTACTGCAGAGCAACGATTTTTTATGAGTTGGGCTACTGTATGGAGAACTAAGCATCGTGAGGAAGCATTACTTACGCAAGTAAAAACCAATCCACATTCTCCAGGACAATACCGTGCAACACAACCTCTTGTTAATATAGATTCTTTCTATAAAGCCTTTGATATTAAAGAGGGAGATGGCATGTTTATCCCAGAAGAGGATAGAGTAAGAATATGGTAGAATACTTTGAATGATTCGTCATTTCGACCATTTGTGAGAAATCTTTTTTATTTAATCACTTTTTTGATTTGATAAAAAAGATTTCTTCTTATACCCCGAATAACATAAATATCATTCATTGCTATTAAAGGTTACTGGATCATTTTTCTTGAGTTGTAACGAATCTATATAAATAGTTTTTTTAACAACTATAGCATCTGTTATAACAAAGGGTTTAGGCATCATATTTTCTGCTCTTTTATTGATAGTAAATTGAGAATGGGTTAATAAGTCGAAAGAGTATTCTATCAGGGTAAATGTTACGGGGTGGTCTTTTGAAATCGCATATGCAACCTCTAAACTATCCTTATCAGACACATAATACCGGATTAATTCTTTACTTCTAATATTTTGGGATGCATATTCAGCACCATTTTTTAAAGGCATATGTTCTCCGTTAAATACTAATGATTTAAAAAGAGAAGCCTCTTCTGTGTATAAACTGATTTGATTCACTTTTCGTTTTGGTAAAATAGTAAATGTCACATTTTTGATTCCGCCAATAAGGGTGTCTTTATTTAAGATTATCTCAAATAATGGGATCTCTTTTTTTGGTGCTTCCGAAGCAAAAGTATATCCACTGGCATACTTACTCCCCGAAGCATTTTCAATGTATTCCGATAGCTTCTTTTGGTGAATCTCCTATATATCCCCTAGTCCATTCGTCTAAAATTTTATCGTAGGTTGCCCAATAAGTTTCTCCATTATCAACATTTTGATAATAAACTAAGCTATTTGGTTTTTGTCTTTCAGAAGTAAAATCACTGGTAACATGAGCATTTATAAAAAATCCGATAGCAACTAAAAAGAAAATATAAGATAGTGCTTTTTTCTTTTTATAAAAACCAAATACAGGTAACAATAAACCAAAAATCAATACTGTAAAAACACAACTTATCACCAGCATTTTTAATCCCAAACCTATGGGGAAAAATTCAACTAGGGGTACAAATAAGAATATAGCTGGTGTCCCAATTAAGGTTAATACTATCAGGTTTGGTGTTTCTTGTTTGATGAGTAACCATAAAGAGAAAAGACCAAAAAATACCGGAATAATAAAAAAAGCGCCTCCTTTTAAGTAAAGGGCAACAAAAATATTAATGATTATCCAGAATAGTAGTGGAGCAATTAATAGACTAACAGGATTTTGTTTTTTTGAAAATCGATAATAAATTCTGAAAAGTATTCCAAGGGTTAAAAACACAAAAAAAGCTATATAAGTATGACCATTATATGTGAACCCATGTTGTATTTCGTTGTATTGAGGATAAATTTTTAGTAATAATTTCCATCCAAAATAACCAATAAGTCCACATATAATAAGCGAGAGTAAAAATGGGGTAAACCCTTTACCAATTGACTTTACAGTAAGTTTTGTTTTTTTAATTCCGAAGATAATAAGACCAATAAAAACAATAATTGCAATAAATAGTAATGGTATAATCCAGGAGAATGGATAGCTTATCATTTTAAAAGCAGGAATATTAAAATAAACATAGTCTTCCTCAGCTTTAAGAGTGGATAAATCGGCTTCTGCAAAATAATGGATAAGAGGCAATAAATATTCCCCTTGATGTTGTAATGTATTTCTATCTAAGTTTTCATAAGTATCATTTGCTGAATGATAATCATAATGATCATCAATAAATGCAAAGAAAAAACTATCAATATCACCATCTTCTCTAAACACAGTAGAATCGGTATCGTTAGGTAACATTTTGTATACACTGTACATTAATGAAGAGGCAACTGGAAATTTTAGATCTGCATCGATAAAAGCTTTAATTAGATTTTTATTGCCTCCGTTGGTTTCAACAATCATATTACTGGGTCCTCCGCTCCCTCTTGCTTCAAAATTAAGCACAAGCCCTACTTCCTTAGCCCAAGGATGCTTATTTACAAATAAACGTGCGCCGTCAAGACCTACTTCTTCAGCATCTGTAAATAAAATAATGATATCGTTTTTTGGTGTTTTACCACTTGCCAAATATGCTCTTACACTTTCAAGTATGGTAACTATACCACTGCCCGCATCACTTGCTCCAAAAGAGGGGGTCAATGCACTATCATAATGAGACATTAACAATAATGCTTTTCCATTATCGGTTCCTTTTATCTTTGCTAGTATATTTTTTGATTTATCAAGACTTTTCCATTTTGTGTTTAATATAAACCCTTCCTGTATCTCTACTTCTAGCCCTAATTGTTCCAATTGATCTGCCAGATATTCACGAACTCTTTCATGTTCTTGAGTACCGATATAATGGGGTGCTTTAGTAATCTCTTTTAATGGGATTAAAGCACGTTCTGTAGAAAACTCAGTATCTGATATCGTTGCTGGAGTTCCACTTTGAGGCATTAAATAATAAAAACTGTAATAGATTAATACTAAAATTAATACTAATGAGAGTAAAGATTGAAAGCGTTTCATAGGTTGGTTTTGGATTCTTAAAAATACAATTTAAAGTTATATTGGGCTCTTTTTAATAATAATTTGATGAGTGTATATTTTTTTTAACTACTTTAGAAGTTATTAAAAATTATATCATATGGGAATTAAAAGTTTTATGGGTAAGCGGGTAAAACCCAAAAAAAGTACTTCAGAACAAATTAATGTATCGGATTATATGACGAGAAAACTCATTGTATTTAGTCCTGATCAATCTGTTTTAGAGGTGATGAATATCCTTATTAAACATAAAATATCCGGAGGACCAGTAGTAAATGAAAATCAAGAATTGGTAGGAATAATTTCTGAAGGGGATTGTATTAAACAAATTAGTGATAGTAGATACTACAATCAGCCAATGGAAAACATTAGTGTAAGAGAACACATGGCTACCGACGTTGATACCGTAGAGGGAGACATGAATATATTTGATGCTGCAGAAAAATTTTTAAAATCAAAACATAGAAGATTTCCCATTTTGGAGGATGGCAAAATAGTAGGACAAATAAGTCAGAAGGATATACTAAAAGCTGCCTTAGATCTAAAAGGACATAGCTGGAAATAACTAAACTCTAAAAGTAAAAAAGAGGGATTAAAGGAACTGTTGAATTTATTAATTCGAATTAATTAATATTTCATCTAGTTCATAGGTTCCATCGTAGTCTTCATGTCCACTACCTACATACTTAAAAGCAAAATGCCCACTTCCCGTAAAACAGGAAAAATCAATTATATTTGAATCAATCCAATCGCCAAAAAAATCATCATCTTTAACAATATTAGCGGATGGGAATGATCTCCATATAGAAGAAGAAATTGTATTTTCATTACCATCCCAATTACTGGAAAATAACACTTCTAAAGTGCTGCCATTAGCAAAACTATTTGAGGTTTTAAAATTTAGTGTTTCACCTTCTTGAGTATCAAAATTAATTTCTGGGTGATTAGCCAGAGCAATAGTATTTTCATCGCCAGAAAAAAATGATCCAACCCGAGCAGAGATTCCTAAAGAGGCATTAGGCTCCTCATCAGAATAGGCTTCCCATAGTTCTGTCCCTTCTTCTGTATAGTTGGTCCAACCATTTCCACTAATAGGAGACCCTTCATTTTGAGTTTCAAAAAAATCACTGAATAAAATTGTAGATCCCATTAAAGTAACAATCCCACAATCCAGATCACATCTGAAATCATCATTTTCAAAATTAATGGTCTCCGGTGTGTTCACGACAACATTAAATTCTTCTCCAAAGAAATTTTTAGTTAAAATACCATCTAAACTTCCTCTTCCAGCCGGCAGTAAAATTGCTTTAAAATCTGCAAAAGTACTTGTGCTAAATATCGTACTGGTTCCCTCTGTACAGTTCTCTAAAATTCGCTCCCCATCAAATTGATCTTCAGGTTCTGCAGCATAGGTTTTAGGATTCCCTACTAAAACTTCGCATCGGTTAAATTGCACCTCATTTAATTGAATATAAAGATTTGTGTTCAATTCAGAAAAATCTGAAATATTCATATGTAAAGGCACTATTTCAACAATTTCAATATCTCTAATAATAGTTACTGCCATTAAAGATTCTGCAATTTTTTCTAGTTTGTTTCCATTTTTCAGACCAAGAGTAAGAACTCCACTATCATAACCTACCGATAAACCATCAAGTTTTATAAATATCTTTCTCCCAAACTCATAAGTAGTGAAAAGAGGATTTACATCTATCAATATTTTCACTCCTCTAATCGGGTTTTCAGGGGTGTCTTGAAGTATTAATTCTTCAAAAAAGTTTCCTGCTTCATCATTTGAGATTACATAACCAGATACATATAAATCACTATCGGTAAAACTCAAAATATCATTTTCATTATTGGTTACTTCCTGAAGTAATAGGCCTAATAATGAATCAATTGTGATAATAGTTCCATCAATATTTGGTGCTATAGGATCTGTAATTGGCACATCGTACTCGTCATCTTTAACACAAGACACTAAAATAATTACAGCGATAAAAAATGTGATTGGTCTATAAAAATTTAAAGTTTTCATTTATACAGCTTTTAATTAAAATCTTACATAAACATTTACATAATAAGTAGTTCCATTTCCAAAGAAATATCGAGGTCCAAATACAGGTCCATACTTACGTGATTTGTCTTCTAATAGGTCTCTATAATTAGATTTTCTGCCTTGTTCAAAACCGCCTGTTATAAAGTTTTGATCCAACACATTATTAACAGTAGCAAAAAAGCCCATATAATAATTGTTAATTTTCCAAGACTTGCCTCCCACAATATTTACCAAAAAATAGTCGTCAAATTTTTCTTGTCTTAATAATTCTCTAGCAATCTCTTTATCATAATCATTAAAGGGTTGTCCATCAAAATCTGAATTAAAATTGTCAGACCTTGCTAAGTTGTTTACATCAATATAGGCGTGTGAGTAATAATTAGTTGTAAGCCCTATCCACCAAAACTTTGGGTCTCGGTATTCAAATCCTATTTGATAAGCCCGTTCAGGTCCTCCAGGAACATGGTAATTTTTTAGTTTACTAGTGCCGTCACCAAATATTAATGGTATCTCTAAATCGTCACTTGTTATATAGATTTTTGGGTTATTGTTATAAGTGTATTGACCTACAGAAGCTGCTCCTTTCAGTTTTATTGTTGGGGTAACTTGTGCTTCAACACCAATTTCTACACCAATATTTTGTTTTTCTATTCCTGTTAAAACTTCTTGAATAAATGCATCCTGTTCCAATCCAAGCCCTGAAATATTTTCAGTAAAATAAAACCCAAGATCATTCCCTTCTTTAAAATTCAAATAAAATCCTGTTACTCTAGCCTTTAAAATTGGAGACCTGAAAATATACCCAATATCTAAATTTTGGATTTTTTCACTTTCAAGTCCAATAACAACATCATTATTCTGGCGTGCGTTGGAGAATGAATTTCTAATAATAGGCGCATTAGTTAAATAACCCAGATTAACATCTAATAAATGCCGCCCCGTAATTTTATAAATAAGACCTCCTTTTACACTATAATCTGTAAAACTTAGTTTTTTGCTTTTTCCAAAAGATCTTTCTCCCGGATAATTACCATTTTCATATAGCCCATTTCTCTGATAATTTGTGTTTGAAATGGATACTCCTAAAAAGAAATCTATAGTATTATACTTAAATTGAGCTTGTATGAACCCTGAAATAACACTGGCTTTTATTTCATAATTATATTTATAACGTTCACCTTCTTTTGCAATTCTATTACGATTTCTAAGATCACTTTGGGCAATATCCCCAATAATAATATTCACATCACCATCTTTTGTTTCAGCAAAGAAATCCACATCCAAAAATCCTGTTCCTCCCAATAAATCTTTAAGTTCCGCAAAATTTTCGCTTTTTAGGCTCCTATAATTAATCGTTGCATTTAAAAAAATATTTTCAGAAATATGAGTATCAAAAATTGAATTTATGATAAACTGAGTAGCATCAATTCTATCTTCCTGTATAGCATATATTGAATTTCCTCCTGTTGAAGTAGAAATAGCATTACCTCTATAGAGTGCTTCCCAATCTAATTGTCCATTATTTACAAACTCTTGTTGGGCTAAATAGGCATTTAGAAAATCTATAGGAGTTGGGTTATCATCTTGTAAGAAAAAACTTGGTAATCTTTGATAATAATCAGGTGATGGATTTCTTGCACCCCCAATATATGTTTCTTGTCCATCAATAATAACCAAACGTGTCCCACCATAATCAACTCGTGTATTTCCAATTTTTCCTGTTTGATAACTAAGATTTGTATTCAATCTTGTTGTTTCATTTAATTTCAAATAATGATTTAACATAAAAATGGGCTCTTTAATTTGACGAATTCGACTATTGCGTTTCTCATGGTCTTGATATCCCCAATTAGGATTATAGCGAATCCCTTTTAAATCCTTTACTTCTTGTGTGATTGCTGTAGAACGCCCTCTACGATTTGGCGTATAAAAAGCAGTAAAATTAAGGCTGTATTTTGGGTTTATTATTTTCTCTATGGAAGCAAAAAAAGAATTTGCATCGTATAAGGTCCCGTTAATATACCCTTCCTCTCCAAATCGTCTTGAGGCTAATACGGAATAAGCCCATCCCTCTTTGGAAAGTCCGCTATGGTATGATGCCATTACTCTTCCTCTATAACTCCTGTTTGAAGCTGCAATAGAAAAACGCCCGCTTTTTCGATATTTTGAAGCTCGCATTACTATGTTGGTAGTTCCAGCTAGACCACCAAACGTGTAATCGTTTGCTTTAAGACCCATGGTAAATTCTCGATCCCGCTGGACATCATTTAAACCACCCCAGTCTCCCCATTGAGGACGACCGTTAAACAGTTTATTCATTTCTATACCATTGATAAGAATCTTACCATTAGCATTATCTAATCCCCTTGGTCTAAAAAAGGTTGTGCTAAAGTCATAAGATGCTGCATTTAAAAACACATCTCCAGATGCTTGTAAAAACCCGGAAACATTAGTTGCAGCTCCACCAAAATCTCCATCCAATTCAATATCTGAAAGATTTATTACACCAATTTGTGCTTCTAATTCATTTAAATCTATATCTAGTAAAATAGGATCTATATTTATTGTTTTCCCGTTTTGAATGGTAATGGAAATACTTTGAGTGACATATCCCTTTTTACTTATAACTAGTACTTGTTCTCCCTGCGGTAAATTGATTTCAGAAAAGATAAACAGCCCTTCTAAATCTGTCTGTGTATGAAATTTAGAAGACAAGATTCGGACTTCTACTTGATGAAGAGTTTCGCTAGAATGAGTATCTACTATCCTTCCTTTTACAATTGCTTCTTGAGCATTTAAACCATAATTACTCAATATCACAATATGTAAAACAAAAAGGATTTGTTTCACTTTTAAATTCAATGTTCGATAAAAAAAGGGGGAGTATCTTTTACAAAAGTACATTTTTTTTATCAAAAATTACTATTTTTGATTTGTCTCCTCATTTAATTTATTTACATAACCTTATTATTATTAACATATGAAGCTTAACTATTGGTTTATATTTTTTTTCATTATCTCTTTGTCAAGGGTTTATTCACAGCAGGATAAAGCTTACAAGGTTAATACCATCGCTTTTTACAATCTTGAAAATTTATTTGATTTTGAAGATGATCCCATCACTTTTGATGATGATAGAACTCCGGATGGCAAAGATCATTGGACCGAAGAAATATATAATGCCAAACTAAAAAATATGGCAAAAGTTATTTCTGAAATTGGTCTTGATGTAACAGGAACCGCTCCCTCAATAATAGGAGTTTGTGAGATTGAAAACCGAAAGGTGTTAGAAGACTTGGTTAATCAAGAGACTTTATTAAAAATAGATTATGGAATTATTCAATTTGATTCTCCAGACAGAAGAGGGATAGATGTAGCTCTCTTGTATAAAAAGAAACTATTTATACCCACTAATTATAAAGCTTATGAACTAATAATTTATGACGATAATGAAGTTACAAAAAGAATTTTTACCCGGGACCAATTATTAGTTAGTGGAATGTTCGACGGGGAAAAAATTCATTTTATAGTAAATCATTGGCCATCCAGAAGAGGTGGTGAAGCAAGAAGTCGTCCAAAACGGATTAAAGCGGCAAAATTGAATAGGCGAATTATAGATTCTTTATTTAGTGAAGATCCATATGCTAAAATAATTACTATGGGTGATTTTAACGACGATCCTACAAACTCTAGTATAAAGGAACACCTTAAAGCCAAAAGAATAAAAGAAGATTTAGTATTAAAAGAGCTTTATAACCCCATGGAAGATATGTATAGAAAGGGAATGGGAACATTGGCATACAGAGATAATTGGAATTTGTTTGATCAAATGATAGTTTCTACTGAATTAATTAATAAAGACTATTCGTCCTATCGTTTTTATAAAGCGGGTATTTATAATAAATTATATCTTACAAACACTCGTGGACGTTACAAAGGATATCCATATCGAAGTTTTGTAGGTGGAGGATATACAGGGGGTTATAGCGATCACTTTCCGGTTTATTTGTTTTTAATAAAAGAAAAATAATAATAATTCTAAAGAGGCTCTTTGTAGTTAACTAAACCATTCTCCCCAAGGAATTCTACTTAGTATTAATAACAAGGCTAGTGTATAAAAAATCGATAGTGTTTTAAACTTAAC
>PVMK01114774.1_pt1 | contig 12151 bp, 10 predicted proteins | sample 1853481 | NCBI WGS metagenome assembly PVMK01 (sample SAMN08533507, study PRJNA380276) | Marine sediment metagenome, whole genome shotgun sequencing project. | reverse complement strand
ATGGCTTGGAGGGTGCTTTGAAGATTGGGAAGCTTCCGAATCAAGTGCTCCAGGTCGGGATCGTCTTATTGGTCGTCGTCACGGCCATGATCATGGTGAGGCAGCGTTTCATTCCAGAATCGTTCGGGGACATCGGGCACTACCGAGCCGACGCCGTGGAAATAGTCGCGGCGCGCGACATCCAGTACGCGGGCTGGCAGGCCTGCGCGGAATGCCACGAAGACGAGGTGGAGACGAAGAACGCTTCGTTTCACAGAATGCTCAGCTGTGAGGTGTGCCACGGTGCGTTAGCGGAGCACGCGGAAGAAGAGGCCGACGATGATCCGATCCTCCCGACCGGGAGAGATCTGTGTCTATCCTGTCACAGCTATCTGAGATCTCGGCCCACCGGCTTCCCCCAGATCATCGAGGAACGCCACGAGCCCGCCAAGCTCTGCCACACCTGCCACGATCCCCACGACCCGGAGCCTTCCGAGCGCCCCGAGTCGTGCTCGGGGTGCCACGCGGCGATTTCCCGGGTCAAGGCCGTCTCACACCACGCCCCCCTCGGCTGCGAAGTTTGCCACGACTCGGAGCCGGAGCACTTCCTGAGTCCGCGATCGCATCTTCCTCGAAAGCCTTTCGAGAGAGCCTTCTGCGGCAATTGCCACGCTGCGGGCGTTGACCTCCCGCCCGATTTCCGAGGCGTCGACCTGACCGAGATCGAGGTTCCGAAAATCGACCAAGATACCCACGGCGGAACATTGCTGTGTTGGCAATGCCATTATCAGCACTCCCCGGAGGTTCGCTAGATGTCGAAGACTTACGAGCGAAGAGAATTCCTAGCGGATCTTCTCAAAGTCCCCTGTGCGACTCTTCTCCTCGGAGTTACCGGCCCGGTAAAGGTGTTCGCCGAGGAGGGCGACGATGACTACAATCCGACGGAACACCACTATGCGATGGGGGTCCAGATCGAAAAGTGCATCGGTTGTGGAAAGTGCGTCGAGGCCTGCAAGATCGAAAACGACGTACCGCCGGAGCCCTACTACTTCCGAACCTGGGTGGAGCGCTACATCATCTATGCCGATGGAGAGGTGAGCGTCGACAGCCCCAACGGTGGCATCGACGGTTTCCCGCCCGCGGAGAATGGCAAACAGATCCTCCGGACCTTCTTCGTCCCCAAGCTGTGCAACCACTGCGAAAACCCGCCCTGCGTCCAGGTCTGCCCCGTGGGAGCCACCTTCAAGAGTCAGGACGGAGTGATCCTGGTCGATGAGGACTACTGCATCGGTTGCCGGTACTGCATCCAGGCCTGCCCCTACGGTGCGCGCTTCTTGGACCCTCGAACCAAGACGGCCGACAAGTGCACGTTCTGCTACCACCGAATCACCAAGGGATTGCTGCCGGCCTGCGTTGAAATATGCCCGACGCAGGCGAGGATCTTCGGTGAACTCGGCAAATTGAGCACCCCACTCAACCGAATGATGCGGCAGAGTAATATTCAGGTCTTGAAAGCACACATGAATACAGAACCCAAGGTCTTCTACTCCGACCTGGATGGGGAGGTGCGCTAGATGAATCCGGCGCATCAAGCACAGCTGGAAGCGGCGCTCCAACAGGTTACGGGCTTCATCTATCCGAACGAAGTCGAACTGCACTGGAGCATCCTCGTCGTGATCTATCCCTACATCACGGGCCTGGTAGCGGGGGCATTCATCCTGGCCTCGCTCGAGAAGGTCTTCAAGGTGAAGGATCTCCAGCCGACCTACCGCCTCGCGCTGCTCACTGCGCTCGCCTTCGTATTCGTGGCGCCGATTCCGCTGCAAGCACACCTGGGACACCCCGAGCGCGCCTTCGAGATCTTCCTGACGCCCAACTCCGCGTCTGCCATGGCGATGTTCGGCTTTGTCTACGCCTGGTACCTGATGGTCGTGCTGCTTCTCGAAATCTGGTTCGAGTACCGCGAAGACATGGTGAACTGGAGGAAGCGCTCGAAAGGACTGAAAAAACTCTTTTACTGGTTGATTTCCCTCGGTTCCCGGGACGTCTCAGAGGAAGCGGTGGCCTTCGACCACAAGGCCGTCTACGCCATCACGGTCCTGGGCATTCCATCCGCTTTTTTGCTCCACGGCTACGTGGGCTTCATCTTCGGCTCGGTGAAGGCCAACCCCTTCTGGAGCAGCGTGCTGATGCCCATCGTGTTTCTCTTCTCGGCCATCGTTTCGGGGATCTCGTTGGTGCTGATCCTCTACTACGTCACGACCCTGCTGCGCCGCAAGACGATCGACATGAAGTGTCTGAACTCTTTGGCCTCCTTTCTGTTCTACGCGTTGATCATCGACGTCTCTCTGGAGCTTCTGGACTTCATCCATCGGCTCTACGAAAGCGAAGAGTCCATCGAAATCCTGTCTGAACTCATCTTCAGCAAGCTCTTCATCAGCCTGGCCATCGTCCAGATCTTGCTCGGCACCATCGGGCCGCTCTTGCTGCTGGTGTTTGCGCTGTTCACCGGATTACCGAACGAGCTGAAGCGGCTGGCTTTCGTTATTGCGGCGATCTTCGTGCAAGTAGGGATCTTCAGCACGCGCTGGAACGTGGTGATTGGTGGACAGCTCTTCTCGAAGAGTTTCCGGGGGCTGACCGCCTACAAGCTGGAGCTCGGTGGACAGGAAGGGCTGCTCATCGCTCTCGGGCTTTTGATCCTTCCGTTCCTGATCCTCTACGTGCTGCTGAAGCTGTTTCCGCCCTGGGATGAAGCCAGGACCAACGCGAAGTCGCTCGAGGGATAGTTCGTCTACGCGCGGCCGCCGCCACGTCGACGAAGCCGTCGACGACGGTCGTTCCGAACCGCTGCGTTTCCGACAGAACCGGTAGGCGACGCAGGGCTTGTCGTGCTGCGCGGCAGATCGACGGATGCCCGGGGAGGATTGCCCGGTTGGCCACTGGCCAACGGCCTGCAGTCACGTCATCATCAGGGGCTCGACGGTCCGCTGGGCCGTCGAGAGACCTCGGAGGCCGGTGAATGAGCGTGAAGCAGGTGGCGGACTTGATGACCCGGGACGTCGCCGTGATCAACCGCAAGAGCGACGTGCACGAGTTGGAGAAGCTGTTACTGGAAAAGCGCGTGCACGGGCTGCCGGTGGTCGACGACGACGGCATCCTGGTCGGTGTGGTCAGCCAGACTGATTTGTTGGCCTGGCACTACAACAGCGGCGTGGACGGAGGGGCGTATTACGACACCTCTCGGCTGCGCGTCACCGATGAGGCCACGATGGCCGGCTTGCGGCTCACCGACATCCAGACAGCGGCCGTCGAGGAAGTGATGTCTCCGATGGTCCATTGCATCCGCGCCGACCTGCCCATCGCCGTGGCCGCCTCGACGATGGTCTGCCAACGGATTCACCGCCTGGTGGTCGTGGACGAAACGCTCCGAGTGAAGGGCTTGATCTCCACGCTGGACATCCTCCGCGCGATTCCGGGTGTGGAGGAGCTGGTTCAACCCGAGAAGGACGCCCGCGCCGCTACGCATTGAACGACTTGTGTCCACCCGAAGCCATACCCACTAGATCTCTCATTTCGCAGCGTAAGTCAGACTCGTGCAATCTTTTGCGGGAGTTGTTTGCCCGGAATGGGTATCGTCGCCGGATGGCTCGCGTCATCACGGGAGTGGTTCTCGCCGCGGTCTTCGTTTCGGTGCTCGTCATGGCGCTGATGAAGGAGGCCCGGGTCGAGTGCGAGGTGTGTATCGAGTTCGGTGGCGGGCGCGTCTGCCGCACCAGCATCGCCTCCGATCGCGATCGCGCAATCAACGGCGCTACTACGGCTGCCTGCGTGATTCTCTCCGGCGGTGTGACCTCCGGCATCCAGTGCGGCAACACGCCACCGAGTTCAATTCGCTGTAGCGAATGAAGAACTCGGGCCCGCCGCGCGAATTCGGATACCCGGAAGCGACAAGGGGCGCACCCCACCGGGAGGTCCGCCCCTCTCTTTGCAGTCAGCCGCTCGGCCCCCTTTTATGGCGCCGGCGGTCGTCGCTGTCGTCAGTCCATTAGTCTGCGTATGAATGACCATGGCCGGCAGTCACGGTCTCTTCTGTCGTACCTGCCGTCGCCGTCGTTGTCCAACCCCTTTCTGCCACCAGCGTAGTCTTCGTCTCGACGCCAGCTGCAGGGATCGGCCGGATGATTCGGGAACTCATCCAACGGGGCCCTGTAGTACTGGGTTGGACATGTTCTCCAACCGGGGTGTACTTCTCAGGGTTTGCATCGGCATGACATCCCTTACAGGAGGTCACACCCGATACCGTGTGGTGCTGACGCAGGCCTGCGCTCAGCCCTTCCGACACGTTATCGTTTCCGGCGTCCTCGTCGCGGCCATGACACCCGGCACATCCAATGGGATCGCCGAGGTCCGGATTCGTATCCGAACTCGCCAGGTAGGTAGGATAGAACTCGTGATCGGGAAGATGACAGGTCCCACAGGATCCACGACTCATCTTGTCGTTGATGACATGACGATGGATGTCGTGAAGGCCCACTTCGAGTTCTTTGACGTCCCCCTCTTCCACGGGCAGTCCGAGGTACCTCTCTCGCCACCGTCTGTTGTCAGCGAGGGAACGGTACTCGTCTTGCAGGTACGGAGTACTGTTTGTCTCGTCAGTAGCCCTGAAAGGGCCGTGACAAGTCACGCAGTTTCCGACTGCCTGCGACGCCCCGTCGGGGTTGGTCACTTTTTCTGCTGAATACGTCGACCACGCCCCTGACGTTGGAACCCAGATTGCCAGGGTTACCACTGCCACGATTGCAGAACGAATCAAGACTTTCTTGGTACTCATCACCCTTATCTCCTCTACTTCGGTGAATTGTCTTAGGCCTTGCTCGCTCTCATTCGACAGCATGGCGACAGGCCCCTCTCCAAGAGCGCACAAATGTCTGCGGCAAACCACGTGCTAGGCGCGTTGGTGCGGCGTTATTGGTTGCATCGTCTATGAGCAAGCGCTTCTTAAGCGGACGATGTCCTTCGCTGCGGCTTGCGACACCCAAGGTCAAGTCGCGCGGGGTTGCGCACTACTTCATCTGCTGGGGCAAAGTGCCTCTTGCACACGCCGCATTGTGGATTGAATTATCCGCGACCCGGAAACGATCAGGTCCGCGAGATGGCTCTCATTCCGGGGATGGTTCGCGTCGTTACCGGAGCCGTTCCTGCCGCGGCCTTCGGTATCCAGTGCGGCGATATGCCACAGAGCTCACTTCGTTGTAACGACTAATGAGTTCGATCGCGGTCGGATTCTGGCCGAATCTCCGGAGTGCGCGTCTACCCCAACTCGGCTGACGGCTCGCACGGCTTTCGCCGGCGAACGCTCAGCCCCCACACGTACAGGCATCCCGACGCCAGCTGCAGGATGGCAGTGGGCTCGGGTACGTTGATGAGATTCGCATGAACCTCGGTGTCGGCGCCCGAAGCGCTCCGGGCCGTCAGGGTGACGGTATAGGTGCCGTTCGCGCTGTAGGTGTGCACCGGGCTCTGATTGGTAGACGTCCCGGTGTCGCCGAAGTCCCACTCCCATATGGAGGGATCCTCGCTGGAAAGATCGGTGAACTGGACTGCGAAGGGCGCCGATCCGGAGGTGGCATCCGCACTGAACGCCGTCGTCGGGGCCGTGCCGATGGTGGATGCCGCGGGTTGATCGTTGGTGTGACAGTGCACGCCGCCCCCGTTGATCCAGGACTCGAGCATCTCGATCACGTAGACGGTGCGGCCCGGGAACCACGCCTCCAGCTGCGCCTTGGCGGCATTGTCCGTGGCGGGGTTGTTGAAGCCCACCAGGATGACCCAGCCGTCGCCCACCCCCCAGTTCAGGTAGTCGGCGTCGAACGTGTAGCCCCCGTAGGTGATCGCCGCGTCGAAGTCCATGCGGATGACTTCGAAGCCGGCGGCCGCCAACTCGGCTGCGACTCCGTCGTAGACCTGATCGTCGGAATCTCCGGGCTGACAGGCGCCATTCACCGTGCAGTTGCCCACGACCACGCGGTTCGCGTCGATGAAGCGGGCGATCCCGTCGATGTGGCCGCCGGTGTCGTCTCCCGTGATCGGGCCGTCGGCCCAGATGACCTTGCTGACGCCGAACCAGTTCTTCAGATCCACTTCGGCTGCGGCCTTGTTCGCGTACCCGTTGCCGCGATTCGGGTTGCCGATCACGTTCCAATTCAGGATCACGGTATCGACGCCGTTGAACTCCAGATTGCCGCGCTCGTGAACGATGTTCACGGGGTCCACGGGCATGCCGAGAACGGTGCCCACTTCGATGGGCACGGCGTTGTCGTTCGCGTAGGGGATGTTGTTGCCGAAGGCGCCGCCCCAGGCGTCGAACTCCCAGTTCTGGATCCTCATCCCGCCGTCTTGAACCACGTAGACGGGGCCGTTGTCGCGCATCCACGCGTTGTCGTTGGCGATGGCGTGCCAGACGATGTCCAGTTCGGCGAGGTTCCCGCCCGCGTCGGTGATGGCGTCCTCTGCTTCACCTCGAATCTTGGGCGAGGCGTGGAGGATGTGAACGGTGTCGTGCTGAGCGATGACGTTGGTGATCTGGCCGTAGGCCGGCTCGTACATCTTTTCCCAGCGCCCCGGCCACTGCAGCCAGATGCCTTCCTGCGGCTCGAATTCGGCGGGGACGCGCCGAACCGGCTGGCCGAGGCTCGCACGGGTAAATCCCAGCACGACCAGGCAGGACAGCGCGCACACGCGAAGGTTCTTTCCAGCGAACACAGCAGCTCCTGTCTACAACCGCCTGAGCACCCGAGAACGCCCTCCGTGCATCTCCTTCGACAATTCGATGATATCCGACTGCAAGGGGCTAGGGGTGAGGTTTCTGCACCACCACCTTGTCGCCTGCCTCGATGACGCCAGCGACGTCGACGACACCCACCACTCCGCGCAAGCCGAATGCACGGCTGGCAAACAAGTGTCCGGCCGCCCGCTCACCGGAAGGGACCGTGTACTTGGCGGTGATCTGTTCCCCCATGTCGGAACAGGGCGGATTGCACTCTTCCACGACGAGTATGGCTCCAGAGGGGAAGATCAGCCGAGTGCCCGCCGGCAGCTGAGAGAAATCGGGTATGCGTTCTACGCAGATATTCGCGCCCAGTGCGGCTGCAGTAAGGGGCTCCGTCAGATCCATCTTCTGCCCAATAATGGCCAGCTCTTCTACGGATACACCGGACCACTGGCGTTCGGTGCGCCGGACGGTTCCCGCCGGATCTTTGTCTCCCGGCCAGGCTACCCGTTCGAAGCCCCGGTGCCTGTCGCCCCACGAAGCCATCCAGCTCGACGTGACCGATGCGCACTCGTCTTTGCTCAAGTCTTCGTTGTTGCCTGTGTGTACGGAGACGAGCACACCCACCAGTTCATTCATGCCCTTCATGTCGTCAACCTCTGTTCGGGTGTCGATCTTGCTTGGAAAATCTGTGTACACGGTCGTGGCACCGATGTCGACTCCGACTGCCGTCTGTGCCCGCTTCCGATTCGTCGATCGATATTGGGATGCGCTCGAATGAACTCGCACCTCCCCCTCCAGCCCGTCATGTCGCCCGGGCCACGTCACCGCGGGCGCTCGCTTTATCTTCGGGCGGTGACCAGCAGCTCGCGCGCCGCAACTGCCCCCATGGTACGATACCCGTCGGATTCACGAACATTCACCGGGGAGGCGTTGTGGCCAGGCGTAATATTGTCGACAGACTTCGCGCGGGGGAGCTGCTCATTCTGGACGGCGGCACGGGCACCGAACTGCAGCGGCGGGGTGTCGATGTCGACAAGGGTCCAGGGGAAAATGAGCATGGGCCCCTGGTCGGCGGCCGCCAACGTCGACGCCCCGACGTGGTTCGCGAGATCCACGAAGACTATCTGCGGGCCGGCGCCGCCATCATCATCCGCAACAACTTCTACACCACACCGACCATGTTGGAGAGGATCGGAAAACAGGACGAGTGGGAGGCCTACACGCGCCGCGGAGGCGAGCTGGCGACTCAAGCGCGCGACGCGGTCAATCCGGATGCCTACGTGGCCGGCGGCATCGCCCCAGGGTACAAGTGCGACCTTCGCGCGGAGTTCGAGGGCCAGGCTCGGGTGCTGGCCGCAAGTGGCGTCGATTTCATGGTCGCCGAATACATGGCGGGGGACTCCGTCATCGACGACCCCATTTCCGATTGCGTGACGGCAGTGGATGCCTGCGCGGTCTCGGGCTTGCCCGTTTTCCTCGGAGTCAGCAGAGTGCGGGAGCAGGGCGCGTTGTACCACGGGGAATCGTTCGCCGAGCTGGTTGCCGCGCTAAAGGGCCACCCCGTGGCGGGCATCTTCCTGATGTGCAGCTATCCCAAGGACATCACGGGAAGTCTGCCCGTGCTGCGCGAAGCCTACGACGGACCGATCGGAACCTACGCCCACCTGGAGTACAACGAGAATCCGAAGTTCGGCAGCTCTCCCCACGAGCCGTTCTTCACGCTCGCAGTCGGCGAGAACACGCCGGAGAAGTACGCCGAAATCGCTCGCGGGTGGAAGCAGGTGGGCGCGCAGATCATCGGCGGTTGCTGCGCGACCAATCCCGATCACATCCGGGCGCTGCGCAGGGCGCTCTGATTCGTCCCGGAATCAGGGTTTTGCGATCGTCTGCGTCGCGGCGCCCGCGATCCAATGCCGGTAGAAGGTGGTTCGGGAGAGCCGGCGCTCGGTCCCTGCGTCCGACGTTCGCCGCACCCCGCCGTGTTAGATGCGCTGCTCGACCTGGTAATACCACCACTCCGGGAGATCATCGCCAAAGACCTCCTCCATGTCGTACTTCTGCGTGTACGTCGCATGGAGAGCATCGATGAGGGCGCGATCGGTCACGGGCGTCACGCTTACCTCGTAGATCTTCCCCGCGATGGCCAATCTTGCCTCCGGGCTGCGCGCGACGTTCTTCTCCCACGTCTTCTTCTGGTCCCCGTAGGATCCGATATACAAATTGCCAGACTGCTCCACGCACCAGATGGTCGTCGAGTGAGGCATGCCGTACCAAGCCCTCGTCGCGATGAAGATCTCCTCGATTTCCCGCGTAAACCCCCAGTCGTCGATCCTCTCCTCGATGATATCGCCGCGAATCCACATACCGGGCACGACGTCTTTGGGCTGACAGCCCACGCACCAAATCGCGACGGAGAGCAGGGCGAGCAGCGGCACCTGCTGCATCCAGCCTCCTTCTGCGGTGAATTGTTCTCGAGCTTCGCTCATTCGTTCGCCCTCATTCTGTGCTGCACCATGCCCTCGTCGCCTGCAGTGAATGACGCCAGTTACGTCGACGACACACATCGCTCGCCGCAAGCCGAACGCGCGACCGATGAGCAGCGTATCACGTGGCCGATGAGACACGTAACGCGCGGCCGATGAGACACGTAACGCGCGGCCGATGAGACACGTAACGCGCGGCCGATGAGACGCGTAACGCGCGGCCGATGAGACGCGTAACGCGCGGTTCGTCGGCAGCGCCGGGCTCAGGAGTGGATTTTCGCTCCCTTCGGGTCGTACATCGGGCGCAGGGAAGCCCGGGCCGGATAGCGCTTGCCGGAGACTTCGATTTCGTAGCTGCCGCTCTTGACGAAGTCCGGGGTGACGCCGTCCTCGTTTTCGACCGGCCCCAACCCCACCGCGCCGCCGAGCGTGTGTCCGTATCCCCCGGCTTTGATGTAACCCACACGCACGCCGTCCCGGTAGATGGGCTCCTCGGCGTGCAGGAGCGGCTCCGGATCCTCCAGCAGAAACTGCACCAGACGAACCCGGACACCGTCTTCCCGTTGTTTGAGCAGCGCCTCCTTGCCGATGAAGCCACCGGGCTTGTCGAAATCGACGGCGAAGCGCAATCCCGCTTCCAGGGGCGTATCCAGGTTGTCGATGTCGTGACAATAGTCGCGGTATGCCTTCTCGAGGCGCAGGGTCTCCAGCGCATTGAGCCCCGCATGCCGCAATCCCACGCCTTGGCCCGCCTCGACGAGGTGATCGAATACGTGGAGGGTGAACTCCGTCGGCACGTAGAGTTCCCAGCCGAGTTCGCCCACGTAGGTGAGGCGCAAGGCCATGACGCGCGCGTACCCGATGTCGATCTCCTGCATCGACCGGAAGGCAAACGCATCGTTCGACAGGTCTGCGCTGGTCAGTCCGCTGAGAAGCTCGCGAGACTTCGGGCCCTGCACGTTGAGAATCGCGTAGCCCGAGGTCACATCGCTGACGCAGACATGGGCCTCGGCCGGAATGTTCCGTTTTAGCCAGCTTTCAACGTGGGTGTGGATCACGTCGCCGGCGACCACGAAGTAGCGGTCTTCGGCGAGCCGGGTCACGGTGAGATCGGCCTCGATGCGGCCGCGTTCGTTTAGCCACTGGGTGTAGACGCATCGACCCGGTGGAACAGACACATTATTGGCGCAGATGAGATTGAGAACCTTCTCGGCATCCCGGCCCTGAACCAGGAACTTGGACATGTGGGTCACGTCCATCAGCACCACGCCCTCGCGCGTGGCCTTGTGCTCGGCGGCGGTGTACTCGAAGGACTTCGTGCGCCCCCACGAATACGAAACTCTTCGGCTCGACTCCCTCTGGTGCGAACCAGATCGGAAATTCCCAGCCCCCTGACGTGCCGAAGCAGGCGCCCGCCTGGGCAAGGCGGTCGTGCATTGGCGCCTTGCGCGCGTTGCGTGCTGTTCGAGGTGCTAGGCCGGGCCAGCTGATGTACTGCCACCCGATCAATTCCACGGTCCGGTCGCGCAGGTAGGTCGGGTTGTTCTGGAACGGCAGCATGCGATCGATGTCGAGAGCGCGGACATCATCGGGCGGCAAACCATCGACCATCCACTGCGCCAGGATCTGACCCGCCCCGCCCCCGAAGATGATGCCCAGCGAGTTGAAACCCGCGGCGACGAAGAAATTCTTCAGCTCGGGGGCTTCGCCGATCAGCGCTCATGTCGGTGTGAAGCTCTCCGGCGCAGAAGAGCTGGTGGATCCCGGCGTCCTTCGCGACCGGATGCGTTCCATCGCCGCTTCGAGATACGGCGTGAGGCGCTCCCAGTCTGGTGGCAAATCACCGAAGCTGAAATTCTTCGGGATGCCGTCCATCCCCCATGGCGCCGCCACCGGCTCGAACATGCCCACCATGAGCTTTCCGCCGGCCTCCTCCCGGAAATACGCGAAGAGGTCGGGATCCTCGACGATCGGCAGCTCCCGGTGAATGCCCTCGATGGGCTCGGTGATCAGGTAATAGTGTTCCGCGGCGTGCAGCGGAACATTGACACCCGCCATCGCTCCGATTTCGCGCGCCCACATGCCGCCGCAATTGACCACGAATTCCGCTTCGATGTTTCCACGCTCCGTGACGACACCCGTCACGCGGCCATTCGCCTGCTCGATTCCCGTGACCTGGACCCCCTCCAGGATCTGTGCGCCGCCCATCCGAGCGCCCTTTGCCAGCGCCATCGTCACGTCCACCGGGTTGGCGCGGCCATCATCCGGCGTGTAGAAGCCGGCGAGCACGTCGCTCGTTTCGAAGAGCGGCCACATCTTCTGGACTTCGGAAGGCGAGATTTCCTCCACGTCGATGTCGAAGCCCCGAGCGAAGTCGGAAACGCGACGCAGCTTGTCGACCCGCTCCGAATTGCTGGCGATCTGGAGGTAGCCGACCGGCCGGAAGCCCGTGTCCTGCCCGGTTTCTTCCTCGAGCCTCGTGTAGAGGTCTCGACTGTACTTGGCCATGTTGATGGTGGTCTCGGTCGCAAAGGTGCCCGTCACGACCAGCCCGGCTGCGTGCCATGTGGTGCCGGCCGTCAGCTGGGCGCGCTCCAGCAACACCACATCCCGCCAGCCCAACTTGGTCAGGTGATAGGCGACGCTGCAGCCGATCACGCCACCGCCTATGATCACGACCTGCGCGCGCGCGGGAATCGAATCAGTGCTGGTCGTCGAATTCTTCCCCGTGGCCACGTATCCTCCAGTGATCGGGCCCATCCGTGTTTCGCGTGACCGCGAGCTAGCCCGAATCCCAATAGTCACATTCTCGGCAGCCTCGCGCCATCTACCAATAGCGGGCAGTGTGCGACCGAACAGGCTTACCAGCACTACATTTTCGATGGTCTGCCGCCGGGTGGTCAAGCCCTCTGGA
>PVMK01123917.1_pt1 | contig 12153 bp, 10 predicted proteins | sample 1853481 | NCBI WGS metagenome assembly PVMK01 (sample SAMN08533507, study PRJNA380276) | Marine sediment metagenome, whole genome shotgun sequencing project. | reverse complement strand
GGCGCCGATCTCGCCCCCGATGTGTACACGCTGCCCCGTGAGCTCGACGAGGAGGTGGCTCGCCTCAAGCTGGAGGCGATGGGGGCCAGCCTGGACACCCTCACCGCAGAGCAGGAGAAGTACCTGGCGTCGTGGGAGATGGGAACCTGAGTTGTCAGTTCCCAGTTGTCAGTCCCAACTGGTAACTGGTAACTCTTTCAGATCCCCTCTGGCGAGGGAAAACCCTCGGGTGGGGGATCCTCGGGCGGGGAATCCTCGGGTGGCGTCTGGCGAGTAAGCGGCTCAGTCGGTGGCAAGGAGCCGAAGGCGCCGCCGTCGGTCGCTGCGCCAATCTGGGCAGCGAGATCATCAACCGTGAATCCCTCGTTCCGAACCCGCTGGTCGAAGTAGAGCACGACGATCGCGGCCGCCGTGATCGGTGTGGTGAGGACGGTCAGGGCAATGTTGATCACCGTCTTTGCCAGCGCATCGGTGAAGATGCCCAGCAGCGCCCCGCCGACGACGCCGTTGATGAGCCCGACGAGGATGCCCATGACCAACAGATAGCCGAAAGCGGGGCCGCGTCGGCCTTTGATGAGGTCGTTGGACCGGCCAAGTGCCTCGCCGGCAGTCTTCCCCTCGACGATCACGGCGGGCACCCACACCGACCACGAAACGCCGAGAATCACGACGAAGACCAGTGCGGCGATCATCAGGATCACACCGAGCAGGGCGCCGAAGCCGTCGAGGAGCGCGATGAGGGCGACAAAGACGACGATCGCCAAGATCACCACGCCTGCCAGGGCCAACGCGTAGAGGATGCTGCCGGCGATGAGCGAGCCGATCTTCGACCAGGCGAAGCGGAGCGAGTCCTGCCAATTCGGCTCTCCGCCGAGGGCGTCGTCTGCGACGGCCTTCATCACCCCGGCGGTGGCGAGCAGGGTGCCGATTGCGGTGATGATCACCAGCACGAGGCCGAGGACCGCAAACCCCACGATGTCACCTCCGTCGATGGCGTCGATGTCGACCAACCCGGTCTCCGCGTCGACCGCGAAATCTCTGGCGAGCAGCGTAGCGAGCAGGGCCGAAAGGGCTTGCAGCGGGATGATCACGATGGCGACGATCGTGATCAGGGTCTTGAAGTTCGATCCGTACAGCTTGAACGCGGCTCCAAGCCTGTCGCCGAAATCAAGCGGACGCAGCTCGAGGGCCATGCGCCCAGAATAGCCAGTGACCCCTTCCGCTGCCGGAACGGTGTCACTCGCCTCGGGTACGTTGTACAGGATGTTCTGTCTTGCCTGCACTACGCCGACTCCGGGGCAGCTGTGCACCCGATGCGCGGGGGAGTTGACTCCGGCACCGGACACCTTGCTCCCCGCCGGCCTGCGGGTGATCGGAGCATTCACTCATGTCGGGGCGGCGCGGAGACTCGTCCACTCCTTGAAGTACCGGGGGGTGACCGCCGCCGCAGCGCCGTTCGCCTCTGCCCTGGCCGAGCGCATCCCTACCTCGACCACAGCGCTGGTGCCGGTGCCACGGGCAGCCGGCCGATCCATTCGCTACGGCATCGACCCCGCTGCCGAGCTTGCCGCCGCGGTGTCACGGAGGACCGGCATCCCGGTGGTGGCGGCGCTCCGTGCCCCGCTGTGGTGGCGGCGCCACGCCGGGGCCGGTCGCGGTGATCGGGCACCCATTCGATTTTCACAACGCAGGCCGATCCTGCCGGGCGCTGCCCTCATCGACGATGTCGTGACGACGGGGGCAACAGCGGCCGCTGCATCGGATGCACTTGGAGGTCTTCCGGCCCTGGTCCTGGCAGGCACCATTGCGCCTATAATCAGGAGAGGAGAACGCCCAGTGGAGGTTGTGTGACGGGTGCCCCGGCCAGCGGCACAAACGACCGAACCGACCCCCGCGTCCCGCCGCCCGATGGCGTGTTCGATGTGCCCCGGGATGATGGGCGACAGGCAAGGGAGGAACTCGAGTGAAGGTTCGTGTCCACGGCCGCAATATGGAACTCGCCGACGATCTGCGCGATCTCGCCGAAGAGCGAATCGAGCACGCCGGGCGGATATTCGATGACGTCGCAACCGCCGATGTCGAGTTCTCGGAGAATGCCAACCCGCGACGCACCAACGGCAGATACCGCGTCGAGATCACCAGCGGGGCCGCCGGGCACGTGGTGAGAGTCGAATCCGATGCTTTTGATGCACGGGCCGCACTCGACACTGCAGCAGAGAAATACGAGCGACAGCTGAGGAAACTCAAGGAGCGGCTCATCCAGCGCTCGCGCGCTCCAAGAGACAAAGCTCTCAATCAAGATCCGCTTCCGGTCGATGAGGTAGCAGACCGAGCGGCCAGCGTCGTAAGGAAGAAGACCTTCGAGATGCGTCCGATGTCGGTCGAGGAAGCTGCTTTGCAGATGGAGATGCTCGGACACGACTTCTTCTTCTTCCTCGACGCAGACAACGGAAAGCATTCGGTCCTCTACCACCGACGGGATGGCGACCTCGGTCTGATAGAGCCGAAATAGCCCGAGACCGGAGCCAGATATGCGGAGACTGCTCATCGTCGATGACCTTCCGCTGTTCCGCGTCGGAATCGGATCGGCGCTCGAGGCGGCCGACTTCGAGGTCGTGGGCGAGGCGACCAGCGCCCGCGACGCCGTCGAGAAGTCACGCGAGCTGCAGCCGGACGTCGTTCTCCTCGACATTCTCATGCCCGGTGGATCCGGCCTCGAGGTCGTCGATGAGATCATCGCCGCCTCGCCGAAATCCAGGGTGATCCTGCTCACTGCAAGCGAGTCGGAGGAAGACCTGCTCATTGGGGTCAAGGCCGGTGCCCGCGGTTATGTGACCAAGGACACCCCCATGGATGACCTGATCTCGGCGATCGATGCCGTCGATGCCGGCGGTGCTGCCCTATCCCCGACGATGGCTGGAAAGCTCCTCGACGTGACCAACCAGCTGTTGCGCCACGAGGAGCTGCTTGCATCCAGGAAGCCGACGCTCACCGGCCGCGAGATCGAGGTGCTCGGCCTGGTAGCCCAGGGCAACACCAGCCGCGAGATCGGAGAGCTCCTGTTCATCTCCGAGAACACAGTGAAGAACCACATCAGGAACATCCTGGACAAGCTGGGTCTGCATTCACGGAACGAGGCAGTGCTGTACGCGGTTCGCGAGGATTTGATTACGATTTGAGAGCCGGGGTTTCTGGGTTTCCGAGTTGCCAGTTCCCAGTTGTCAGTTGAGCCCCCGAGTTGCCGGTTGTCAGGTGAGAGCCCGAGTCCCAGGCCCAGTAGCGCAAGGAGCGCTCTGCTGGGCGCTGGATCAAAGCGCTTCCATCGGCTTGGTGACTGTGATAACTGTGCGATATGTCTGACTTCACTGATCTCCGAGTTTGGGAGATGGCTCATGGCCCTGCACTCAATGTGTACGAGGTCTCGACTTGTCTCCCCAAGGCTGAGACCTATGGGCTCCAGGCGCAGATGCGCCGCGCCGCGGTTTCGATTCCATCCAATATCGCCGAAGGAGCCGGGAGGGCGACCCATCGCGACTTCGCTCGGTTTGTGTCTCATGCAGTCGGTTCCGCCAATGAACTGGATTACGAGTTGATGCTCACGCGAGACCTCGGATATGCCGATGTTTCGGTCATAGAAAACGTTCGTTCGACCGTCGGAGAGGTTCGGCGAATGCTGAGCGCTCTGAGAAAGAGCCTCCTAGGTACCGAATAGCGACTGGCAACTGGCAACTGGTCACTGGCTCTCTTGTAACCACGTAAACAAGTCTCTCACCCCCCATAGAATCGGATCCCAATGTCTCTGCTCAATCGGGCCCTCCGCATCGGTGAGGGCAAGCGCCTCAAGGAACTCGAACAGCTCGCTGAGCGGGTGAACGCGGTCGAACCGGAAACCGAAGTGCTCACCGACGATCAGCTCGCCGCAAAGACCGACGAGTTCAAGGAGCGCTACGCCGCCGGCGAGTCGCTCGACGACATGGAGGCCGAGGCCTACGCAGTGGTCAGGGAGGCTGCGAAACGCACCCTCGGTCAGCGCCACTTCGACGTCCAGGTGATCGGCGCCGGCGCCCTGCACCGCGGCGACATCGCCGAGATGAAGACCGGTGAGGGTAAGACCCTCGTCTCCACGATGCCCACCTACCTCAATGCCATCACCGGGGACGGCGTGCACCTGGTGACCGTCAACGATTATCTGGCCAAACGCGATGCCGAGTGGATGGGCCAGATCCACCTCTTCCTCGGCCTGAGCGTGGGCCTGATCCAGTCCGAGATGCTCGCGGAGGAGCGAAAACCGCATTACGACGCCGATATCACCTACGGCACGAACAACGAGTTTGGGTTCGACTACCTGCGCGACAACATGTCGAAGAGCCTCGAGGGGATGACCCAGCGAGGTCACGCCTACGCAATCGTCGATGAGGTCGACTCGATCCTGGTCGATGAAGCAAGGACTCCGCTCATCATCTCCGGCCAGGTCGGCGAGACCGGCAAGTGGTACCGCGACTTCGCCCGCTACGTCGATCGGCTCCAGGAAGAGACCCACTACGAGGTCGACGAGAAGAAACGCCAAGTCGTCGCCACCGAGGAGGGCATCCACAGGATCGAGGGGGTCCTCGGTGTCGAGAACATGTACGACACGGGCTTGGTCGACATGGTCCACCACCTCGATGTTGCGATGAAGGCAAAGACGCTGTACCAGCGGGACGTCGACTACCTCATCCGCAACGGCGAGGTGATGATCGTCGACGAGTTCACCGGCAGGGTCCTGGAGGGACGCCGCTATTCGGAAGGTCTGCACCAGGCGATCGAGGCCAAGGAAGGGGTGAGGATCAAAGAGGAGAACCAGACCCTTGCCACCGTCACCCTGCAGAACTACTTCCGGCTCTACGACAAGCTCGCCGGCATGACCGGCACCGCGGCGACCGAAGCCGGCGAGTTCGCCGAGATCTACGGGCTCCCAGGTGGGTCGTGGTCCCGACCAACGTTCAGGTGGCGAGAGCCGACGAGGCAGACGTCGTCTATGTCGATGAGCAGCACAAATACGACGCCCTTTCCGATGACATCGCACAGCGGAGCACCGTCGGGACAACCGGTGCTGGTCGGGACGGTTTCTATTGAGAAATCCGAGATCGTGTCCGACATCCTCAAACGCCGCGGCGTCAAGCACGAGGTCCTCAACGCCAAAGCACCACGAGCGGGAAGGGAACATCATCGCCCAGGCGGGCCAGCTCGGAGCCGTCACCGTCGCCACCAACATGGCCGGCCGCGGTGTCGACATCATGCTGGGCGGGAATCCCGAAGCGCTGGCAAGGGCGGAGTTGGCCAAGAAGGGCGTTCCTCTCGGCGACGACGAGTACGAGGCCAGGTTGGAGGATGCACTCGACCGCTTCACCGCAGAAACCGCAGCGCAGAAGGACAAAGGTGATCGAGCTCGGTGGCCTGTACGTGCTCGGGACCGAACGCCACGACTCTCGTCGGATCGACAACCAGCTTCGCGGGCGCTCCGGACGTCAAGGAGATCCCGGTGAATCGCGCTTCTATCTGTCGCTCCAGGATGATCTGATGCGCCGCTTCGCCAACGACAAGGTCGCCTCGATCATGGAGAAGCTCAAGATTCCCCCCGAAGTGCCCATCGAGCACAGCATGGTGACCAAGGCCATCGAGCGTGCCCAGAACCAGGTCGAGGCTCAGAACTTCGAGATCCGAAAGAACGTGCTCAAGTACGACGAGGTGATGAATACCCAGCGCGAGATCATCTACCGGTGGCGTGACCAGATCCTCGCCCACGAGGACACCAAGGAGCTGCTCGCCGGGTGGCGCGCCGAGACGATCGAAGATGTCGTACTGGCGATGACTACCGAGGTTGATCCAGCCGAGTGGGACTGGGAAGACTTCGACATCCAGATGAGGTCGATCTACGAGACGACGATCGACGCCTCATCGCTGGCCAACGCCGCCGAGATCGAGATCATCGAGGCCTACCAGGACGACGCCGAAGCGGTATACGCATCCCGCGAGGCCGAACACGGATCTGAGGTGATGCGCGCCGCGGAGCGCGTCCATACCCTCTTTGTCATCGATAACCGCTGGCGGGAGCATCTTGCCGAGATGGACTACCTGCGATCGGGGATCGGGTTGCGTGCCATGGGCCAACGCGACCCGCTGGTCGAGTATCAACGCGAGGGCTTCGACTTCTTCGAGGACCTTGTGGCGTCGGTCAAACACGACACCACACGGCACATGTTCCACTTCGCCAGCGCCCCCCAACAGCAGCAGCAACATCAGCACACGCAGGTCAGCACCTCGTCGGCCAAGACGGTCCAGCAGCTCAAGCAGAAGCAGGTACATCGATCGGGAGACAAGATCGGGCGCAATGAGGCGTGCCCGTGTGGCTCGGGGAAGAAGTACAAGCGATGCCATGGGGCGCCGGGGGCCGAGCCGTTGCCGGCCTGATAGATTCGCCAGGTTCAGGCCCCACAGCCTCGTCGGTCGCCGAGCGCGGGTACCCTCGATACGCTGGAAGCGAAATCGAGTGTTGTGAGGATTCATAGTGGACGAAGCGAAAAAGGAAGCAACGAACGCAGGCGGCCGCGACTGGTCCGACTTCGCAGTTCGAACCGCCGACTGGGTGAACCCCTTGCTGGCGTCTCCTGCGGGGCCGTTCGAAGCCGTTGCCGGAGTCGGAGCATTCGGGCCCACGCTCATGCCGCGTTCGTCGGTCCACCAGGGCCTGGCCGTTGGTGCCGCCACGCTCGGGGCTCGGGCACTCACCACCGGCGTCCATATGGGTACGCGGGCCATCCTCCCATCCTCTGCCGGGCTCCCGCTCAAGCTGACCGCCAGGGGCGTGGTCGGAGGTGTCGGCGTGGGCCTTGCCTCGCTGCCGGTCGAGCCTGACGAGAAGCTGTGGCGAGCTGGGGCGAGGAGTGCGGGGCAAATCCTGGCTGCGGCCGCGGTGTCCGGTGCGGTGTACGACGCCGCCTCCAGCCTGGCCGGAGCGACCCGGCATGGAGCCAAGATCCGGCCCCTCATTGGATCGGCTGCGATCGCCGGTGCGGTCGGAGTATGGGCGGCCAGGAGCCTGCAGCACCGCAAGTCGGTGATGGGACGCTGGCCAAAGGAGCAGCCAAACGATCTGCCTCAGGCCATCGCGATCGGCTATGGCGTCTATGGCGCCGGCATCGCCCTTGGCAAGGCCTACATCGGCTCGCGCAAGGCGATCGTCAACTATCTCGGCCCCAGCAAGTCGAAGCGGGTCATCGGTGGCGTCGCCAATGCAGCGCTGTGGACCGCGGGTGCGGTGACGGCATACAACGCCGGCGTCGGCTATGTCGGGCGCAGCAACGAGAACATCGAGCCGGCGTACGCCATGGCGCCGCTGTCGCCGCTGGTCTCGGGGAGTGAGGAGAGCCTCTCCACCTTCGACGACCTCGGTCTGCAGGGGCGGCGGTACGTGACCGACGTCACCTCCAAGGCACTGATCGAAGAGATCATGGGAGAGCCGGCCGAGGCGTCGCCCATTCGCGTCTTCATCGGTTACAACTCGGAGCCCATCTACCCAATGGGCCGCACCGAGATAGCGATGAAGGAATTGGAGCGCACCGGCGCCTTCGAGCGCTCCCATCTGCTGCTGGTGTCTCCGACCGGGACCGGGTGGGTCGACCAGACGATGATCGAGTCCGCCGAGTTCCTCACCAGAGGGGACATTGCGACCTGTGTGATCCAGTACGGGCGCTTTCCCTCGTTCCTGTCCGTGCAGAAGGTGGCCCTCGGCCGCCAGCAATTCCGTGCCCTGCTGTGGAGCGTGAGGAACCGCCTCGCCGGAATCCCGGAAGAAGACCGCCCAAAGGTTTACGTATTTGGTGAGAGCCTCGGCGCATGGGCCAGCTCCGATGTCGTGATGTACCAGGGGATCAAGGGATTCGACCATTACGGGATCGACAAGGCGTTGTGGGTCGGGCTCCCCGGCATGGCCAAGTGGTCGAGGAACGGGATGGCCACCGGGAGAAGCGACCTCGTGTCCGACGGCGCCGTTCGCATCTTCGACCACCCCGCAGAGCTGGACGGGCTCAGCAGTGCCGAGCGCAAACGGCTCCGTGCCACGATCCTCAGTCACCACAACGATCCGATCGCGGTCATGGCACCCGAGATGATGATCAAGGAGCCGGATTGGCTGTCCGGTGAACGCGGCCGCGGCGTTCCAGACGACCTGGAATGGTTCCCGGTCGGGACATTCCTCCAGGTGGTCGTTGACGCCATGAACGCCATGGTGATGGTCCCCGGCAAGTTCGGTTCCTTCGGACACGACTACCGAGCCGACATGGCCCGGATGGTGGCCGCCGCCTACGGGTTGGCGGCCAGCGAAGCCCAGCTGAAGGCGATCGAGGACGCCCTGGTTACGTTGGAGCTGGAGCGCGCCGATCGGGTCACCGCCACCAAGGCGGAGCATGCGCCGGCGCCTCCGGACTACCGGGGCACCGCGCTCGAAGACGCCCAGACGGGCAGGATCAGGGTGGAGGCCGGCGTCCCGCTTCAGGGCAAGCGCACCAGCGGCGCCAAATGGTTGGCCAGCCTTGTTGGGGAGGAGCCCCCGGCCGATATTCAATGAGCACCTGATCTCGGTACGCTCAGGTACATGGAACCTGCCGATCTGCGCGCCCAACTCGCCGACCTTCGCTCGCGCCTCGATGATGCGCGGAGGTTCCTTTGACATACCAGCCAAGGAGGCTGAGCTCGAAGGCTTGAAGGAGCAGGCCGCCGACCCCACGCTGTGGGAGGACCAAGAGCGTGCGCTACGGGTGACCAAGCGTCTCGCCGGCCACGAGCGCACCATCGAACAGGTCGCCAGCATCGAACGGATCCTCGATGACGCCGAGGTGCTCATCGAGCTCGGGGTCGAGGAAGATGACCCGGAGAGCCTCGACGAGGCAGCCACGTCGCTCGCAGATGTCGACGGAACGCTGGCGCGCCTGGAGCGGGAGACGCTGTTCTTCGGGCCATACGACGACCACAGAGCCATCGTGTCGATCCATGCCGGCGCCGGCGGGGTGGACGCTCAGGATTGGGCGGAGATGTTGTTCCGAATGTACATGCGATACCTGGAGCGATCCGATCTGTCGTTCGAGGTGGATGAGTACCAGGTCGGTGACGAAGCGGGCATCAAGTCGGTAACCATCACCGTGTCCGGTGACCATGCCTATGGGTCGTTCGAGGGGGAGCGGGGGGTTCATCGCCTAGTGAGGATCAGCCCCTTCGATGCCAATTCCAGGCGCCACACTGCCTTTGCCGGCGTCGATGTGATCCCCGAGGTCGACGTCGCGGAAGTCCAGATCAACCCTGAGGACCTCAGGATCGACACCTACCGGTCCTCGGGAGCTGGGGGCCAGCACGTCAACAAGACGGACTCGGCGGTGCGCATCACCCACATCCCCACCGGGATCGTCGTTTCGTGCCAGGCGGAGCGATCCCAGATCCAAAACCGGGCCCGGGCCATGCAGCTGCTCGCCGCCCGTCTCGCCGAACAGGCCCGCCACGACCAGCGGGCCGAGGTCGACGCCGTTCGCGGTGATCAGACCGAGGCCGGGTGGGGGCGCCAGATCCGCTCCTATGTGCTGCAGCCGTATCAGATGGTGAAGGATCTCCGAACCGAGTTCGAGGTGGGGAACATCCAGGGCGTCCTCGACGGCGACCTCGATCCCTTCATCGACGAATACCTGCTGTGGAGGCGGGCTGAGGCGAACTAGTCCAAAAGCGAAGAAGTAGCCAAGTAGCGCAGGCAGAGTCTGAGCTACTGAGCTACTGAGCTACTGAGCTACTGAGCTACTGATCTCTGCTCTACCGGAGACGGCGTCAGTCCCTGCCCCAGATACGCCCTGGCAACCATGGTGAGAAACTGATACGAGGTGGCTTCCCAGGTGCTCAGCGGCCCCTGCCGGTATCCCGAGTTTGCCAAACCGCGCTGGACTCCCTCGCACACCGCCCAGTCCTCGCGGTTGGTCAGGTCCCAGAAGTCAACGGCGTAGGCCGGGTCAAAAGATGCGTCGGCAACGGTGGAGGAGGGAAACAGCCAGGTGCACTCGACCTCGGTCCGGTCTGGGGCCAGCGGCACGAGACGATGCGCCAGCACGTAGTCCGGGTGCGCCGAGATCAGCAGGTTTGGGAAGAGGCTCACATAGACGACCTGGCGAAGGCGATCGCCATCGACGCCGGGTAGCGGAGCCAACGGTGTTGTCCCGTCGAACGACATGGTGGCGGCGTGTGGCTTCAGGTCCATGGTGCCGCCGCACCACAGCCCGGTCGGGGAAAGATCGCCACCGCTGTTCACCGGCGTGACCTCGCATAGCGCCGGATGGATCGAGGTGCAGTGGTAGCACTCGCTGTAGTTCTCGACGAGGAGCTTCCAGTTGGCCTGGACCTCGTACCTCTGCCGATGCGCGGTGGCGAGGCCATCGATGCCATAAGGCGCCAACACAGAGGCGAGGTTGCCGAGATGGGTTTCGAGTGGATCGGCTCGCCCGTCCAGGTTGACGAATAGCCAGCCGTCCCAGACTCGCGTGTCCATCGCCGCCAGTGGGTAGTCGTCCTCCTCGAAATCGCTGCGGCTGCTGAACGTCGGTGCGGTCATCAGGGTCCCATCGAGGCGGTAAGTCCATGCGTGATAGGGGCAGCGAATGAACCTGGTGTCGAATACATCGCCGAGGGGCGCAAGCTCATGTCCCCGGTGCCGGCACACGTTGGAAAAGGCTCGCAGCCGTTCGCTGTCCCTTACCAACAGCACCGTTTCGTCCCCGACCTTCACGGCTCGGGCTTGGCCTGGCCCGATCAGATCGCCCTGTCGCCCCAGGCAGATCCAGCTGCCGGCGAAGAACGTGGCCCGCTCCCAGGTGAAGACATCGTGAGAGCGGTAGGCGTCGCCGGGCAAGCCCTTGCTGGAACCGAACGGCGCCAAAGTGTCGGCAAGAGCGCGGGAATCTAATGGCGCGGGGTCCACGGCAGTGATCGTAGGGAATCTTCAGCAATCAGCCTTCAGCCATCAGCCGTCAGGTAGAGCTAACCCAGCCTCTCGCTGCCACTGGCAACCGGCCACTGGCCACTGGTAACCCGATATCCCCCGCCTAATCCGGGTCGGTCGGTAACCTCATTTGCTGGCGGGTGGGGTAAGGCGATGCGGGTTTCACATGCTTCGACTCGAAAACGTCACAAAGATCTACGACGGTGGCGTCGTCGCCGTCAAGGACGTCGCGCTCGACATCAACAAGGGCGAGTTCGTGTTCCTGGTTGGCCCGTCTGGCTCGGGGAAATCGACGCTCATCCGCCTCATGATGCGCGAGGAGCTCCCGACCAACGGCGAGATATGGATCGCAGGAAAACATGCCTCGGCAATGTCGCCCTGGAAGGTCCCTCAGTTGCGTCGCTCGATCGGAACCGTCTTCCAGGACTTCAAGCTGCTTCCCTCCAAAACCGTCTACGAGAACGTCGCGTTTGCCATGGAGGTGACCGGCAAACCCCGCTCTGCCATCAACGCCCAGGTTCCCCAGGTGCTCAAGTTGGTTGGGCTGTCCGCGATGGCGGACCGCTATCCGCGCAGCCTTTCTGGAGGTGAGCAGCAGCGGGTGTCGGTCGCTCGAGCCTTCGTGAATCGACCGCTCATCCTGCTCGCCGATGAGCCAACCGGGAACCTCGACCCTGCCACCTCCGTCGGGATCATGCGGATTCTCGACCGTATCAACCGCACCGGCACGACCGTCGTGATGGCAACACACGACCACGCCATCGTGGATGCCATGCGCAGGCGTGTTGTTCAGCTCGATCGCGGCCGGGTGCTGCGCGACGAGAGCCGCGGCGTCTACGGCGGCAACGCCTCAGTCGAACAAGCAGAGGAGGCGACGGAAGAGGCTTCCGAACCCGCCATCACCGATGACGGCGGCACCACAAACCCGGCTAGCGCAGACACCGTGCTCGACGACGGGACTGAGGAGCCATCAGCCGCTGAAGAGCTCGAGTCAGCCGCAGAGCGAGAAGACGCATGACCACGCTGTCCTACTCACTTCGCGAGGCCTTCACCAACATCAGCCGTAACGGCCTTGTCGTCGTCGGTGCCGTGCTCGCCGTCTTCGTATCGCTCACCCTCACCTTCGGGACTCTGGTCATCGGTGA
>PVMK01114948.1_pt1 | contig 12153 bp, 8 predicted proteins | sample 1853481 | NCBI WGS metagenome assembly PVMK01 (sample SAMN08533507, study PRJNA380276) | Marine sediment metagenome, whole genome shotgun sequencing project. | reverse complement strand
TGGGATTTGAACCCACGACCGCCGAGGCCACAACCCGGAGCTCTACCAACTGAGCTACACCCACCATATTTCGATTGCGGATTTTAGATTCTGGATTTCGGATTCAAGAGTGCTGTTTATTAGCAAATATGCTTTGTGATTTCAAGAGAAAAAACCAGGTATTGACGCTACGTGCCTTCTCATATAATGATTATCAAAATTAATGCAGGGATCTTAAAGTGAAACCGCTTTCAATTTTCGTAATCAGAGCCGTTGTGGGTCTGGCGTTTGCCGCTATCGCTACCCGAATGTTTTACGGCCGGATCAATTTTGGGTATGTCGTGGGCCTGGCTGTCATAATGGTCGGGTTGGCGTATTTTGCGGAATACTTGCGGAACCGCAAAACAAAATAGAATCACCGCAGAGGCGCAGAGGTCGCAGAGAAAGCGGAAAACAAAATGAAAAATAGACTCAGCGCTCTCTGCGTCTCTGCGGTGAAAAAATATATAAGGAGTTCCTCATTGAAGCAGATTATTCTGGGAACCGCCGGGCATATCGATCACGGCAAAACCAGCCTGATTAAGGCGCTAACCGGCACCGATACCGATCGATTAAAAGAGGAAAAAGAGCGGGGCATTACCATTGAACTTGGGTTCGCCGCCCTGGATCTTCCCGGCGGACAGCATCTGGGCATCGTGGATGTGCCGGGTCACGAAAAATTTGTAAAAAACATGGTGGCCGGGGTTACCGGAATTGATATCGTCGTTATGGTCATCGCAGCCGACGAGGGCGTTATGCCCCAGACCCGCGAACATATGGAGATTTGTACCCTGCTGGACGTACAATACGGAATGGTGGCTGTAACCAAAATCGATATGGTAGACGAAGAGTGGCTGGAACTAGCCCTTGAAGATATAGGGGATTTTGTCAAGGGAACCTTTTTGGAAGACGCCCCCGTCGCTGCCGTTTCTTCCACAACCCGCAAAGGCATACCTGAATTTATCGAGATCCTGGATGAACTCGCCGCCAAAATCCCCGAACGCCCCCCCTCTGATCTGTTCCGCCTGCCGATTGACCGCGTCTTTACCATGAAGGGTTTCGGAACCGTCATCACGGGCACCCTGATTTCCGGCCGGGTTCAGGTGGGCGATACGATCATGATATATCCCTCGGGAATCACCTCCAAAGTACGGGGAATTCAGGTCCACAACAATAGTGCCGACGAAGCCGGAGCCGGCCTGCGCACCGCTATCAATTTTCAGGGTCTCGAAAAAGAAGCCATCAGCCGGGGAGAGGTGCTCTCTAAACCGAACACCCTGGAGGCAAGTTACATGGTGGATGTATCCTTACATTATCTTGCCAGCAACAAAAAGCCGATAAAAAACCGCACCCGGGTCAGATTTCATACCGGCACCAGCGAAGTGCTCGGCAACTTAATTTTACTGGATCGCGAAGACCTTGCACCCGGTGAAGACACCGTTGTCCAGCTGCGGTTAGATACGGCGGTGGCCCTCGTTAAAGATGACCGCTTTGTCATCCGCAGCTATTCTCCCATATACACCATCGGCGGCGGAAAGGTGTTAAATCCCATCCCCTTAAAACATAAACGTTTCAAACCCGACGCGGTTGAAGGATTAAAAGCATTGGGCCATCAGGCACCGCAAGCCATTATTTTATTTCACGTCGAAGCCTCCGGTTACCAGGGGGTTTCCTTCTCACATCTGAAAATGATGACCAATTTGCCCGATAAACAGCTTGAAAACGTTATTCAGGGTTTACTGTCCCAAAAAACACTCATTCAGGTCGACAAAGAAAACCGCATCTATATTCACCATATCTGTTCTGAGAGGCTTAAAAGCGACACCCAGCGTCAGCTTACCGATTATCATAAGGCCAATCCTCTCAAACCGGGCATGTCAAAAGAAGAACTTAAAACCAAATTCCCGCCCCTTCTGACTTCAAAGCTGTTCAACCTGACGTTGAATCAGATGATCAAAGAAAATGAAATCGTTCAGGATGAAAATATCATACGCCTGGCTTCGCACGCGGTATCCCTTGGCGGCAAACAGGCTGATGTTAAGGATAAAATTCTGAAAACTTATCTCAAGGCCGGACTGCAACCTCCCTATTTCAAGGAGCTTGCCAAATCTCTGGATACCGATGTCAAACGGTCGCGGGAAGTTCTCATGCACCTTGTGAACGAAGGAACCATCGTCAAGGTAAAAGAAGAGCTGTTTTTCCATGCTGAGGCCATAAATTCCCTCAAGAAAAGATTGGTGATATTTCTTGAGGCTCAGGGAGAGATCACTACCCCGCAATTTAAGGAAATGACCGGAGTCTCGCGCAAGTACGTCATTCCGCTGGCGGAACATTTTGACTCGACTAATGCAACCCTGAGAGTGGGGGATGTCAGAAAGCTTCGCAAGAAATAAAACACTGATATTTTAAAAAGTTCTTATTTAGAAATTCATACAAATTATGACGACCATGAGGGTGAAAATGAAAAAATTTCCGTTAATTATTTTTTTGAGTTTTGTTTTTCTCATTGGCTTAAATACTTATTCTAAAGCCGACCAGATTTTCAGCGTTCTTGATATTCAAAGCCACCTACGCTCCTGGAATGCCGGCCCATCAAAAGAAAAGATTGTTTCATTTGTCAATTCAGTATCAGATCCAGCAAACAATAACTTTGTCCCTATAGAATATCGCAGAGCATTTTTTGATATGGATGGGACTATCTTATGTGAAAAACCCGATTATATAGAAGTTGCATTAACAAGACATAGATTATTGGAAAAAGTAACGCTAAACCCCCAGTTAGAGCGCAATCCTATCTACAAAGCGGTTATTGAAGGTGACGCAGAATACCTCAATAAAAATATAAAGACAGCGATTGCGGAGGCATTTGAAGGTGAATCGCTAAAATTTTACTTACAATACAGCAGGCGATTTTTAAGTGAAGAAAAACATTCAAGGTTTAATCAGCCTTATATTCAATTGTTCTATCAGCCAATGATTGAATTGATAGATTATCTAACAGATCACGGATTTAAAGTGTACATTGTTTCGACTTCACAGCAAGAATTTATTCGTAGCGTAGCTAAAGATATATTGAATATTCCCAGGGATCAGATTATCGGCACAATGGTTGGGTTTAGTTTGCAATTTGGAGGCAATAATAATCCAGTATTCATCAGAAAATCATCTTATTTTGAACCTTATAATGCCGATGAAAATAAGGTTGTCAGAATTAGAGAAAGGGGACTATTACCATCCATTTTTGCATTTGGAAATTCGAGCGGAGATTTGGCTATGTTGGAAAGTGACGGCGGCCGGTGGATTCCCTAATATGGTATGCATTTTAGATCACGATGATCCTGAGAGAGAATTTGAATACCACAAATCTAATTTGTTAAAAACGGCAACAAAAAACGCATGGACCGTCGTTAGCATGAAAAGGGATTTTAGGGTTTTATTTCCTTTTAATCAGTAAGAAGCGACCTGCTTATAGCTATTTATCTATAATCAAATCTCAACTTCCGTGGTGGGTTCATCCTGAGTAATAAACATGGATGTGATGCTATCAAGAAAGGCCCTACCCTGTTGTGTTAACGCGCAGTGGTTTTTAATGACTTTTATATAATTTCTTTTTTCGAGATCGGATATTATTTCTTTAAATTTCTCAAAAAAATTAATCCCAAATTTTTCCTTAAACCCCACCGAATCAATTCCTATAGTCATTCTCAAACCCAAATAAATGGTTTCGATCATTTGTTGTTCCAGTGAAAGTACTTCTTTTTCTGAAACAGGCAAGTTGTCGGATTCAATGGCTTCGGTATAGGGGCCAACGCTTGACACATTCCAATAGCGCTGCTGTTCGATAAATGAATGCGCTGAAGGCCCCAGGCCAATATAGGGTACCAGGGTCCAGTACTTTAGATTATGTCTGGAAACATGCGTTTCTTTATCTTCCCCGATCTTGGCAAAATTGGATATTTCGTATTGAAAATATTTATGATCTTCCAAAAAATCGATGGTGGTTTCAAAAAGCGTGCGCACGTTATCATCAGCCAGCGCTTGAACCTGCCCTGCTTGCAGGCGCCTATGCAGGGGAGTTCCATTTTCATAGGTGAGCATGTAACAGGATAGATGGGTGGGGTCGTATTCAAGGGCCCGCTCCAGATCCTGGAGCCAATCCGGTTTAGACTGCTCCGGCAAGCCGTAGATGAAGTCAAGCCCGATATTTTTAAACCCCGCATGGTTTGCATCCTGGATGGCGGCGTGAGCTTCATTTACCGTATGAATCCGTCCCAGAAAATCCAGATTTTTTTGCTGAAATGACTGTACGCCGATGTTTAAGCGATTTATGCCGGCAGCTCGGTAACCCTTCAGCTGATCCTTTGTTGCGGTCCCCGGATTGACTTCAAGGGTGATTTCAGATTCCGGCAGTAAATCAAAATTCCGGAAGGTTGCGGTAACGATTTGGCTGATCTCATTAGAATCATAAACCGACGGTGTCCCGCCGCCGATATACAGTGTATCAAAGCAAAGCCCCTCATGCGAAACCAGCTCCATCTCACGCAGCAACGCTTTCAGAAACCTCGGCTTCAGCGCTAAATCGGTTACCGAATAAAAATCACAATAGGCGCATTTTTTCACACAAAAGGGGATATGAATATATAATCCCGCATTCTGGCTGTACGGTAAATTCATCTTGGTGACCACTGTCGAGCTGTCATCGGTTTGAAGGCAGGCCGAATGTAGCTCGCCGAGATCTGTGCCCGCCGGTTAAAGGTCGGCACAGTGGCCGACCCTACTTTATTAAAGTTAGAGACGCTTTTCCTTTTTGAAATGAGAACTTTTTTAAAAGACGGTAGAATTGATTTTAAACGCTTAGATTTTGTTTGAGAGTCCCCGCCAAAAGGCGGGATTTCACGTCTTGATCTTATAAATTAAAGAGTTCAAAAGGCGGAATCCGATTTAAAAGCGGAGCGTACACGCTAGTACGCGAGCATTTTGAATCGGATCCCAACGCAGCTATCGGGCAAAAGATGACGGTTTAAAATCAATTCTAGTGCCAGCCGCCAATGAGATGCAGATGCAAATGAAACATCACCTGCCCCCCGCCTCTTTCCACATTAAAAAGAAGCTTATAACCGGACTTGGCAACACCATGTTCTTTTGCCATCTCCTTGGCCGTCATGATCAATTCCGATAGAATTGCATGATCCGAACCGGTAAGGTCGTTGACACTGCGGATATGCTTTTTGGGCACAAACAGCAGGTGAACCGGCGCGTGAGGATTTATGTCCTTAAATACCACCAGCGTATCGGTTTGGTATAAAATTTTGGTATCCGTTTGACCATGGGCGATCTGACAAAATAGGCAGTCCTTTTCCATTCCGCAACAATCTCCTCTTTCTGCTATCAAGCTATTAACAAATTACCAGTGCCCCCTCCTATAAGAATCTGTTATTTAAACGAAATATTCGGCTCCTGTCAAGCCATTCCCCAGAAGCCGTTTAAACCCCCATCTAAGGTCCAATGCCACTAAGGATCCTTTAACTTCAGGAGCACCACGTACAGTTCCTGTGCGTCGTTAGAGGAACGCTTCGCTCGAGGTAAAAAGCTGGGGATCGTCTCAAGCTTATTGGCGGGCACAGTGTCCCGCCCTACGTTTCGAAACAGATAATTTTTTGCCTTGAGTAGGGCCGGCCTCCGTACCGGCATGAAATGGCGGCCTCAGAAGGCCGCCCTACTGCCTGGATTCATCCGGTGTCTGACGTAAGGTCGGCGACGGCTCGGCGAAAGCGAATCAAATATGCCTCGGATTTTCGACTTTCAGGCGGGTTGGGCAGAAAAAGACCATCTTCCTTTGAGAGTGGGAGATTTGAGCGCTTTTTTTAATTCATCGAGAAATCGAGCTCTCGATATTTCCCGGGCCCCAAAGCGGATCAGATGGGCGGTGGTTATCTGGCAGTCAATCAAATCAAATTCCAGCGCTCGCAGGTGCTCTACCAGCGCCACAAATGCAACTTTGGAGGCATTGCTGATACGTGTAAACATTGATTCTCCGAAAAAGCACCTGCCCAGCGAAACACCATAAAGACCACCGGCCAGTTTGTCATCCTGCCAGGCTTCAACCGAATGCGCCAGCCCGGCTTTATGCAGGCTGCAATAAGCGGTAATTATTTCGTCAACAATCCAGGTGCCCTCATCCGCTCCGGTCCGACTCTGAGCGCAGGCATTAATCACCGCTTCAAAGGCTTGATCCATGGTCAATTTGAATCGGCCTTTCGTAAGCGTCTTCTGCAATGATTTTGTAATCCTGAGTTCCGCAGGATAGAGCACCAGTCGCGGATCCGGTGACCACCACATGATCGGTTCATCTTGAGAATACCAGGGGAAAATGCCCATCTGATAGGCGAGCAGCAACCGCTCCGGGCTTAAATCACCGCCGACAGCTAAAAGGCCTTCTTGCGGAGCAAGCTGGGGTGCAGGAAATATTAAATCGTCGGATAAAAGGTAAACAGGCATTCAAATTGGGTATTGAGGAATTCATGTTAACCATAGTTAAATGAGAGTTGATCGCCAAGGATCATGTCAAGGGAGACAAAACCGCCGTTTTTCAATTCACCGAACAGGATCTCATCGGCAAGCTTGTCCTTGATTTCGGTCTGGATCAGCCGGCTTAGCGGTCTGGCACCGTATGTCGGATCATGGCCCTTTTTCGCCAGCCAGGTGCGCACCGCCGGCGAAATCGTCAGAGCAACTTTTTTGATGGCCAGTTGTTGATTCAGTTCGGCAATGAATTTGTCCACGATCATTTCCATGATCTCCAAGTTCAGCGCATTGAATGTAATGGTTTCATCCAACCGGTTTCTAAATTCGGGACTGAACAGGTTTTCAATGGCCTTTTTGCCTTTGGATTGGGCGCCCTTGTGGGTCTCGCCGAATCCGATGTTAGCTGCGCTCATCTCTCTGGAACCGGCATTTGAAGTCATCATCAGGATGACGTTTCTAAAATCCGCCTTACGGCCGTTATTGTCCGTTAAGGTGGCGTGATCCATAACTTGAAGCAATATATTAAACAGATCCGGGTGAGCTTTTTCAATCTCATCCATCAACAGAACCGAATGGGGATGTTTGCGGATGCCGTCTGTCAGCATCCCGCCCTGGTCAAATCCGATGTAGCCGGGCGGTGCACCGATCAGCCGGGCGACAGCGTGCTTTTCCATATACTCGCTCATATCAAAACGCATGAACTCCACGCCCAGAATGCGGGCCACCTGCAGGGCAACTTCGGTTTTGCCGACACCGGTGGGACCGGCAAACAAAAAACACCCCACCGGCCTCTCCGGTGACCCCAGTCCGGCCCGCGACCGTTTAATACAAGTCACCAGCGCGCTGATGGCGTCACCCTGCCCAAAAACGACTTCCTCTAAATCCGCTTCTAAATTTTCGAGCTTGCTGCGATCAGAGGTGGAAACGCTCTGGGTCGGCACACGTGCCATTTTAGCAATGATTTTCTCAATATCGGCAGGGTTAATCTTTTTGCGGCGGGTTGATCCGGAAAGCCTGATAAAGGCTCCGGCCTCATCAATGACATCGATGGCTTTATCCGGCAAAAACCGATCTCTGAGATATTTAGTGGACAGTTCAACCGCGGCCTTTAAGGCCGCATCCGTATAGGCGATTCCATGGTGCTCTTCATAGCGGGATCGCAGGCCCTTTAAGATTTTAATGCTTTCAGAAACCGGCGGCTCCATGATTTCAATTTTTTCGAAGCGTCGCGAAAGCGCGCGATCCTTTTCAAAATGATTCTTGAACTCTTCAAAGGTTGATGAGCCGATGCAACGGATTTCACCGCTGGCCAGAACCGGTTTCAAGATATTGGAAGCATCCATGGAACCGCTGCTGGTGGCCCCTGCCCCGACAATGGTGTGAATTTCATCGATAAACAAAACAGCCTTGGGTTTCTTTTGCAGTTCGGCAATAACGCCTTTAAGACGTTGCTCAAAATCACCGCGAAATTTCGTCCCGGCCAGCAGCCCGCCCAGGTCGAGGGAAAAAATCTCCATGTCTTCAAGTAGATCGGGGACCTCGCCCTTCTGTATTTTCTGGGCCAGGCCTTCGGCCATGGCGGTTTTCCCCACACCGGGATCGCCGACAAAGACCGGATTGTTTTTGCGCCGGCGGCAGAGTACCTGCATGGTGCGTTCCAGTTCCGCTGCCCGGCCGATCAATGGATCCAGTTTCCCCTCGGCAGCCAGGGCGATAAGATTAAGTGTAAAAAGCTCCAGCGGATTAGACTTCTGCCGGCGGTCTCTTTCTTCTTTACCGGGCCGCAGCAGTCCGCCGGAATCATCCGTAAACGGATCTTTCGCAATACTGTGAGAGATAAAGTTCAGAATATCCAGGCGCGTAACGCCCTCGGAACTTAGAAAGTATTCAGCGTGCGAATCTTTTTCAAGGAAAATGGATGCCAGAACATCCGCAACGGCAACCTCCTGCTTTTCAGCTGAACGCGCATGATTAACCGCTCGCTGGATCACCCGTTGAAATCCGATCGTCTGCTGCAATACATAATCATTGTCTTCCGGAATCCGCTCGATCTTTTCCTCAAAAAAGTTTTCAAGCGAATCCAAAATATTCTCCACATCGGCTCCGCAGTTATCGATGATTTCAATACCGGTGGTGTCATTAAGAATGGCGAATAAGATATGTTCAATACTGACGTACTCATGACGCCTTCTTTTCGCCTCCTTAACAGCAAAGCCGAGTGTTGCGCTAAGTTCCTTGCTGATCATGATCTACTCTCTTTCAGATGTACATTTAAGCGGAAAACCTCTTTCACGAGCCAGGGCTTCAACTGTGCTGACTTTGGTTTCCGCGACTTCAAAAGAATATATTCCGCACAGCCCGACACCGTTTTGGTGCACATTCAGCATAATATGCGTCGCGTCGGTTACTGATTTGTGGAACACAAATCGGAGAACTTCAACAACAAAATCCATGGTGGTGTAATCATCGTTCAGAAGCAACACCTTATACAAGGGAGGTTCCTTGACCTCTTTGCCAGTCTGTGAACGAACACCCTCTTCCAGTTCGGGTTTAAATTCACCCATGGAACTTTCTCCTAAAAAATCTTAAACCTGATGCTCAGCGAATGACTTTAACTGGTTGGTCCAGGCTGGCTGATGCTTTTATAATAATCATCTGAATCCTGGCTTGTAAAGGGCAGCAAGTTAATTTTGTTATAATAGATGCTACCCGGCCGCAACATTTTTTATATTTCTTACCACTGCCGCACGGGCAGGGCGCATTGCGACCGATTTTTTTGGCTTTGCGCTGAGCCGGTTTTGGCTTTTCAGGTCCCTCACCGCCTGAAAAAACCATTTTCTGCTCTTTGGGCTGTCGCAGATCGTCTATTTTTTTGGGCTCTTCAATCTGGATGCGAAACAGGATCCCGAGGGTCTCGTCTTTAATCCGGGAAATCATGTCATTAAACATCTCAAAGCCTTCTTTTTTATAGACGATCAGCGGATTTTGCTGAGCATAGCCTCTCAAGCCGATACCTTCCTTAAGATGATCCATGGAAAAAAGATGATCTTTCCAGAGGTTGTCCACCGTTTGCAGCATGACCACTTGCTCGAGTTTTCTGAAATCTTCAGGGCCGACGGCCGTTTCGCGTTGATCGTAAAGCGTGCCGGCGGTGTCAAAAATCAAATCCGCCAAACCGTCCCGATCGAGGTCCTCCAGCGTGTCCGCATCAAAACCATTTAAATGGAAGTTAAACTGTTTAAAAACAGCGTCGCGAATGCCTTTTAAATCCCATTCTTCGGGCAGCGCTTTTTCTTCTGCAAAGGCATCGGCGATTTCTTGGGCTTTTCCCCGAATCATTTCAACAATCGCGGACTTTAAGCTTTTGCCATCCAATGCTTCGCGGCGCTGACGATAAATAACCTCCCGCTGCTGATTCATGACGTCATCATATTCAAGCAGCTGTTTGCGAATTTCAAAATTGTGCCCTTCCACTCGTCCCTGCGCATTTTCAATTGCCCGGCTGATCATATTGTGCTCGATAGGCTCGCCGTCCGGCATGCCCAGCTTCTCCATGATGCCGGTAATCCGTTCACCGCCGAAAATTCGCAGCAAGTCATCTTCCAGCGCCAGGTAAAAGCGGGAAGAACCCGGGTCTCCCTGTCTGCCGGAGCGTCCCCGCAACTGATTGTCGATCCGGCGGCTTTCATGTCGCTCGGTACCCATGATGTGCAGCCCGCCGAGATCGGTGACGCCCTCTCCCAGCACAATGTCGGTGCCGCGGCCCGCCATATTGGTCGAAATCGTAACCGCGCCCCGCTGTCCGGCCATGGCAATGATCTCGGCTTCTTTTTCATGATTTTTCGCATTCAGCACGGAGTGCTTGATGCCCCGTTTTTTCAGTTTCTTGCTGAGGTTTTCGGAAACATCAATTGAAATTGTGCCCACCAGAACCGGCTGCCCTTTGGTATTCAATTCCTTAATTTCATCTAAAACCGCATCAAATTTATCTTGGCGGGTTTTATAAATCGCATCCGGAAAATCCTCGCGAATCATGTCCATGTTTGTGGGGATCACCATCACATCAAGGGCATAAATCTTTTTAAACTCCGCCGCTTCCGTATCGGCCGTACCGGTCATACCGGCGAGTTTATCATACATTCGAAAATAGTTCTGAAAGGTAATGGTGGCCAAGGTCTGGTTTTCATTTTCAATTTTAACGTTTTCCTTGGCCTCCAGCGCCTGGTGCAGCCCTTCGCTATATCGGCGACCGGGCATCAGGCGGCCGGTAAATTCATCGACGATGATCACTTCACCATCTTTGACAATGTAATCAACGTCGCTTTTAAATAGCGTATGGGCTTTGAGGGCCTGATTGATGTGGTGCAGCAGTTCGATATACCGGGGATCAAACAAATTATCCACTTTGAGCAGCTGCTCACACCTGGCAACGCCTTCATCGGTCAGGGACGCCGAACGCGCTTTTTCATCGATGCTGTAATGATCAGCGGCGGAAAGTCGCGGAATCAGCCCGTTGACCTGATAGTATAGATCGGTTGATTTTTCCGCCGGACCCGAAATAATCAACGGGGTTCGGGCCTCGTCGACCAGTATGCTGTCGACCTCATCGACAATGGCAAAGTTGAGCATGGGTTGAACCAGCGAATTGCGATCAAACTTCATATTGTCTCTGAGATAATCAAACCCGAACTCATTGTTGGTTCCATAGGTAATGTCGTCCGCATACGCCGCCTGGCGTTCGGAATCGTCCAGCCCATGCACAACCGTGCCCATTGATAAACCCAGGAATTGATAAATATGACCCATCCATTCGGTGTCGCGACGGGCCAGATAGTCGTTTACCGTTACAATATGCACGCCTTTTCCGGTCAATGCGTTCAGGTATGCCGGCAGCGTGGCCGCCAGGGTCTTGCCCTCACCGGTTTTCATTTCTGCAATTTTGCCTTCATGCAGCACGATTCCGCCGATCAGCTGAACATCAAAATGCCGCATTTTCAAAGTCCGTAACGACGCTTCTCTGACAGTCGCAAAGGCTTCGGGCAAAAGGTCATCCAGGGGTTCACCTTGATCGATGCGCTCTTTAAATTTCGGCGTCCGAGCCCTGAGCTGGTCATCGCTCATGGCCTGTACTTCAGTCTCATGGGAATTGATGCGCTCAACCAGAGGCTGTATCCGCTTCAAATCCCGTTCGTTTTTACTGCCAAAAACTTTGGTCAATGCATTTAATATCATCTCTGGGGTGTTACCTTCCCGCTGGGTTTAACATAAATTGAGCGTTTCAAATTTTAAAAAGGGATCATTTTATCTTATACTCAATGAATTATACCAAATTTCGGATTTCTCTCAATACTAAATTTAAAGGGCTGGGGTTTCAACAAACACCGCCATGGATAGATTCGACCCCGGATGCATCCGGAACTCATCTCCATTTAAATTTCATGCCCAGCGTAACTAATATAAATGCAGTGAGCACCAGAAACAAGACCAGACGGTATATAGTGGTTGTCAAAAAAACGTTCCGTTATTCAAACGTTTTTTTCTACAACCGTACACTCGTTTATGCCCCAATTCCGCAATTCGGAACATCGGAACATTATAATGGAAAGCGGT
>PVMK01171764.1_pt1 | contig 12157 bp, 10 predicted proteins | sample 1853481 | NCBI WGS metagenome assembly PVMK01 (sample SAMN08533507, study PRJNA380276) | Marine sediment metagenome, whole genome shotgun sequencing project. | reverse complement strand
TTGAGCAAATGGAACAGGCGCGTCGCGCATAGGAGTGTTTGGCTGAATGTCGGGATGGAGTGTCGGAACCCGCTGGTGGTTGACGGGTCTTTGTGTTGTTGTCGTTGCCGCGGGCGCCTGGTGGGTCGGTCAGATACGGACCCCAAAACAGAATATACCGGTCATTATTTATCTCGTTGATACGTTGCGTGCTGATCGTCTGGGTACTTACGGATATGCGGTACGGCCTACGTCTCCAGTCATTGATGCCCTGGTAGCCGAAAGCGTCGTGTTCGATAATGCGTATGCGCCGGCGCCATGGACGGTTCCGTCGGTGGCCTCGCTGATCACTTCGACATTCCCTTGCGAGCATGGCGTCCTGTCGGAGCGCAATAAGCTCAATTCCAATTTGGAAACATTGGCGGAGCACCTGGGCCGATTGGGGTATTTTTCTCTGGCCCTGTATGAAAATCCATACTCTGGTCCCATGATCGGACTCGACCGGGGGTACCAGATCAGTGAACACAGGAAGCACCCGGTAGAGGGGGTGACTAGCATGGCGGAGCTGGTCGACAGTGCGCTGAAACAGGCGTCAGAGGAGCAGCTATTTTTGTTTGTGCACACCACGGAGCCGCATGATATTGAACGCGTGCCCACCGACTTCATTCGGAAGTTCGGTTTCGTGAGAGTCGACAGACGCCAGGAATATTATCGAGCATTTTGGGAATATCATCAGGCCCTCGCACCGGACTGGTCATCCCGAGAACCGCTGGGAACTACGGACAATGCCATTGAGCAGCGGAAAGCGTTCGACGTGCTCAAAGACATGAATGAAGACATGGATCTACTGTATGACGCATCGGTGCTCTGGGCAGACGACAATCTTGGCGGAGTGATCGATCGATTGAAGCAGCGGGGTGTCTGGAACAATGCAATCTTTATTTTTGTTTCCGACCACGGCGAGGAATTCGACGAGCATGGCGCCTGGTTTCATGGGCAGTCTGTTTATGAAGAGTTGGTACGGGCGCCGCTGATTATTCGCTTTCCAGGCGGAAAATTCGGCGGTAGGCGCATTGACGCGGCGGTGTCGTTGGTCGACATCATGCCGACCATCCTTGACTATATCGGCCGGCCCGATCTTTGTGTAAATTGTCGCGGGACGAGCCTTATGTCTAAAGTGCAGGAAGCAGACTCCTCTGACAGTTGGCGCCGTATCGATTCTGGCAATGCGTGACGATCAAAAAAGTTACGATTGGGTTTCGCATCCGGTCCGGGGGAATGTCAACGTGGCTATGCGGCAAGGAAGTTGGAAAGGCATATGGAATCATGATGTGAAGAGTTTCGAACTTTACGATCTTGCCGCGGACCCGGATGAGCAAACTGATCTAAGTAATGAGAATCCGGAATTGACACGACGACTGCAGGATCAGGCGAAGGACTGGCTTCAAGCCTGCCGGGAGAATGCCTATCAAACCGAGGAAGCGGGTGAGCTTGACGACGAAACCAGGGAGCAACTCCGGGCCTTGGGTTATGTCTACTGAGATTGATAGACACGAACTCGTATACACTCTTGATCGGTTGATATAAAGAATTTTGGCGTGTTTTTTTGTCTGTGAGTATTTTTGTGCCAAATCCGTTCGTCGGCGTCCTGCGCAGATGGAGGTACGGCGAAGAGGTCGTAGTGGTATCCGGTCTGCCGCGTTCAGGTACTTCCATGGTAATGGGCATGTTGGCGGCAGGTGGTCTGCCGATCCTGACAGACCAGGTGCGTCAGGCAGATGAGGACAACCCCAGAGGGTACTTTGAATTCGAGAAGGTTAAGGAATTAGGTAATTCAATCGACAAGTCCTGGGTCAGGGATGCCAGGGGCAATGCGGTCAAGGTAATCTCCCACCTGTTGAAAGAACTTCCGGATGATAATTTTTATCGCATCATCTTTGTGCGACGTAATCTCGAAGAAGTCATCACGTCGCAAAACATCATGCTCGATCGTCAGGCTGAACCCAATCCCGGTCGATGATGCAAAGGCGATTGAGTTATATCGAAAACATATAGTTAACGTAAGGTTCCTGGTCCGGCGCAAGTCTAATCTGGAGATGATTGAGCTGACTTATAGTGATACCTTGTCCGACCCTGAATCGGCGGCGGAGCACATTAATCAATTCGTCGGCGGGAAGCTCGATCAGGAAGAAATGGCGGCGATTGTTGATAAGCGTTTATATCGCAATCGAAAGAAGCAGATTGAATAATATTGATTGGAGCAGAAGAGCCGTCAGGAGAATTCGAAGATTCATGGTAATTGTTTTAGATCGTAGTGCGCGTTTACGCGGCTTCTTTTATTTAACATCGATTTTTATCGCGTTGGCCATTTTGTCGCCCGGGGTAGCGTTCGCTTATGTTGGACCCGGCGCGGGTTTCGCAGTTCTCGGGTCATTTTTCGCCGTGTTCCTGGCGTTCTTCGCCGGTGCGGTATCTTTGCTGATATGGCCGTTTCGATTTGTGATCCGCACGATCAGGCGCCGGAAGGCGCTGCAGAAGTCCCGGATCAAGCGCATGGTCGTGATTGGTCTGGACGGACTGGACCCCGGCCTTACGGAGAAATGGATGGCCGAGGGCTATTTGCCTAACCTGGACCGGCTTGCGGCGGCGGGCTCGTTCCAGCGGTTGCGCACCACTTATCCGTCAATTTCTCCGGTGGCCTGGTCTTCATTTATGACCGGCGTTGATCCTTCGCGCCACAATATCTTTGATTTTCTCGACCGTGATCTGAAAACCTACAAACCCAAGTTATCGAGTTCCGAGATTTCACCAACTACCAGAACAGTGCGCGTCGGCAACTGGATCATTCCGCTCGGCAAGCCGTTAATTCGGGCCATGCGCAAGAGCCGCGCATTTTGGACCATCCTCGGTGAAAACGGAATTCCATGCAATATACTTCGTGTTCCGCTGACATTTCCGCCCGAGAAATTCGCCGGAGCGATGCTGTCTGCTATGTGTGTGCCTGATTTGCGTGGGACACAGGGCTCTTTTACCTATTACACGACCTCACATGATGAGGTGGGGGATACAGAGGCTGCGCCCGAGTCGACGGGCGGGCTGAGAATTCTGGTCAATATTGATGACGGGCTAATCAATGCGTCTTTGCCGGGTCCGGAGAATTCGATGAGCGTCGATCATGGTCCGATGGAATTACCGTTCAGCATCAGGGTCGATATGGACAAGTGCGAGGGATTACTGAAAATCGGTGGCCGTAAGTATCGCCTGAAGGAGCGAGAATATTCGCCGTGGATTAATCTGGTCTATAAACCGTTACCCGGCCTGAAAGTTCATGGTATCGCGCGTTTTTACATCACCAAAATGTCTCCGGATTTCGGGTTATACGTCACGCCCATTAATGTCGATCCGGGTAATCCCGCTTTGCCGATTTCCTGGCCGGCGTTTTATTCGGTTTATTTGACGAAGTTGATCGGCGAATTCGCGACTCTCGGTCTGGCTGAAGATACCTGGGCGTTGAACGAACGCGTGATCGATGAGGAGGCCTTTCTGCAGCAGGCGAACGACCACCATGAAGAGCGCGAGAAGATGTTTTTTAACGCGCTGGAAAAATCGAAGGAAGGTGTCGTGGCCTGCGTTTTTGACGGGACCGATCGTGTGCAGCACATGTTTTACCGGTATCTCGACAAGGATCATCCGGCCAATCGAGGTAAAGACATCGAAATTCATAAGCATGCGATTCGCGATATGTACATGCGATGTGACGACATGGTCGGCCGTACCATGGCGCAGCTCGGTCCGGACGACTGTCTGATGGTCATTTCGGATCACGGTTTCATGTCTTTCCGTCGCGGCGTGAATCTGAATACCTGGCTCATGCAGAACGGATTCCTGTTCCTGAAACAGGGAACCGACGGAACCGGACAGTGGTTGGAAGATATAGATTGGAGCCGAACCAAGGCTTACGCCTTCGGGTTGAGTGGCATCTATATCAACAAGGCAGGCCGCGAGGCCAAGGGCATCGTTGCGGCGGGTCATGAGCATCGTGAGGTGAAGCGGAGCATCGTTGAGGGACTGACCGGGCTTCGTGACGAAGAGGCCGGCGAGGTCGCGGTCAATGATGTCTTCGACGTTGATGAAGTGCATTCGGGGGGGCCGTATAGAGAAGGTGGCATCGATCTCATCGTCGGGTACAACCGCGGTTACCGGGCGTCGTGGCAGGGGGCTGTGGGGCAGGTCATGCCTTCGCTATTTTGGGATAACACAAAATCCTGGAGCGGAGATCATTGTGTCGATCCGCGACTCGTGCCAGGGGTGATTTTTTCGACCCATCCCATCCTCTCTGAGGATCCTGGAATTATGGACCTGGCGCCAACGATTCTTACCCTGTTTGGCGTAGACGTTCCCTGGTCATATGAACGGCAAGGTACTGGATGTTGCAGCGGTACCGGCCGCGAATCCTGCGGTCTGATGCGAATGCAGGTTGCATCGATTGGTCTCGCAGCGTTCCTGATTTCGTTCTCCGCAATCGCGCAACAGGAATCGCCGGCGAAGCGGATGATCATCCTTGGTGTCGACGGCATGGATCCGGTCATGCTGCAGGAATTTATGCGGGACGGTTATACGCCAAATCTCAAGAGGCTGGCGGAAAGCGGGGGCTTTATGCCGCTCGGCACGAGCACGCCGCCGCAGAGTCCGGTGGCCTGGTCCAATTTCATTACCGGCATGGACCCTGGCGGGCACGGTATCTTCGATTTTATTGCGTTGGACCGCGATACGTTGTTGCCCTATCTGTCGGCGGCGCGAGTAGAGAAATCGGATCGCGAACCGCTGTCAATCGGCCGCTGGCGCATACCGTTGGGGTCGGAAGAAACCGTCCTGTTGCGGGATGGTCAGGCTTTCTGGGAAATTCTGGATGCCAACGGTATTTCGGCGACGATGTTTCGCGTCCCGGTCAATTATCCGCCGATCCCGGCTGGAGGCCGTGCGGTGTCCGGCATGGGTACGCCGGATCTGCGTGGAACCTCGGGAACATTCACCTTCTTTACTAATGATCCGGGTTACGAACCGGGTAACGTATCCGGCGGCGTAATAAAGGCGGCCAACCTTTCAGATGGTGTCTTGAGCGGCACGATAGAAGGACCCGTTAACGCCTTTGTTGAAGACGCGCCGAGAAGCTCCGCGAATTTTTCCGTCAGCGTCGATTCCGAGAATCCTGTCGCACTGGTTGAGTTTGGAGATCAGCGCGCATTGCTGAACACGGGGGAGTGGAGTGAGTGGCTTGCGGTCAGTTTTGAGCTCGTCCCGGGGCTCGTGGATATACCCGGAATGGTGCGGATATATCTCAAGCAGACGGACCCTTATCTTTCGATCTACATCAGTCCGGTAAATATCGATCCAAGGGATCCGGCTCAGCCGATCTCAATTCCGGCCGAGTATGCGTTTGAATTATCGGAAGCCGCGGGACCGTTTTACACTCAGGAGATGCCTGAGGACACTAAGGCCCTTTCGGCTCATGTTCTGACTCCGGGGGAATTCCTCGTGCAGTCAGGTCTGATAATGGATGAGCGGCGCCGGTTATTACGCTATGAATTGGAGCGCTTCAGGGCCGAGGATGAGTCTGAAGACAAGAGTCGATTTTTGTTTTTTTACCTGAGTAGCGTGGATCAGCGAAATCACATGCTCGCGAGGCAGATGGATGCCGGGCATCCTTTTCACGATGCGGATACACCCGACGATCTTTCCAATGCGATGCGGACGACTTATACGGAGGTCGATGAATTAGTGGGCTGGGTTCTCGACGACATGGATGAGGATACTCTGTTCGTCGTCATGTCCGATCACGGGTTCGCACCGTTTCGGCGGCAGGCGAATCTGAATTCCTGGCTGGAGCAGAACGGATATCTCAAGCTGGTGAATCCCGATCGTCGCGACAGCTATGAATGGCTGTTGGGAATAGACTGGAGTCGGACGAAGGCATTTGGGATCGGATTGAATTCCTTGTATCTGAATGTGCGAGGCAGAGAGCGGGCGGGGATCGTCTCGATGACCGAGCGTGAGGCGCTGGCTCGTGAGATTGCAGGAGCACTCGAGGCGTGGGTCGATCCGGAAACGGGGGGACAAGTTGTGACTCAGGCCAGGGTGCGGGAAGATATCTACCAGGGTCCTCATGTCGAACAGGCACCCGATATCATTGTCGGCTACGCCCGGGGATATCGCGCGTCATGGGCGACATCGACCGGAAAAATTCCGGCGACATTGCTGGAGGATAATGACAAGGAGTGGAGTGGCGATCATTGCATGGATTCGCGGACAGTCCCCGGGATATTGCTTTCAAATACGGCGTTGAATGCCGGAGACGCTGATTTGCGCGACATGCCTGTGTCGATTCTGAATTACTTTGGGAATCGAATCACCCTCTCAGATGACCGGTCACGTCGTCTTTCATAGCCCGGCTGGCACGAGGAAAAATCATGCTCGGAAGTAGAAAAGTAAAAATTGACAAGGACCTGTGGGAAAAGATCAAGCATCTGTCGGAAGCTGCCGGTTATTCGTCTCCGGACGAATTCGTAATGCATGCGCTGGAGAAGCAAATCGCACAATTCGATGATGCCGAGTCGGATGAGGAAATCAAGAAGAAGCTCCAGGGTCTCGGATACATCAGTTGATTGTGTGGTCTTCTATAAACCGAGCCGCCAATGCCGTCTTTGAGCTCTGGCTGTGGCCATTTCAGAGCTTGTCATCCCACCTGGCAAATTTTTTTTACGGCTTTGCCAGTGACCGTCATTGCCCTGTTGGTCTTTCGCTATGCATCGAATCAGGAAGGGATTACGGAAGCGAAGAACAAGATCAAAGCCTATCTGTTGGAACTCTGGTTATACAAGGATGACCTTGGGACGTTATTCAGGGCGCAGGGGAAGGTATTTCGATTCTCGTTAGTCTATATGCGTTTCTCGCTTGTTCCGATGGCAATTATGATCATCCCCTTCGCGCTCGTAGTCATACAACTGGAATCGCAGTTCGCTTTTCGTGGGCTCGAACCCGGCGGGTCTGCAATTCTGTCGGTTACGGTGGACAGTGACATTCCTGTCAGTCACGTCGAGGCCGATCTGTCACTTTCACCCGATCTGGTACAGGATACGCCACCGCTCAGAGTGGATGAAACGAACCAGGTTTTTTGGCGAATCACAGCGGTCCAGCCTGGGCGGCACGCGATAGGAATCCGGATCGGGGAATATGAAATAACGCGTCAGATTGTCGTGGGCGAAATGCGCAAGCTCTGGCCTGTCGCGTACCGGGCCGGAGACTGGCGCGTGCTCGGGAGCCCGGGCGAAGAGGCGCTCGCCAACGACAGCGGGATAGAACGGACCGAAGTGTCTTACGCTCGGGCTCGCGCGGAATTCCTCGGTTTGTCGAGCGCGTCGTGGCTTTTGCTCGGCTTTTCACTGATTTTCGGTTTCGCCTTGCGCGGCCTGTTCGGGGTTACGTTCTAGACAGAGACGAACAATGTCTGATTCGAGCGGTATCCGACTGATTTTTTCTGTGGTGTTCGGCCTTGTGCTGTTTACCGGGGCATGCGTCGATCCTGAATCGGCGCCGGACGCCCCACAGGCGCCGGTGATCATCTACCTCGTTGATACTCTGCGGGCTGACCGGCTCGGAACATACGGTTATACAGGCCGGGCGACCTCTCCATATCTCGACGAACTCGCGAAGAAGAGCGTAGTTTTCGAACAGGCCTATGGTCCGGCGCCGTGGACCGTGCCTTCCGTCACGGCAGTCATGACCTCATCCTATGCTTGCGAGAACGGAATCGCGACAATCCGGCAGAGATTGAATGCATCGATTGTTCCATTGGCTGAACGCCTCGAGGCAATAAATTATTACACTGGCGGGTTCTACAACAACCCGATGGTCGGAGATGCGATCGGACTCGACCGTGGATATGCAGAATTCGTTGAGGGAGATGACACCAGCAATGAATGGTCACCCCAGGTGCGTGAATTTCTCGCCAAAGCCGGCGGCGATCCTTTTTATCTGTATATCCATACGATGGAGCCTCATGATGGCTTCTGGACGCCTTACGCCTTTATTCAGCCATACGGTCATGTCAGTGTCGATGAGCAGGGGCGGATCGAGGCGGCGATGCGCCGATTGAACGCCGCCAGTCAAGCGGATTTTCTTGCCGACAAGCCGCCTGGGAGTACGGAAGAAAATGACGTCATTCAGGCCCAGGCTATGGCCGAACTCGAAGACCACGAGGAAAATTTCCGTCTGCTCTACGATGCGTCCGTGCTCTGGGCGGACAAGAACGTATCGGACGTCGTCGAAGTGCTAAAGGAAACGGGTGCATGGGACCGCTCGATTTTTATATTCATGTCTGACCATGGCGAAGAGATTGGGGATCATGGCGGCTGGTATCACGGTCAGTCCGTGTACGAGGAACTGGTCAGGGTGCCGCTCATCATTCATTTTCCCGGTGATCAATTTGCGGGCCGTCGTGTCGAAACGCCCGTATCGCTGGTCGATGTCATGCCGACGATCTTCGATTATCTCGACAGCGCTGAGCGCTGCGATGGCTGCCGCGGTAAAAGCCTGCTGCCGATCATTCAAGACTCCGAAAATGGGCGTGATGAGGAACCAAGAATTTTGGCTCTGAGGACTAACGTCGCGTTCTATTATCGGCCATGGAAGGAGCGCCGCGGTGATCTGAACGTCGTCGTGCGGCAGGGTTCCTGGAAAGCGATCTGGAATGCCGAACTCGGGAGCGTTGAGCTTTACGATCTGGTATCGGATCCTCGGGAGTTAGCGGATCTGAGCGGCGAAAATCGGGCGCTCACCGCCAATATGGAGCAGGCCGCACGTGAGTGGCTCGAGCGTTGCCAGAAGCGTGAGCGAACACCTGAAACTGCCCCGCGGCTGGATGAAGAGACCCGCGAGCGCATGCGCGCCCTGGGTTATTTCGATTAGGCTGTTTTGGGCCGGGATTGCCCCATAATGCGCGCCAATCTGCGCGCGATTGACCGAATGTTGTACTGCAGCATAAAGGCGGCCCGTTGAAATTTCTGTAGTTTCAACGGGATGCCAAACCATTGTTTGACATAATCTGATTTATCCCACTCTAATAGACGCTCGGGGATGCGGCGGTGACGGACTCGTATATACTCCAGTTCACCCGCGGAATTCTGGACCCGGGCCGGTGACAACTGAAACCATATTTATACCGGTTCGAGGCCCTGGCGGGGCTCAAGTGATGCCCCAATCCTGGCTGGATTAACCGGCCATTTTCAGAATTCACAGTCTGTGTCCGGCGCCCTGAAAAGTAGTTTTGCCTTGGTCCCGTGTCGGGGGTCAACCATGGGTCAAAATTATTCGGGGTGCCGGGCCTTTTATTCCGCGTCTGCCAATGCGTCGCGAAGGCGGGAAATTTCCTGTTTCGCGGCCCGCACGTGGTAATCGTCGTTCCGTTCCATGCCGATCGCCAACACCGTCTCCCAGGTCTTGATTGCTTCTTTATAGGTTTCGGGCCGCAGTCCATAAACATAGGCCAGATTGTGGTAACGGGAAATCACATTGGGATTGAGGTCGATGGATGCCCTGAATTCCCTGATTGCTTCATCATAGCGTTCCTGCTTCACATAGACGTTACCCAGGTTAAAGTGGATATTCTGCATCTCGAAGTTGGGATTAGTCAGATTCAAGTGAACCCAAAGCGCGCTTCCCATCAGTACCAAAATCGCGAGGCTTGAATTGAGCCATCGGCGTTTGCGCACCTCGTCGAACATCCAAACGCAATAGTAGGCGGCAAAGATCATAAGAAACGGTGTAACGGGCATTCGATAATGGGAAAGAAAAAAGAACATCAATACGGTCACGATATATACGGCGACCATGCCGTAGAGCATCAATGCACCGCGCCAGCGGCGTGACGCAACAAGCATGCCGGTAATTGCGAACGGAGCGATCAGCCCGAACCGGAAAAGCGGGAGGCGCAGGACGGTGGAATTCTGCGCGGAATGCTCGAAGTTCCGGCTGCTTCCGATTTCATAGTAATTGAAGAACAATGAAAGCTTGAGCAGCAGCAGGCGAATCCAGCGGCCCGGGTCGTCCGCAATTTCCGACCAGGTCTTGCGGTACCAGAAGTCGGATACTTCCGACGGCGAAAGAGGGCGTCCGATCTCAGATTCGGCGAGCTGGATATAAGCGCCCATCTGGCTGCGTGGCGAGTTGACTTCTGTCTTGTCGAATATCTGTGGCGTCTGAAAGCGCCCGGTCGCTTCAACATTGTTGCCGATATAGAAGTTGGGTCCACCGCTGCTCGTGACCAGCATGATGTCGCCTGCGACGAGGTAATTTCTGAGCGTGACCGGAAATACGATGATGCCGACGCCAATTGCGAAAACGAGGCTGCGAACCATTGCCTGACGCCAAGCGGGCGCGAATCGATCTGCAGCAAGAGCCCGGCAACCACGAAGCCGCCGAAAAGCAAAACATTCGGCCGCGCAAGTGCTGACAACCCCAATAATGCACCACAGCCAAGCCAGGCCAATCTTCGTTCAGGCTTGGCGAAGGCGCATTAACAGGGCCAATACCAGCCCAATGTTCAGTGGAGTCTGGATAGCCGTTACGAGATATAGCGGTTCGTAGAAAATCGCTGGCGCATAAAAGGTGTAAATTGCCGCCGCAAGAAGACCGGTCACCGGGCCGAAAACCCGCCGGCCGATAAAGAATATTCCCACGACCGAGAATGCGCCGAATAAAACCTGCACGACCCTCGGGATGATCATCCCGGGCCCGGTTAACCAGTAAATAAAGCCAAGAAAATACGGGTAAAGCGGAGACAGAAAAAATACGGAATCACGATCGAAGTTCCCTTCGCTTATTCGGATCGCCCAATCATGATAGAACGCGGGGTCGAGAATGAGATAGTAGAAAAAGGGGTCGTTGGCCTCCATTTCTCGGAGATGCCAGAGGCGAATCAATAGTGCGAGAATGCCGAGGGTCAGGCCGACAGCCCAGGGTTTTTCATGCCAGGATCTTTCGTTCCAGAGCCGCGGGCTAATGCGGCTGGCAAGATCCTTGGCTTTCAATCCGTCGATTTTTCCCACCTGCTGTCTTCCGTTCCCGATGCTTTAACGGGAATCTCGTGGTTTTTTCCAGGTGTAAACCATTGTCACAGCATAATTCCATACGGCCCCGACAACTATCCCGCAAATTGCTGCAAGCACCCATTTAGTATTCAGGGAATATATGTAAGCGGCAATACCTACATTGGCAAAAGCGCCAACGCTGCACGCGACCGAGAAGCTGAGCCAGCCGCGGAACCATTGCGCACCACGCAAACGCATATCTCTGTAGGTCAGGACATTATTCACGGCGAAATTGAAGGTCATCGCGACAAGCGTTGCAAAGGCCTGGCTGACGATAAAGTCGAGATTCAGCCCCTCGAAAAGAATGGCCTGTACGACAAGGTGCACACCAACGCCTAATGAGCCCTACCAGCGTAAACGCGACGAATCGAACCGGCAGAATATGACCGACCAGTTTGTCCAGCAACAGCATTCCGTATTCCCAGGCGGCCTGGTTGTCCAGTTTGCTTTCACCGGCTTGCCGGTTTCGAAATTCGTACGGAATTTCCTCGAAACGGAGGGGCGTGGGTGACGACGCAAAAAGATCCAGCATTATTTTGAAGCCGACTCCGGATAAATCTCGCACGGCTCCATGAAATGCCTCACTGCGGATCATGAAGAAGCCGCTCATCGGATCAGTCAGATCATCCTTGATGACGAATCGGCTCAGTCGGGCTGCGAACCGGCTGAGTGTCGCCCGTGACTCATCCCAGTTTCCGACACCTCCACCGGGCGCATACCGACTGCCAATGACGATGTCGGCATCGCTGGCCTTTAAGATAGCCAGCATCTTCGGTAATAGCGTTTCGTCATGTTGAAGGTCACCGTCCATCACGGCAAGGAATGGCGCCGAACTGGACAGCATGCCTTCTATGCAGGCGGCCGACAGACCCCGCCGGCCGATTCTCTGGATGCTACGTATTCGGTGATCGCGCAGCGCAACCTCTCGCACGATGGCGGAAGTATTGTCGGGTGAATCGTCGTCTACGAAGACCGCCTCCCAGTTGCAGCCATTCAGACCGGCATCGAGACGGCGAACCAGTTCCTTTACATTG
>PVMK01162928.1_pt1 | contig 12159 bp, 13 predicted proteins | sample 1853481 | NCBI WGS metagenome assembly PVMK01 (sample SAMN08533507, study PRJNA380276) | Marine sediment metagenome, whole genome shotgun sequencing project. | reverse complement strand
GAGCGCCGCAGCAGATCGATCGCGCGCTCGTCCGACCCGCATGGTCGCTGTCCTGGTTCACGGGTGAGCCGGCCTTTCACGTCGAATTGGAGAGCCCGTCCGGAAGTACGGACGGGACGCTCCGCTGGAACGGTGCCGTTTTCTGGACTGGGACCATTCGAGACGCCCGACCCGAGTTACCTCCGATCGCCGACTGGATCCCCATCGGAGGCTTCGAGGGATCCCTCGACGCGACGCTCGACGTTTCGATGGGTGAAGCCGGACTCGAAGGTCCGGTCGAATTCGAGATCCGGGACGGCTCGATCTCGATGCCGGGCTTTTCCGCCCCGCTGCCCTTCGAAAGCCTCACAGGTACGGCGAACCTCGGAGGGGACGCCTACGTGAAGCTCAGCCCGCTGAGCTTCGAAGGCCCGCTCGCCTCCGGCTCAGGCAGCGGAAAGATCGGCCGCGCCGAACCGCTCGAGGATGCGCCGATCGGTTTCGAGTTCCGAGTTGACATCAAACCCGAACTGACCCGCACGGTGCGAGGCGGTGGCGCAATCATCAAGCCAGACGGCACTGCGCTCGTGAGAATATCGGGAACGGTCGCGAAGCAAAAAGTTCGCTAGACCCCCGCGTAATCGAAACCCATTCAGGGCGATCACCGGGATCTGCCGGCGGATGTGAGGGCCATGAAGGCCGAGCAGCTACAGCGCGTCTTTCGGATCTTCTCGGATCCGACCCGCATCCGCATTCTCGCGCTGCTCGAGCGCGAAGAACTCGCCGTCCAGGAAATCATGGAAGTCCTCGGTATGGCGCAATCCCGGGTTTCGAGGCACCTCGCGATCCTGCGCGAAGCGGGACTTCTCGAGGACCGCCGCGACGGAACCTATGTGTTCTATCGGTTTGTCCCGCCGCAGGAAGCGCCGTGGCGGGACACTTGGGCATTGGTCATCGAAAACCTGCGCGGCGACGCGACCGCGGAGCGCGACGCCGCGGCACTCGCGCGCGTAATGGAGTCGCGCTCCGAGCGCGCCCGTAGCTTCTTCGACTCGGTCGGTCCGGCGTGGGACGCACTACGCAAGGTTTTCAACGATGATGCGCTGCGCGCCCGCGCGGTTTCGCGGCTGCTCGACCCCAAACCTCGTCGTCGCAGACATCGGCACGGGCACGGGCATCCTCGCGATCGAACTCGCGCGCCTCGGGGTGCGGGTGGTAGCGGTCGACCACTCGGCGCGCATGCTCGACGCCGCGCGTGCCAAGGCCGCATCCGAGCCCGGCCTCCGGATCGAACTCCGGCACGGCGAGGCGAGCGGGTTGCCACTGTCCGATGGCGAGGTCAACGCCGCATTCGCGCACATGGTGCTGCATTATCTCCCCTCCCCTTCAGACGCGATCGCCGAGATGGCGCGGGTGGTTGAGCCAGGAGGCACCGTCGTCGCCGTGGACTTCGTACCCCACCAACACGAATGGATGCGCGAGGAACTCGGCGTCAGCTGGCTCGGGTTTTCGGCGGAGGAGGTCGCGAGCTGGTTCCTCGCAGTCGGTCTGATCGATTTTCGACTGGAAGAGCATGCCGGCTTCGCATCGAGTCGGGACCTGCCGGCAACCTTCATCGCCTCCGGCCGACAGCCGAGCTGACGATTTGGAACGCCGCGGTGCCGTGCTATTCGATGCTGCTGGAACGCTGATCGAGCTGCGTGAGCCCGTGGGCGAAACCTACGCGCGCGTCGCTCGCGAACACGGCGTGGACCTTCCGCCCAATCTGGACCTTTCGCCTAAACTGGATCTTTCACCTAAACAACTGGACCTTTCACCTCAAAGACTGGAAGTTGCATTTGGCAGCGCATTCAAGGCTGCACCTGCAATGGTATTCCCGGATGCTTCGATCGGTGAAATTTCCGGGCTCGAAAAGGCCTGGTGGCGGCGAGTCGTTTTGAGCACGTTCCAAGCGGCTGCCCCGGCCGCCCATTTCCCCAATTTCGACGAATTCTTCGAAAACCTCTTCGACGTGATGGGCCGACCGCAGACCTGGCGCGAAGTCGCTGGCGCGCGGAGTCTACTGTTGAAACTTCGATCGCTTCGCTGGGCCACCGCGATTGTCTCGAATTTCGACAGGCGGCTTCCGAACATCCTTCACGGGCTCGGGTTGGCGGAACTGTTCGATGCCGTCGTCCTGTGCTCCGATGTCGGTGCCGCAAAACCCGAGACAGCAATTTTCCATCGAGCGCTCGAACGGCTCCAGGTACCCGCCTCGCGAGCGGTCGTCGTGGGTGATGACGAAGAACTGGATATCGGGGGTGCCCGTGCAGCAGGGCTTCGAGCGGTCGATGTGAAGTCTCTTGCTAAGCTCGATGGGCTCCTGGATCAGTTGGTGGCGCTTCCGGATCACCCCGGCGAGCGACGGGGAGGATCGAACCATGGCGAATAACAAGGGCGGCGAGGTCGCTGTTTCGTTTTTCCGGGACCAATACGGGATGGACGATCGAAGCCTGACCCGGGCGCTGGATGCAGCCCTGGAGCGCGAGGTCGATTATGCGGACCTCTACTTCGAATACACCGTTCAGGACTCGGTCGCCCTCGAGGAAGGCATCGTCAAGAGCGGGAGTCGCCACCTCGAGCAGGGTGTCGGCGTGCGGACCCAGGTCGCTGAGCGCCAGGGATACGCGCACTCCGACGAGGTGACGGTCGAGAGCCTGGAACTCGCTGCGGCCACCGCACGCGCGATCTCCGAGAGCCCGAGCCAAGCCAATGCCGTCGCTGTGCAGGGAACCGGCGCGAACGCGAGAAATCTGTATCCGGTCGAACTCCCACCGACCGAGGTTCCGGTCTCTGAAAAAGTCGAACTACTCGAAGCGATCGACGTCTACGCGCGCGGATGTGATGCACGGGTCAAACAGGTCATGGCGAGCGTCGTCACCCAACACCAGACCGTATTGATCGCAGGGAGCGACGGCAGTCTCAGCGCAGACGTCCGTCCACTCGTTCGATTGAACGTGCAGATCGTCGCCGAGGACTCCGGTGGCCGGCGCGAAATCGGCTATCAGGGGATGGGAGGGCGGTACGATTTTTTCCGACTGCTCGAGACGGCGACCTGGCGCGAACTCGTCGACGATTCCGTTCGGATCGCAATGCTGAGTCTCGATGCAAAACCCTGCCCGGCCGGCACCATGGACGTCGTTCTGGGCCCCGGCTGGCCCGGCATCCTGCTCCACGAGGCGATCGGTCACGGACTCGAGGGAGACTTCAACCGCAAGAAGACATCGGCTTTCACGGGCCGTATCGGGGAACGCGTCGCGAGCAAGGGGGTGACCGTGGTCGACGATGGAACCCTGGACGAACAGCGCGGTTCGCTCAACGTCGATGACGAGGGAACGCCAACCCAACGAACCGTTCTCATCGAGGATGGGATCCTGTGTGGCTACCTCCAGGATCGGCTCAACGCGCGCCTGATGGGGGTGGAACCGACCGGCAATGGGCGCCGGGAAAGCTACGCCCACATCCCGATGCCGCGCATGACCAACACCTTCATGCTCGCCGGAAACGACGACCCCGAGGAAATCCTGCGCTCCGTGCAATCCGGCATCTACGCGGTCTCCTTCGCAGGCGGCCAGGTGGACATCACGAGTGGCAAATTCGTATTCTCCGTCAGTGAGGCCTACGAGATCGAAAACGGCCGCATCGGCGCGCCGCTCAAGGGTGCAACCCTGATCGGAAACGGGCCCGACGTGTTGACCCGGGTCTCACGCATCGGAGGCGACCTCGAACTCGACCGGGGAGTCGGAACCTGCGGCAAGGATGGCCAGAGTGTCCCCGTTGGCGTGGGCCTGCCCACGGTCCGGCTCGACGGGATTACCGTCGGAGGGACGACCAGTTGAGCGCCGAAACGCACCGCGACACCGTTGAGCGAGCCATCGATCGCGCGCGACGCGCCGGAGCAAGCGCTGTCGATGCGATCTTGATCGAAAGCGACAGCGTTGAGGCGCGCGTTCGCGCCGCCGAGATCGACTTCGTCACCCAGGCCCGGCAACGAATCCTCGGGATTCGCGCACTCGTGGCGGGCGATCACGGGACCCGTTCGGCGAGCACCTCGACGAGCGACCTGTCACCCGAGGCCGTGGACCGCATGGCGGCTGAAACCACGGCCCTCGCCCGAGCCACCGCAGAGGATCCGACCGCCGGCCTTCCCGACGAACCGTTCGCGACAGAGAACCCCGACCTCGCCTTGTTCGACCCTGCCGATCGCGACGTCGATGTGGAAATGCGCATCCAGGACGCCCGCACTGCGGAGGCCGCGGCACGGGATGCCGACCCTCGAATCGACAACTCCGAGGGCTCGCAGATTGGGTCGAGCTTCTCGCACGTCGCCTACGGAAGCTCGGCGGGCTTTTTCGGCGAATACGATACGGCCGTTCACTCGCTCTTCTCTGAACCCGTCGCCAAGAGCAATGGCAGCCTTCAGCGCGACTACTGGTATACGATCGCGCGGCGCTTGTCCGACCTCGAGCAGCCGACTTCGGTGGGTCGCCGGGCCGCCGAGCGCGCCCTGCGTCGACTGGGCGCAAAGCGCGTTCAAACCTCTGAAGCGGCAGTGATTTTCGATTCGGTGACGGCGCCGAGTCTGCTGGGTCACCTGATCAGCTGCATCAATGGCTACTCGGTGTACCGCCAAACCAGTTATCTGGCCGGCAAACTTGGAGAGGCGATTGCCACAACGTCGATGACCGTGGTCGATGACGGAGCCCGCCCGGGTGGTCTCGGGAGTAGACCCTTCGACGGAGAGGGATTGCCGACTCGACGAACCGTCGTCGTCGACCGTGGGCGGCTCTCGAGCTACCTGCTCGACAGCTATTCGGCGCGAAAACTCGAAATGAAGTCCACGGGAAACGCGACGCGCGGCGCGGGCAGTCCGCCGAGCGCTGGTTCGACCAACCTGTGGCTCGAACCCGGCAAGCAATCGCTCGACGAGATCATCGCGAGCACCGAGAGGGGACTTCTCGTCACGGGGTTGATCGGGATGGGATTCAATCCGATTACCGGCGACTACTCGCGCGGTGCGGCGGGGCTCTGGATCGAAGCGGGCGAGATCGTCGGACCCGTGGAAGAACTCACGATCGCAGGCAATCTCTCCGAGATGCTCATGGATATCGACGCCATCGGGTCGGACCTGCTCTGGCTCGGCAGTACCGCATCGCCCTCGCTGCGAGTCTCTAAGATGATGATTGCCGGAGAATAAACTGTCTCAAACGCCGCAGACGATGCTGGATCTCCAGCTCCCGGACGTGGATCGCTGGTCCGATCGCGTCGTCGTCGCGCTCGGCCAGAACCCCGGCATCTTCACGGGCCCGGGAACCAACACCTACCTCATTGGCACGGGAAAGCGCAGAATTCTACTCGACACCGGACAAGGTCATGACGCCTACCTGCCGGTACTCGAGACCGCTCTCGGGCGCGCGGGCTGTGAAGGAATCCAGGAGATCGTTCTCACCCACGGCCACGAGGATCACATCGGCGGCGTCCAATCCGTCATCGAGCGCTACGGCGCGATGCGGATCTCGAAGCGACCCTGTGTGGGAGCCGACAGTCGCCACGAGCTGGCGATCACAAGCATCGAAGAGGGATCGGTATTGCGCACCGAGGGCGCGACGCTGCGCGCCATCCACGCACCGGGGCATGCCGAAGACCATCTCTGCTTCGTACTCGAAGAAGAGGGAGCCCTCTTTTCGGGCGACAACGTCCTCGGTGTCGGAACGACGGTGATTCCCCGCCAGGGGGGCGACCTGCGCCAGTACATGGACTCACTCGAGCGATTACTCGCACAAAAACCGGGCGTCATCTATCCCGCGCACGGCCCGCTGATCCGAGACGGCGAGGGGAAGATTCGCGAATACATTGCGCATCGCCAGAAGCGCGAAGGCCAGATCCTCTCGACGCTCGGCGAGGGACCACTCGCGATTTCCGAGATCGTCGCCCGCATCTACGGGGAGTATCCGGATGCTCTCCATCAAGCCGCGGGTGAAACGGTCGGCTCTCACTTGCGAAAACTCGAAGACGAGGGCCGCGTCGCAACAGCGAAAAACCGCGATGTCGCCCCGGTACGCTGGAAGCTCGCGTGAGCCACCCGATTGTCGAGCGGCTGCAAAGCTCGAAGCCCGACGAGCGCATCTCCGCCTGTAGCGATGCCGTCAAAGACCCGTCGGCAATCGTTTTGATCGACGCACTGGGAGAAGCACTCGGAGACCCCGTCAAGGCCGTCGCCCGCGCAGCATCGGATGCGCTCGCGCGCCTCGCTCGAGAGATCGACGGCGTGGAGCCAGTCCTCCGCCTCGCACTTCGAAGCGACGATGCGTCGCGCCGTTGGCACGCGGCTCTGACGAGCGCGCGCATCGAACCTCCGGCTCCGAGACTGCTGCCAGCGATCGTCGAGGCGCTGGCGAGCGGCGAGCGAGATGTGCACTGGATGGCTGCGCGACTACTGGTCGAGATGGGGCGCGTCAATCCGGAGGTCTTACCGCTGGTGGTCGGCCTAGTGACTGGCGGTGAATCCGCCAACGTTCGCCGTATGGCGACGCATTGCGTTCGCGAGCTCGGCCCCGAGCGCCCGGAATCCACACGCGCACTCCTCGAAGGCACCCGCGATGCCGATCGATCCGTCCGTCACGCGGCGCTGACCGCGCTCGCGGGACTGACGGATCCGTCGGTTGCAGTCTTCGATCGATTGATGGAAGTCATTGCGGACCCGAGCGATGCCCCGAGTCGCAAGATGGCCGCGTATTCGCTGGGCGCTCTCGCTCGCGAACACGCCGACGGGCTGCCAGAAGCTTCGATTGCCGCGCTCCGGCAAGTCGCAAAAGCGGATCCCGACATCGATCTCCGCTCAGCGGCTGGGCGCATATTGGAACAACTCAAAAAGCCATCCGAAACCGTCGGATAGCGCCTCCCTCACCAGGAATCACCCCGACTGACATCCACCAGTTGGCCCTCGGTGAGAGTCAGGCGCAGGGAATTGACCGAAGCCCGATGGTCCGTCAATATCCCGCGACACCCGGCACGAGTTCCGATTCCACCCGATCCCATGGTGACGGACCATGGCGACGGACGACGGCAACAAAAACGGGAAGGCAGAATACGGAAAACGGAACCAGAGAAACAGAAGGGAGTAAGCATGGTCGAACTCAAGGGATCCAAAACCCACCAAAATCTCAAGGACGCCTTCGCGGGCGAGTCCCAGGCGAATCGACGCTACCTCTACTTTGCGCGCCAGGCGGACATCGAGGGCTACCCGGATGTCGGTGGTCTGTTCCGCGATACCGCAGAAGCCGAGACGGGCCACGCTCACGGTCACCTCGACTTCCTGAAGCCGGTGGGCGACCCCGCCACCGACAAGCCGATCGGATCGACGGACCAGAACCTCGCAGCTGCGGTTGCGGGTGAGACCTACGAATACACCGAGATGTATCCCGGCATGGCCAAAGCCGCGCGCGACGAAAAATTCGACGACGTCGCCGAGTGGTTCGAAACTCTCGCCAAGGCCGAGAAATCGCATGCGGGGCGCTTCCAGAGCGCACGCGACAATCTGGAGAAGCTCTAGCAGGGTGCTGGAACTCCCGAGCGAGCCCGGTCCGAAGGCCCGTGCCGGGCGACGCGAGGAGATTCCCAACAGCCCACTAGCCAAACGATCACCCATCCGCGGAGGGATCACCTGACACCAGGCGGCCCCTCCACTGGACTCGAACGTCCGCGCGGATGGATCGCGATTCGGAGCGATTCCGATGAAGGTTCCGCCGCCGGAAATTCCGTCCACAGAGTTGCGTTATGGGGACCCGGACTACGGCGATCCAGAGAAGCTCGAGCGCGAACTCCGGCGCACGGGCGAAGTCTGCCACCAATGCCGCCGCTGCCTCCCGCTCTGCCCTTCCTTCCCTCGACTCTTCGAACTGGTCGACGCAACCGATCGCGAGATCGAGGGCGTGTCGATGGCCGGTTTCGACGAAGTCAACGAACTCTGCTTCCACTGCAAGCTCTGCTACAACCACTGCCCCTACACGCCCCCTCACGAGTGGGGCATCGACTTCCCGGCCTTGATGCGCCGGCATCAGCAGATCCGCGCGGCGCGTGACGGAGTTTCACTCGCGCGGCAAGCCACCACTCGAACCGATCTGATCGGCAAGATCGGATCCCTCGCGCCGGCGCTGATGAATGCCGCAAACCGCAGCCGGCTTTCGCGTGTTGTGATGGAGAAGGCGCTCGGCATCCACCGAGACTGGATCCAACCCTCGTTTCATCGAGAGACCGTCAAGCGCTGGTTTGCGAGGGAACGGGCCCGATCCGAGGGCGAGAACGGCCACGCGGTTCTCTTCACCACCTGCAGCGTCAACTACAACGATCCCCGATACCGGGCGAGCAGCGGTCGAAGTCCTCGAGAGAAGCGGTGTGCGTGTGGATCTCTGTTACGAGCGTTGCTGCGGGATGCCATTTACGGATACCGGAGACCTCGACGCCGCGCGCCGCAACGCCGAGAAGAACGTGGCCGACCTGCTCCCCTACGTCGAATCCGGTGCCACCGTCATCGCACCCGGGCCCTCGTGCTCGTTGATGCTGAAAACCGAGTATCCGAAACTGTTGGCAAACAAGGACGCCGAACGCGTCGCCCGCAGAACCCAGGATCTGATGGAGTTCATCTACAACCTGGCGCGCGCCAGGAAGCTGAATCGCGATTTCAAATCGTCTCTGGGAAAGGTGGCCTATCACGCACCCTGCCATCTGAGGGCCCAGAACATCGGCTTTCGCTCACGCGACCTGCTCAATCTGGCCGCCGATGAAGTCGTGCTGGTGGATGCGTGTTCGGGGGTCGACGGCACCTGGGGGATGCAAGAACGCTTTTACGCCGAGTCGATGAAGGTCGCAAGCGGGTATGCTCACGCGTCTGGATGCCGCGAAGCCGGATTGGATCTCCACGGACTGCCCCCTCGCCGCGCTGCGCATCGAGAAGGGACTCGGCGTGAAACCGCTGCATCCCGTGGTTCTACTGAACCGCGCTTATCAGGAGTCTGTATCGTGAAACTTCCGACCCTGGAGCCTGCACCGTGAAACCGCTCGTCTTGGAGGAAATCGTAGACCGCGAGAAGTACGCGGAATTGCGTACGAGCTATCGCACGGCGGTCATCGACTACAAGCGCAGCCGCCGACTCGCGGTTGGCGAAAACATCACCCTGTTGTTCGAAGACTACGAGACGCTTCGCTTCCAGGTCCAGGAAATGGTCTGGGTGGAGGGGATCGCACTGCCGGAAAAGATCCAGCACGAGATCGATACCTACAACGAACTCATGCCCGCAGATCACGAACTTTCGGCAACCCTGTTCATCGAGATCACCGAAGCGGCCAAAATCCGAGCCGCGCTCGACCGGCTCATCGGTGTCGACGAGCATGTCTCGCTGATCGTGGGCGATGAACACGAAGCCATCGAAATTGATGCGCAATTCGATCCGAAGCAGATGGAGGAAGATCGGATCCCGCCGTGCAGTACATCAAATTCGCCTTCGACGAAGAAGCGCAGCGACGCTTCTGCGATCCCAATACGCTCGCGCGCGTGCGGGTCAGCCACCCCAACTACCAACGGGAGGTTGAAATCCCGCCGATCACCCGAGACAGCCTGATCCGAACGCTGAGGTCCGAAGTCGCGCCCCTGCTCCCGGTCGCAATGGACCCGAAGCCCAGCGCGACCGACCGGCTCGTCTTCGAGACCGCTGCGGTCCGCGCGGTTCGACCCGACCGCCCACTGGCTCCCGGACACCTCGTCATCGAACCCATCGAAGCCGTAGAATCGCTCCTGACCCTCGAGGATGAGCTCCTGGCGGAACTGATGGCAGCAGTCAAACGGGCGGCGCAGGAGATCGTGCGCGCACACGGCGCGTGCCGCGTGCACACGGATATCGGTGCTCACAACATCCCGCTTCGCTGGCATCTCTACGCACCGCCGAGCTAGCGGTGAACGCCCCGCTCATCGCGAATGTTCTCGGCTGGCTACTCGTCGGTATTTCCGCGATTCAACTCGTACCCATCGCCGCGGCATTCAGCTTTGGCGAACCCGTGCTCCCCTACGCGGCAAGCGCGATCGCCGCGTGCGTCGTCGGACTCGCCATCGCCCTGGGTTCGCACCCCGAGAATCGGCGCATGCGAACCCGCGATGGCTTTCTCGTGGTCAGCGCCGCCTGGCTGACCGCGTCCGCATTCGGCTCCCTTCCCTACGTGTTCACCGAGACGCTTGGCATCGTCGATGCGATCTTCGAATCCGTCGCGGGCTTTACGACGACGGGATCCACCGTCATAAACCACATCGAGGGCACTCCCAGGGCCCTCCTACTCTGGCGGTCCCTCACCCAATGGCTCGGCGGGATGGGGATCATCCTCTTTGCAGTCGCCCTCATGCCGCTGCTCGGTGTCGGCGGCATGCAGCTCTTCAAGGCCGAGGTACCGGGCCCCGTCACCGACAAACTCACGCCGCGGGTCGCGGTGACAGCCCGCCGACTCTGGTTGATCTATGTCGGTTTTACCGGGGTCGAATGGGTCCTGCTGGTCGCCGCCGGAATGACTCGATACGAGGCACTCTGTCACTCGCTCACGACGATGTCGACGGGCGGCTTTTCGACCCTGGACGGATCCATTGGCGGCTTCGAATCTGCGCTCATCGAGTGGATCATCATCGTCTTCATGGTGCTCGCCGGCGTGAACTTCGTGCTCCATTATCGGCTGCTCACCGGCCGCATCGGCAGCGTCTTGCGAAATGCAGAGCTGCGTTACTACCTGATCCTCCTGGGTGGTGCGGCCATCATCGTCTATTCGGCACTCAACCACTCGATCGAGCTCGGGAGATTCCGCACCGCGCTGTTCCAGGTGGTCTCGATCGGTACGGGGACGGGTTACGCCACCGTCAATTTCGCGGGATGGCCGGCCATTGCGTTACTGGTGCTTCTACAGTTGATGATCCTCGGAGGCATGGCGGGCTCGACCACTGGGGGCGTGAAGAGCCTGCGGGTCCTGATCGGATTGAAAGCGTTGTCGAGTGTCTTCGACCGACTGGGGCACCGAACCGCGGTGGGGCGTCCCGTCCGCTACGAGGGAAAGCGGGTCCCCAACGACGTGCTCGCCGGCATCTGGGCATTTCTGACCGCCTACTTCATGACCGCCGCGGTGGTCGCCCTTGTGGTCGCCGCAGCCGGCTACGACATCGTGACCGCGTTGTCGGCGGGTCTTGTCTCGGTTGGAAACGTGGGGCCGGGATTGGGTGCAATCGGCCCGTTCGACAACTTCGCGCACTTTCCAAACGCGGTAAAACTCACCCTCTGCTTCGCGATGATCGCGGGACGATTGGAGCTCTTCACGATCCTGATTCTCTTCCACCGCGACTTCTGGCGGCGTTGAAATGGACGATCTCCGCGTTCGCAGGGGCCTCGTCATCCCGGCGGCCGAACTGCGCGCGTCGGCGAGCCGGGCGGGCGGGCCGGGAGGTCAGCACGTCAACAAGTCGAACACCCGCGTAACACTGCGCTGGAACATCGAGACGAGCGAAGTGCTGTCGGATCGACAGCGCGCTCTCCTGCACTCGAGGCTCGATCACCGACTGACGCGAGGCGGCGAACTCGTACTCCACGCCGGACGCGCGCGCAGCCGGGCCCACAACCTGGAGCGCGCCCGCGAGCGCCTCGCGGAGATCGTCCGGGAGGGGCTCGCTACCGCCCGGACGCGGATCGCCACCAAGGCCAGTGCGGGCGCCCGCAAGCGCCAGGCCCAGCAAAAGAAGCTCCGCTCCGCGGTCAAGAGCCAGCGCCGCCGGCCTGGATTCGACGATTGACCGATTTGTGAATTCGACGATGAGCCGATTTGCGAATCCGATGACCCGAATCCACTCGCAAAGCCCCTCTACACGCGCGGTTCGCCCCGCATTGATACCACCGTGCCGCCCCTCCCCTCGGTGCGCTGCGCACCCCTCCTTGGCGAGCTGTGCCGCCCCTTGGTGCGCTGTGCACCCCTCCTTGACGCGCCGTGCGCGGCTCGGTAACCCGCGGATCGTGACGCGCATCGATCCCATGCCATTGGTCCTCGCGAGCGCTTCGCCGCGCAGGAGCGATCTGCTTCGCGGGGCCGGCATTCGCTTCGAAGTCCGCCCAGCGGACATTCCGG
>PVMK01128045.1_pt1 | contig 12162 bp, 13 predicted proteins | sample 1853481 | NCBI WGS metagenome assembly PVMK01 (sample SAMN08533507, study PRJNA380276) | Marine sediment metagenome, whole genome shotgun sequencing project. | reverse complement strand
ACTGGCTGATTACTGGAAAGGTTACTACTTCGGAGGCGAGGTCCTGTTGATATGGGTCAATATACTGACACTTCCTTGCCTCCACATTAAAGTGTAGACAACTGCTAGTCAGTTGCTAGTGAATGTCGCATTAGGGTCGGAAGTCCCCGTACAAAGCACGGCTTGGGAACGGCAGCTTTCAGTACGTTCCTGACCTTTAAGCAAAACTTCTGAACTTCCGGTTAGGGTCGAACCCGGCCTTTCGATAGAGTCTCGCGTGCCTATAGAAAGACTTTCCTTTTGATACCACCATTCAGGTGTTTAACTTTTTTGTAGATAACTTCTGGCGTTGTGGTAGCGGGGTCATATTCAATGATGATGACATCAGGATGTTCCTTGCTGAACTCGGCATAGATAATGCCTTCTTTCCTGAGAATCTTTGCCTCGAGGCCGTTTTTGTGGTCGGGGTGTCGGGCCTCAGGTGACGTCAGGTCAAGCTCAAGTCCGAATCTGTGCGTTAATGCGTTCATCGTCCACTCCCAAGTTATTATTATCCTTGTCTGCTTGACAATTAGACCCATCCTAGCAGGCTAGGCAGAGCGGGGGTATTGTGGAATTTACGCATACATGGCAGATATGTTGTCAGTTGCGAACGTCCGAGAAGGGTCGATGGCTGCCGATCCGCACCCGGTCTCTCTATGTCTGCTTACAGTACATTCCGGAAGTAGCTTTTGAGAGATTCTAGGTCCGCTATGGGGCCCATTCCGGACGTTAACTGATTGTTTATATAAGCACACTCTGAAGGACCGGGCTCGGGCATTCCCCGCCCCAACCCCTCCCGGCCGGGCCCAATCGGCAGGATTCCGGGGTACCGGGAGTGGGTGAAAACCTGAAAGCCTGAATATCTGAAATTCTGGAGGGCCGAGTCGCCGGTTTGGGTGTCAGTTTTTCAGATTTCCAGTTTTTCAGTTTCCCTGCCCGGATCGGCGCGGTGAAAAGCTGGCACCGTCGCGGCGCACCCAACATCCCCTCTCCCCGGCCCCCGGCGGCTGCACGCAGAGACCTCACCAGTGGCCCAGAGTGACCCCGCTCTCGGGCAGTTTCAGTGTGAGCATGCTCCGACCCCGGCGGCCCGCCCCGTCACACAGACGTCGCGAGAGTCGGCAGTTCGGTGACGGTTCGGCCGCCATAAAAGGACAACTCGTTGAGCTCATTTATTTTTCAAATATAATATGCGCAAATTACCGATCAATGTGCCCGGGAAGGTTCGGTGGTAGGTCGGTCGAGGCCGCCGAGAAATGGGGCCACCGGAAAAGAATTTACGATTCTTAAACTTTCCAAGCCATAAACAAAGTGAGCCTGCGACTGTTAATCACTAGGTCGGCGGTTCGAGCCCGTCCCGGGGAGCCATTTATTTTCTTCAGCTTACGAGTCATGGTCCGTCATGGAGGACTGATCAAGAGATCATTGGTCACCGGGTCGGCGGTGAGGGGCTCCGGCGGGGGGCACCATCCGCATCAGGAATGGGCCGGATTACGGGGTCCAGGCAAGGCAACATGGCTGGGGCCATCTAGGAAGTCCGATCGAGCCCGTCCCGGGGAGCCATTTAAAATCTTCAGCTTACGATTCATCGTCCGGCTCGGGCGCGTGTCGAGGGCGGTATAAGAGACCGATAGTCACCGGGTCAGCGATGAGGGATCCCGGCGACCACCCTCACCTTCTAAGCCAATGCCCCATGAGCTACACTCTTGATAGCCCATCCTTCATAGCCTCCAGAGAAAAGCCATGTCCGAACCGGAAATTGTCATGTCGCCGCTTTGCCGGGAAATCACCGGGGACGGCACCAAAATTCAAGTCGATATCTATCGTGGCGAGGACAACTCGGGCTGGATACTGGAGGTCATTGACGAAGAGAACGCCTCGACCGTATGGGATGACCCGTTCGACAGTGACAGGGAAGCTTTGGACGAAGTGATGGAGGTCATCGAGCGGGACGGCATCAGATCATTTCTGGAGAGCGACCCCGGGTGACATAATGAGTCGTCAGGTGACTGGGGCCGGCTAGGAGGTCCTATCGAGCCCGTCCCGGGGAGCCATTTTAAATCTTCAGCTTACGTCCCCCATCGGGTGGCATGGTGGGCAGATCAAGAGATCGACAGTCACCGGGTCGGCGGTGAGGGTTCCCGGCGTGGAGAGCCATAATTGTCACTTTCAGGCAATTCATCACACTACCTATATAGAGCCAGTGAGAATACCATAAATGCAAAGGCCACCCCGAAGGATGGCCAGTGCGGGTAGTGGCCAGAAAGGAAAGGAACATCGGAAAATGTTTAGAGCCACTGACTGACAAGGTATATGCGATAAACACCTCTGCATATTGTCCTTACGTACAGCCGGACAAAAGTCTTACCACAAGGAAAGAACTCAGCGAATCACAGCCTCATCAATCCACTCGGCCTGTATGCTGTTGATGCGCCGATCCGGGATGCGCCTGCGGCACTCCCTTATTGTTTCCCCTTTACTGTCCTTGAATGGGACTCTTGGAATGCCATTGTCCTGCCGCCTGTCGCATAACTGTAATCTCTTATTTTCCATCGGTCCAACCTCTCAGGATATGAGTGTTTTTTTGCCGCTATCCAAAATAATAAAATTATGTAGCGGGCCAGTATATTGGCCTCTGGTACAAGCGGACAAAGAAAACCCCGCCATAAAGACGGGGCTGCACCCGGCCTAGCCAGATCGCTGTTGTACTTCCGAACAATAGTTTGCATTGCCAGAATTGGGCATGATTCTAATCATATAAGCTCTTTCTTGGAGGAATTATGGCTGATTTAGTAAGAGACCCGATGCTGCTCACCGTTGTTGGGATAGCTACAGTGATCTGCGCCCTGATCTTGTACTTGGTGATGCGGCCGCGCCCGTATCGAAAGTAATTCTCAAACTTACTGTCGAAGTATGTCTGGTACCCTCGCCGCTTTTGTTTATACATAGAAAATTCTGCCACAAGGGCAAGACTACAACCTCTTAATCTTCGAAACATCTGGCTGACACTCTAACCATGAAAAGTTTACTTCTTATCACCTGCCCAAAGTGTGGCCACAGGATAAACGGGCGTTTATGGCGTTGCCCAGAATGTGGCGACTCTGACAACAACTACCAGCCAGGAAGGACCAGGGAATCGCTTCATAAATTCTGGAACAGGATCCATGCTAGCTTGAGAGCACGAACAAAGAGGCCTGGATAACACCCTCTCCCGGCATGGCCAGATCGCTGACAGTTCCCTTTTGAGGTTGCTTAGTAAATCCCAGTTTCTTCAGAATTGTTGTAACTTCTTTAGTATGTAAGGGTTGGTATCACCGGCCCATAAGGCGGGCTTGCATTTAGAAGACGCTACCAAGGGGAACGGCTCGGTGAATAGCTTATGAAGATCATATTTGAATGCGCCAATTTTAGATAACGCCACATAAGACATATATTTCAAACGGTAAAACAGGGGTGCTTTACCCGCCAGCACTAGGCCAGCGAACTCGCGATCATCTCCCGTCAGATCGTCATAGACGAACTCACCGATCATGGCCCTCAACTTCGACCTAGCTTCCTCGAATGTATCAGCCTGGGTGGCTAAACAAAGATCAATACAGAACGCTTGCCACTGGTTATCAGCGCATTCCGCATAACACCGTAGTACTAGATTCTCAGGTTGCATGATTTACTCCGCATAGTGCGTGATCACTACAATCGATAGAATTTAAGGATAAGGTGCAGCTCACAGTTTGCATATTGTCCTTAAGTACAAACGGACAAAAGACTCGCCACAAGGAAAGAACTCAGCTTATTTCACCTTCTTCAACCCATTCAACTTCAATGTTGTTAATGCGCCTATCCGGTGTATTCCTGCGATCGTCGATAATCGTTACACCATAATTATCCTTAACCGGTGTCTTTGGTGCATCTATATCATGGCGCCTGTCTTCAAGCCTGCCTCTCTTGTCTTTAATCTTCATTTAATGCACCAGATTCAATAGCCATGATTAATCACCATTTATATCGGCAATTATTTACCAACCTTGTAGGCCATATTATTTCTTCTTGGGAATCAGCAACGCCCCTTTTTTGCTTGGCCGGGTGGACAGAAGTGGGAACCAGAATGTCCAGACCGGGGCTGGCTGCTTTCATAGTTGGTTTTCCGATACCGACGGGTATGCCGCGATTCATCTTTTGTGTTAACCGCTGCGCCAATCGCCCCACCTAGCGCACCACCGACAATTGCACCATCGCGTCCGCCGACCTCATTGCCTATTGCCGCGCCGGCAGCACCACCGATACCACCACCAATTGCCGCATCCAGGGTGGAACTGTCCGCGTTTGCTTCTACAACCATCAGTGTAAATACTAAAATCAGGTAACGTATATTCATGAATACATGCTCCGTGAAAAGTGGATGAGTATTTGTAATTATCGGTACTGTCATTGGATGTTATGTGACCGTGGTCTCAATCTTTGAGATTTATGTGAAAATCTGTGACGAATGGCCGACTCCGGCGTGTTTCCGTTCACGGATATCTTGTGGTTGACCGCCTACGATAGAACCATCGAAACAGCAGGTAGTAACGGAGACAGACATGCACAAGGTGTTTATTGGACTGATGGTGATTTTCTTCCTGGGTGACCCCGGCATGGAGACACTGGCGTGGCTTGGAGAGATGAGGATATATATGGTTGCTGCTGCTATCGCGCTCGTTTCCATACCCTTTGTTGTCTCTCAACTGGACGGGTGAACCAGGCACGGCGGCAGTCCGACACTGCCCGTGCATACACCCTGCGGCGGCCTTCGGGTCCTGCTGAAAGCGAACGTCAGCTGGGGCGTGCGCCCTCGACGATCAGCCGAGAACTCAGGCGCAATGAATGATTATTAATCCATGTCAGTACAGGCATTGACAATTAATAAGTAGTTTATTATATGTTTAATTACCTCAGAATTGGAGTATATGACATGAGAACATTCAGGTTAATTATCGTGGTGTTGCTTCTGACCGCTCATGGCCTGGTGTGGGCGGGTTGGGATGAGGCCAATGCAGCATTAAGAAAGGGTGACCTTGCCGCCTCAACGCAGGCCATTCATGTACTGGCTGAGCAGGGTGATGCTACTGCGCAATCCCATCTGGGCGTGAGGTATGTAAATGGACTAGGTGTCCCACGGGACTTGAAAGCAGCAGCAAAGTGGTTCATGAAGGCAGCAGAACAGGGCAATGCTGTTGCGCAGAACAGGCTGGGAAATATGTATGCTAGTGGGGCAGGAGGTCTTCCAAAAGACCACAAAGCAGCAGCGAAGTGGTTAAGGAAAGCCGCAGAACAGGATCAAGCTGATGCGCAGGGCAAGCTGGGAGTGATGTATGCAAGGGGACGAGGTGTTCCGCAGGACTTCGTTCAAGCCCACAAATGGTTCATTATTGCAGGCCTGACCGATGATGTTCTTCCCGACAGAATGACCTCCGCCCAGACTGCCGAAGCTCAGAAGCTGGCCCATGAATGGAAGGAAGTGCACCAGACTGCCGAAGCTCAGAAGCTGGCCCATGAATGGATGGAAGCGCACCAATAAGTGTCTTCAGATAAATCCCAATATCAGATTCGTCTGACAGACCTGCCCTCATATACTGGCTGCCGAGTATAGGACGGATTAACGCCCTTTCCCCTAAAACTCATGCCCATTGAGCAATCGCTACCACTGCTTTCCAGCCTGATCATACCGAAATCTTGCCTGACACGCCGCGCTGACCTGAGTGGATTCTGGTCATTTACCCTTTCCCCAGCCAATTCATGCCTCCAGGCCCAATCGAGCCCCTCGGCAACTGCTCTTGCGTCGCCTAAAGCGCCTACTGTTGGTGCCCTACCTCCTGCATATCCCTGCAGTCGTGTTGCATCTGCGCAATGCAGCAACATTGACATTGGTTGAGCGGGAATGCTTCCTTGAATCAGCCGAACAGGCTTGACTGCGGCGGCGCTCGACTGTCCGGCAACAGGTGCACGGCTCGCGTCGGCAATTTTTCTTCCAGGTACGTCAGGATCTACTTAATGACCACTGGGTCTTCGATGCAGGCAATAACCTTCGCTGTTCCTCCGCAGATGCGGCACTTCTCAACGTCAATATTGAAAACCCCCTTCAGCAGCTGTGCCTAGGTCATCTCGGTCTGGCGTTCCCCAGACATTCAATTTAAGGAGCTGAACTTCCTATTGGGTCGGAAGTTGCCGTTGAGTGGTTGTTTATATTAGAGGCTAAACGGCAATTGTGGGTCGAAAATCCCCGTCCAGAGTCCAGCCCGGGAACGGCAACTTTCAGTACACTCCTGACCTTTAAGGAAATATTCTGAACTTCCGCTTCGGAGCGGATTCTTGCCGTTAAGTGTTTGGTTATATTAGGGCCGACTAAACGGAAGGTTTCGGGTGGTAACTTGCCGTTCCCTGGCTCCCCGTCTACTTCTGCTTTGCCGCATAAGTTGCCGTTCACGTCCAGCAATCAGTATTCACACTTTCGGCAAATACTTGCCGTTCATACACTTCGCTCAGCACTTGCTAAAGATACCTATCAGGGGCAGATAACCACGGGCAAAAACAAGAAGCACTATTCCACCAATAAAGCCTATTTTATGAATATCGTATTTCAACTGATTCATTTTTGTTAGCTCGTTTAAACGGGTTTCAATTTTTCCTTGATTTTCTTCGGTTATTTCGATGTGCTTCGATATCGGTTCCTCTTCTTCTTGTGTGCGGTTATAAATATAAGTCGTGCCTCTAGCCTCCGCTTCTTTTTTATAAAAGGATTACCAGCCTTTTGACCACTCAGGGATAATTAATCGTCTTCATCATCATCCGGGCGCTCGGGCAACTCGTGGGCAATGCCATCGTGGCAGTCGATACAGGTCTCACCTTTTTCCTGGGCACGTATATGACGTTTGCTCGCGTAACTGTCCTGCTCACTCAGATCCATGGAATTGAAATCATGGCAATTCCTGCATTCCCGGGAATCGGTTGCGCGCATGGATTCCCATACACGTTCCGCAAGGTGCAAGCGGCGTGCCTCGAACTTCTCAGGCGTATCAATGGTCCCCATCACCTTGTGATACAGTTCATTGGTCGCTTTTATCTTGCGTACAAACTTGTAGACCCAGGGCCTTGGCACATGACAGTCCGAGCAGGTCGCCTGAACACCCGAAGGGTTCTTGTAGTGGACCGACTCCTTGTACTCCTGATAAACAGTGTCACGCATTTCATGGCAGGAGATACAAAAAGTCATGGTATTGGTAGCCTCCATGGCCGTATTAAACCCGCCCCAGAATATAACCCCCGCCACCATGCCAACAATCAGTATCGACCAGTAAGCCCGATTACGTATCTTTGACCAAAGCGAACCACCCTTGTCATCCCCCATAAGCCTGTTGTCTCCTTTCAATTACCGCCTTCCCTGGAAGTATGATTTTTTAACGTTTTGTGATCTTCATTCAACGAATCTTGGCCATGAAATATTTGATATATTTTTGGCGTCCATTCCAGTCTAGATAAGCCGGTGAGGCCCGACGTAAGTAGGAAAATCCAACCAAGGAGTTCGACGCTATCAGAGATACGAGAAATTCCGAACTCAGCAGTTTGCACTGCCAAGCCAAGAATAGTAAATGTCAGTGCAATCACATAGAAGGAAAATTTCTCTTGCAATCGTTGGGCTGCTTCTTGGTTGCTTTCCGTCAATTTAAGCTCCTGATTAAAATGCGCATCTAACAATTAGGCGATACCAACTTTATTGTTTCTGCGCAAAATGCGCATTTCTTTTCGTCAGGATTACTCATGTAGTTTAAGCTGCTCTCTTGCCCCTTGCTATACTAATCAGACCTAACAGTCCGGAGCCGAAGAGCCAGAGGGCTGGGGGGATGGGGACAGCAGCAACATCACCATCTGCGACAGACCAAACAAGCGCGCCGCAGTCATAATGACAATGGCCCTGGTAACCCGTAGTAATTGTAAACCAAACTGCTACGGGGTTGTCGCCCCCCCGTAGTTCGGGACTTGTCCAATAATCCGTGCCTCCAGAGTACTTTGTGAATAATGATAAATCTGGTGCGACTCCACCAAGACCTGGGAGCCCGCCTCCAGCAGTGCCGCCAAGTTCCTCGTAATAAAGATGCCCTAACTCGCTTCCAGTGCAGTTGTAACCCACAGCTTCTGTTCCACTCGTCCAACTACCATCGAGCTGCGTACAGCTACTATCAGGTATGAGGGTAGTCGGTAACCTCCAATTATTGACCCCCAACCAGCCAACGCCGTCATCGTAATTATTCATAGCGATGATATATTCTTGCGCAGTGAAGCCACTCATATTAGTCGCAATACCAGGAACACCGAATTTTTCACTGTACGCCAAGTCCATATCAGCCAACCAAGTGACATCAAGGACATCATCGTAATAGGCTTGGCCGCCCAGTCTGGAAATTAAGGCCGCATTGGCTGACATTGAAATAAAACTAAAGACACAGACGCACAGCGCACCCAACAGACGTGATTTCTTCATGATGGTCTCTCCGTAAATTCAGATTATGTAAGTCAGAAGTCTTTGTTCTGTTAACCGGCGGACAATACATCACCCACTAGGTTCGGGGTACTGATATGGGTCAAGGGAAGGAGACATAGCCGGCAGGCATACATCACTAAACGCTAAAGGTCGTGTTTGGGTAGAAGATTGGCGATCTACATCCACTCCTGTAGGTCTGCTTACAGTACATATAGGACATACAATAACTTACGCTGAATGTCCGGTTAGTGGGCAGAACCGGACATCCGACTAAACTACTCGGGAATTTCACCCGGAATGTCCGAGTTCGGGAAAATCTGCCGTTCAATGTCCACCCTCCGGATGTCGTGTTTGCCGCATAACGCGACATTCACACTCAGCAAACTGTACTCACACTTTCGGCCATAAGGAGACATTCAGGAACGGCTCGCTTGACCTGCCGAGGAGCGCGCAGCGTCCTCGAGGTCAGACTCAAAGCGATTGTTAGGCCTGGTATTTAGATTAGCGGTGAAACCACAATTGGTGTCATGCCCCCCCTTGTGACCTGCGCCAGGTCATGTAACGCCCTGCCGTAACCAGTTCGTTTGTCAACGCGTGTCCCCGGTTTATTATTTAAAGGTATTCAAACAACGGCTCACCGGTCTTGGGATGCCTGATTAATTTACCGGTAGGCTTGGCCCAGAGTTCGACCACCCGGTTTTGTGCGTCCCGGGCGATGATTTCGTACAACCCGTGATCATATTCAATGGAAGACACTTCCTTGTAACCTGCTTCCTTGGCCTGGGTGATCAGGTGGCGCTTCCGTGATTGAGTTAATTTATCCGATTCAATCCTGGAAACGGTTTGATAGCGCGGCTTACCGGTTACGGGATCCATTACCAGTGCGCCAGTCTTCGGGTCGAGCTGGATTTCGACATATTGCCAATTTGGATGACGGGCCTTGATGTTGTAATCGCCGTGCTCGAATCCAATAAAGTAGACATCAGTGAAACCCGCTGCATTAACCCTGGCGATTATATATTCGACGGATCGGCCGCCGGATTCGATGTGCTTCCTTGCAGAGACGTTAGGTTTGTAGGTCTCTGCATGCACCATTACAGGAGTGATCATTCCAGCAAGGACAAGGGAAATTACGATGGATATGAAAAATAAATATCTATTTGTGGCGTTCATTTTAATCTCCTTACAGATAGTATAAATGGGAAAATTTTCCAATTATAAATGACTCTTTCCCAAATTGGAATAATTCGGTAATAGAGAAGAGCAGCTGTCACGAATATCCTAAACAAGCAAGGTGTTGAACATTTATAAATCCTCCATTCAGTTTGGCTTGTGGTCTTTGTATTTATTCACTGATAACCCGAGTGAAATAATTGCCAGTTATCTGGTAGATAATCACCCTATTATTTCTCTATGCACCTTCGTCCTTACGATGGCCGGTTCCTCCGATAACATCCTACGCCGGTGTTAGAATCCAATATTATCAATAATAAGAATAGCTGGCGGTATTAAGGCGGCAAGAAGTATTAGTGCACCGCACATAGAAGCATAGATTGTTCGCATCACAGAAGCCCTCCTCAACCCTAGATAGAAGAGAATCTTTTATGTTGGCTTACGATCTAGTATTGCCAGCCTGATTTTGCACTTCCCTGAATCGGTGGTGTGACACCCTGGCCAGGGCCACATCGACCCGTGTCAGTATATTATCCATACAGAAGTCATCTCCCTTTGAAAGAAAGTAGTCCGCTCCATTCCGAAATGCTTGCTGACGGTACTCCGGCAGATCGTTGCTGGTGAGGATAACGATCACAATCTCGTTGTACACTCGCTTTATCTCTTTTGTTACGTCCAGCCCGTTTACTCCAGGCAACTGAATGTCCATAAAGATTAGATTCGGACGCTGATATTCCACCTTGCTCAGCGCCTCCCTCCCATCGCCCACTTCATCGACACCTATCAACGGGAAGTGCAAGAGCAGTGCGTCCGAGAGTATTTTCCTGTAGCTAACGTTATCCTCAACAAGCAAGGTGTTGAACATTTATAAATCCTCCATTCAGTTTGGCTTGTATTCTTTGTATTTATTCACTGATAACCCGAGAGAAATAATTGCCAGTTATCTGGTAGATAATCACCCTATTATTTCTCTATGCACCTTCATCCTTACGATGGCCGGTTCCTCCGATACCGTCGCGGCTTATGTTGAAAGCTTTCCTAACCATAAAAAACCTGCACTCATAACTCACCATCTTCCTGGCCATACGATTGAAAAGCAGATGCAAAACCTATGCCTTTCTGTACAAATAGGGAAAAGTCCGCAGTTTGAAGCGGGTACAGGAATTTGAGCCGAGTGTTAACGAGACCTAGGCCGAGCATTCAGTCGGCATTACCCGACAGTTAATCCACGGTGGCGGCTATCTATCTGATTGGAAGTGATAATTCTTGTCGCTATAAGGTGACGGAAGTTAGTTAACCTGGACGCACACACGCAGAACCGGGCGCGCAGACCAAACGGTAATAATTACGGAAAAGACCAAACACTACCCTGGCCCAAGCGTAAGCCGTAAAGGTCGTCTTAGGGTCGAAAATCCCCGTCCAGAGTCCAGCTCGGGAACGGCAACTTTCAGTACATCTCGGAAGTTTAAGGAATTTTTCTAAACTTCCGGTTTGGGGTCTATACCAGTCATCCGACTAATTTGCTCAGGTATTCCCCAGTGAAGGGCTGGAAAGGGCCCGAAACTCTCCGTTCCCTAACGGCTTTCGAAGGACGGCAATGCCGCAACTGTTGCCGTTCACGCCCAGGACGCTGTACTCACACTTTCGGCCAGCTACTGCCATTCACAGACAATCAACCAACGGCAGTTTTTTCAGTAAGCGGACATTCAGATTCAGCGGCGCTGCCGAACCGCTGGATTAGCGTGACGACCTCGGTGTGGGCGGTCTTGCAGGAAAATCCGGCCTGCTTGATCAGGTGCGTGGCAATGACTCGGTAGACGATGCGTTCCCTTTAATCGCTTGGCGGTGACTGAATGACCTTGCCGCATGTGCGCGCCCTGGCCATGAGGTCTTCCACCGTGAAGACCGGTGCGGTTTTGAGGTGACATCCTGCGGTTTGCAGTGCCCTGTCACTCCATGCATTGCAGTTATTGAACAGATGGTAGGTTTCGTGGGATTGATAAAATCGGCTGTCGCCATACAGGCCGGGACCTAACGCAACGCTATTGCCTGCCGGGTCCTTGAAGTAGCTGGCGGCAATGTAATCGCATAGCTCTGCAAAACCGGGGTCGCTCAATCGGATCTCGATAATCTCGCTGTAGGGGAAATAGGCTGGAACAGAACTGCTGAAACCGACGATGTGCAGCACACTCGCCGTCGGTAACAAACCTGCCTTGAAGGTGATACCCCAATGCGGATCTGGCGTTCGGTAGTAATCACTGTCGCCCCAGCCGACCTCCAGGTATACGGAATCAGGAAGATCCCTGTGCTCAGGCCAGACGCCGTCCGGAATATCGGCGCGCCTGATGACGATACCGGCATGCCAGCCGTGGCTGGCCAGGTAGACCGTCTTGCCAGGTTCATCCGGCCTGGCAGGCGACGCTGTTTTTGTTTCCGGTCCAGCACAGGCAACA
>PVMK01125141.1_pt1 | contig 12162 bp, 12 predicted proteins | sample 1853481 | NCBI WGS metagenome assembly PVMK01 (sample SAMN08533507, study PRJNA380276) | Marine sediment metagenome, whole genome shotgun sequencing project. | reverse complement strand
AATTTTGCTTGCCCGTGCTGCACTCGTCGGAACCAAAGTCATAGAAAAGGCTGCGCAAAAATCCTTGATCTCAGCGTAGAAGCAACCTCAGACGGAAATTTACCCCGGAATTTCTCTGGGGTTTTTTATTGCACGGTGATACAATTCAGCCCAACATTATGGAAATCAATGATCTGAACAGCATGAATTTTTGGCAGAAACTCAAGCCCGCCAGTGATAAAAAATGGCTGCACCTTTCCGCCGGATTGATGTGGTCGGCTGTGGGCTTTTACCTGGTCAGTCTTACCTCAGAGTGGATCAAACCAACGTCTAGAAGTGTGGCAACAGTGATCATAGCCGCGGGGATCATACTTGCGCTAATCATCTACCGCTTTGGCTTTTCTAAACTGGCAAATAAAAATATCCGCCGCATTGATGCGCTGAAAAGCGAAAAACCCTGTATCTTCGCCTTCCAGGAGTGGACCAGCTACCCATTGGTCGCGTTCATGGTCTCATTAGGCATCTTTCTACGCGTTTACTCCCCGCTGCCAAAAACTTACCTGGCTGTGATATATATCGGGATTGGTTTTAATATGTTATTAGCCAGCCTGCATTTTTATCATCGCGTTTTCACAAAAAAATAAATAATTAAGGTAAGAAAACATAAGGTCGCCATGAACTTCCACGATAAGTAGGGATTCTTGACGACCTCAGACTTATCCTAAGATAAAGTCAAAAACCGGTTTCGAACCTATACTTATCCATAATTGAATTAAATCGAATTGAAAAGGAAATATTATGGAGAAAAAATTCTTTGCACTGGGCTCTTTTTTTGCTGGATTGGCGGTAGCAACTGGTTCTTTCGGCGCACATGGCTTGCAAAAAATGGTTCCCGTTGAGCGACTCATCGCCTGGGAAAAAGCTGTCCGCTATCAAATGTATCATGCCTTCGCGCTGTTTTTCGTTGCCTGGGCAATAACGCAATGGTGGGATCAAGCCAAGACACTCAAAGCAGCAGGCTGGTTCTTTATGCTTGGCACCATCCTATTCTCTGGCAGCCTGTATATTCTCGTTTTCACCGGCACATTGACCGTGAAGGGCATCAGCTTTTTAGTCTACCTAACCCCAGCGGGTGGCGTAGCTTATGTGATCGGGTGGTTCTTGCTGATGAAGGCTGCGTGGAAGGCACAAGATAGATAGCTGCGATGTGCTGCCATTGCGTATGCCCGAGCAGCGATGAAGCAAAAGAAAAACCCCAAAGGTCTTTGAGTTAATCAAGCAGCTAGACCTTTGGGGTTTTGTTGTCTATGATTTGAAGAAGGTCTTCGTTTATTCTTCGCTGATGGAGATCCAGTCAAATTCAACTATGATCGGCAAGACATCGAACGAAGAAACACCAACACCAACCTGCCCTTCGCGGAAGGAAAAATTCTTTTCGGTCATCACGTGTGTTTCTACGCCATTGATATACAATGCTAAAGTGTCATCAAAACAACTAATTGTAAACTCATTAACACCCTTACCCATATTTACAGCCGTTGACCCGCCATTTGCCAAAGACGTATAAAGGCCATCTACCCCATCATAAGCCCAAATCCACCACAAACCGTCATTGGCGATACTGAATTCATACCACCCTTCGTCGGAAGCCCGGCAAAGCAGGCTGACATTATTGGTATTTTTGCCACGGTTTTCAACACTGGTATCCAGGCGAACATCAGTGTAAAAATAGGGGTCATAAACATAGTAAGTGTAGAGATCATAACCGTTGATGTCAAAGACTAACTTACCATATTCTGTATAAAGGTCAAATTGATTTTCATTGCCACTGGTTGTAAACCAATACCAATTATCGGCAGTTACGCCATCAGGATCAAATTCTTCTACATAGAAATCCGGGGCATCATCAGCGTCTGCAGCACCACCATCGCTTGACCCATCACTGGCTTCGCCTGAAGAACCGCCGAAAGTATCCACAACGGTCAGGGCAGGACCGTTCAATTGGCCTTCGAGGATTTCGTTGGTACCAAAACGCAAGACTGTCAGTGAGAGCGCGTCTGATGGTTGGTGTGTGCGTAGGATGTCGCAATAATCGGCCATGGAGCCATCTGTGGCAAGAATCAGGTCTTCCATTTGATAGATGATGTCACCACCCTGCAGCCCAACTTGATTGGCTGGAGAACCAGATGCAACGGAGGAAACCCAAATTCCGGCAATGCTGCCATCGTCGCTCATAACAGCTGTGCCATTGACACCAATTGAGTCAACATCAATTCCGCTACGCAGTTGGTCCAAGACCTGCAGCGCTTCGTCGCGTCCGATAGCCCAGCGTTGATTTGTGTTTGAATTGCTAGCATAATGCACGGCAACTACTTTTCCATCTTCGGTAATAATGGGACCGCCAGAGTTACCGGGATTGGTAGAAGCAGTATGCTCAACAGCGTGATCAATGGATGACCAAGTCGTTTCACCAGCAGCTTTTTCTTTGGAGATAATCCCCTGCAACAATGTATATTCAATGTCACCCAGGGGGAATCCGGCTGCATAAATAGGAAGACCGGTTGTTATATTGCCGTCAAACCAATCCAAGTATGAGAATCCATCGCCGTCAATATCGATCACGGCTAAGTCTGAACACTCGGAAACGCCTAAGATGCGGGCGTTGCGCCATTCAGTTTCTCCAGCTATGCGCACCTTGATCAATGCAGCCCCTGTGACGACATGATTGTTGGTAATTGCAATACCTGATGGGTCAATAATGAAACCTGATCCGGCGCCAGCGTTATTTTGAACCCAGCCTACTTGAGGATCGACAAAACTTCCCTGGGCTTCTATCTGAATTACGGCGCTTTTCACCTCTTGCAAAGAGTTAGCCGCGCCTGATGAGGTCCCAGAATCACTGCTCTGTGACTCGGGTGGCTGTGCGACAGGCTCAGTATCAGGTTCTGAAGGTGCATCAGTTGAACCTATATTGCAGGCAACCCCAACCAATAAGATCATGATGCCAAAAAAAATAAAGGGTTTGTATAAGCGCATATTCATAATTCTCCTCTCAACAAGTTGTTGGCGCCAGTAATAATAATAACCGTCAATTATTTGCCCCTTTCAATCATGCTAAGCTATGATGTTAGTATACAGTTTCAATAAGGGAAATGCAAGTAAAATCCGATAGCGTATATTATGCCTGCGCAGTCTCAAGTTGCGGAACAGGTTTGATCGTCATAGGACAGCGAGTTCATGGCAATGAAGGTTTGAGGTCTGAGCATTAAGCATCTTTGACAACACAAGATATAGATGTCAAAATAGAAAACCCCAAAGGTCTTGAAGCAAGGTGAGCAGCCAGACCTTTGGAGTTTTGTTGTAACAGTTTTAAAAGCAGCTTAGTTTATGATCTCGCCAATGGCGATCCAGTCAACTTCAACAATGATCGGCAGTACTTTAAAAGAAGAAACACCAATGCCCACCTGTCCCTCGCGGAAAACGAAGTTCTTTTCATTCATCACGTGAGTTTCGATACCATTAATAAACAATGACAGGGTGGTACCATTACACGAAATCGTGATCTCATTGATACCTTTTTTCATATTTATTGCTGTCGAACCACCGCTTGCCAAAGAGGTATATTTTTCATCATACCCGTCATAGGCCCAAATCTCCCAGAGACCGTTATTGGCGATACTGAATTCGTACCACCCTTCATCGGAAACCCTGCAAAGCAGACTGACATTATTAGTGTTTTTTCCACGGTTTTCAACTTTGGTGCCTAGCCGAACATCGGTATAAACATAAGGATCATAGACATAGTAAGTGTAAAGATAAGTACCGTTGATGTCAAAAATTAGCTTGCCGTTTTCAGTATTTAGATCAAATTTTTTCTCGTCGCCATTGGTCGTAAACCAGCTCCAATTATCGGAGGTGACACCATCAGGGTCAAATTCTTCGACGTAGTAGGTCAGGGCTTCTGGTGCTGGTGCTGGCTCAGGTAAATCCGTTGCTACTGGGGGTTCCGTTGGCTCTGGCATAGCCGTTGGCTCCGGCACGGCGGTTGGTGGATCAGAAACAGTCGGTTCTGCCGGGACCTGGGTTTCCGTATCGGTTGATCCAACACTACAGGCAACTCCAACCAATAAAACAAAAATAATTAAAAATATAAAAGGCTTATATACACGAAACATCACAATGCTCCTCCATTATATACTTTATGATATCAAAATCTGGAATTGAAATATTTTCTCGCATTCTTTATACATTAAATCATGAAGTAAGTATACAGTTCCAGCATAGGAAATACAAGGGAAGTGTAAGGGAAATGCAAGGAAAAATAATAAGCATTTGTGGAATTTGGTGATCACAAAAAGAGTTTAATCGCCGAGAGAAAGTATTTTGGTGCAATAATGACCTGCTGGATAAAAACACAGCATCTTGTACAACAATAAATATTTGCTCTCAAAAAACAAAACAGCATCCTGCAACAAGCTCAGGATGCTGTTTATTCTTAGGTTGATGCAAATGGTTTAACCCAACAGCCGAAAATTACTGATCGTCTACCTCACTCAGTATTTCGAGATCACGTTTCAGGTTACGGGCGCGCACAAAAAAGCTGACAAGATAAATTGCCATGACACCAAAAATCATCACATAGCCAGCAACCATATAGGCTGTTGTATCGGGGGTGGATTGAAAAAATAACATGGTCATATCTCCAGGATTAAAGTACGGTCAAACGAAGCTGTTCAATCTTAGCAGCCAATTTTCCTAAGCGGATGCGATGCCAAAGCAAATTGGCGAAAAGAACCGAAAATGTAAATAAACTAAAGAAGAAGGTTTGTTTCATCGGCGAGGTCATACTAAAACTTCCTTCTACGCTGGGATCACCGCCACCAACAACTGTGGGGTGAATGGTCCGAAGCAAGCGAATCGAGATGAAGGTCATCGGGACGCTAACAAACCCCAAAAGCGCGTAGACGGCCCCAAACCTAGCCCGTCTATCCGGGTCTTCAATCCCTTGACGAAGCATCAAGTAGGCCGCATAGATCAACTCCACAATGGAGGCCGTCGTTAGACGAGGATCCCACGTCCACCAGGTATTCCAAATTGGGCGCGCCCATATGGAGCCAGCTACAATGGCAATAAAGAAGAATACCAGGCTGATTTCTACAGCTGCCAGGCCAACAATATCCCATTTGAGATCATTTTTACGCAGATAAATGCCCCCGGCGATGGCAGCAACCAAAAAGCCTAACATACCAACCCAGGCTGAGGCCACATGGAAGTAAAAAACTTTTTGTACATTGCCCATAGCGGCCTCTACTGGAGCGTAGAAAAACACCATGTATGTAGCAATAACAAAAAGGATGCTGGTAATGGTGTTCAGTACACTAAGAAAACGGGGTTTGGTTTCCATATAAAAAACTCCTTACTATATTACGGTTATTCTTCAACAATAAAATCAAAAAACATAAAAGCGAGTGCCACAAAAATCAAATCATAAACAATCAACAAATTCAGCCACGTCATGATCTCAGCAATTTCCAAGCCATGCAAGAAACCGCTACTGGCTTTAACTGCAGCAATCAGAACCGGTATCGCGAGTGGGAATAACAAAATTGGCAGCAAAATATCACGCGTACGGGACTGCACGGCCATCGTTGAAAGCAGGGTACCGACTGCAACGTAACCAACAGACCCTAAGAAAATCACCAATATCAAACCAGGATTAAACAAATTGGTGTTGTAAAGTACGCTATAAACGGGCAATACAACGGCTTCGACAACAAACATAAAAACCAAATTGGCTATGGCTTTTCCAAAATAGATCGCGCTGCGATCAACAGGAGCAAGAAGCAAGCCATCGAGGCAGCCACGGTCTTTTTCGGTTGCCATGGAACGGTTAAGCCCCAGCGTACCAGCGAATGCAAATGTGACCCACAAAACCCCAGATGTGACCGCTGTGCGTGCACGTATATCTAACTCTAGGGCAAAGTTGAAGATCAAAATAACCAATAAGGAAAAGACCAGCATGGCCGTGAATAATTCTCGACTGCGCCATTCGGAGGACAAGTCTTTCCAAACGATAGCCCAAACCGCACGCAGAAAATCACGTATAGGCGTTGCAAGAGATCTTGTTTTCATATTATGCGCTGGCCTTCATCTTAACAGCATCGCGATAAAATCCCAAAATTTGATTAGTTTTGATTTCATCGCTTTGCACCGAAGCAACGATTTTACCGCGTGAAAGCACATCAAAGCGAGAGGCTAAGTCGGCGGTGCGGGCCAGATCGTGGGATGTCATTACTACCGTGCGACCACGTGCAGCAACTTGCTGTAAAACTGTATCGAGCATTTCACTGGCGTCTTGATCGAGGCCAGTATGCGGCTCATCAAACAGCATCACTTCCGGATCATGCAAGACAGCCCGGCCAATGGCCAAGCGCTGCTGCATGCCCCGCGAGAAGGTGCGCACTAAATCTCGACGACGAGATGATAAGCCAACCAGTGTTAAGACTTCACGAGCACGCGCATTCAAATCGGGAACAGCATACATGCGGCCGTAAAAACGCAAGTTTTCTTCAGCGGTAAGATCGCCATAAAGCAACGGTAAGTGAGAAACTACACCTATACGCCGACGTACAGCTGCAGCTTGGGCCGGCAACCAAAATCCGGCAATCTTCACTTCACCCATCAAAGGGCGCGAGAGAGAGGCCAGGATGCGAAGGAAAGTTGTTTTCCCAGCGCCATTTGGACCAAGTATAGCCACAAACTCACCAGCTTCCACATGGAAATCCAGGCCGCGCAACACCACTTTAGGACCAAAACGTTTTACAAGTTTTTTTACTGAGATCATAATAGATATTTATCTACCGCTTGATGATGTTTATAACTGAATATAGTCCGTGCGAATACCATTATTTAACCTCAGACGAGCGTATGCAACAAAGAGAGCAATATTATCCAATCAGATTTGTGTTCTCCGAGTTGTGCATCAGGATAATAATCATTTCCATCTCCTGCATCCCTGTTTTTCAATCAAGACCTGCAAGAGAAAGCAAGCATGAGAGAACACAATTCAATTAGAAGGAAATACTAGTTCACTCTTCTGCGCCGATGATGGCACCCAAGCGCAATTTTAATTGCTCACGGCGTGTTTGATAGGCATCTTCGGGAAGTTCGCCGGATTGATAGAGGTCATCGAGGGCAACAATCGCATCCATTAAATTTTCTTCATTTTCGGAATCATCAAGCAGATCAGGATTTGCGTTAGATTTAAACCACAGATAAAACCCAGCACCCAGCAAAGAGATTCCAAAAACAATCAATCCAATTATTAGATTAGATTGTGAATCCTCACTGGCGGCGGCAACACCGGTGTTGGTCTTAGGCCAACCAGAAATGCTCAATGAAAGTATATCACCTGCCATTAAACTGCTGCCAGAAAATGATTGATAAGCCATACCTTCAAGATCGCGGGCGGTACCCGTTTCTAATTGAACACTTTTTAATTTTACGCCATCTTCGGGCGCCATAACAATCACTGCGCCAGTATCATAATTAATGGGAAGCGCTAAATCCAGCTTATGATCTTCATAAGGCATTTCAAAAGCGAACATCAACTCGTAAGGCTCCCCAGATGGGTGAATATTGGCAACACCAACGCTATCAACCGTTTCAAATAAGGGCAATGCGCTATCGCCCGGCAACCACAGGTTATCAGCTTCTGGGGGCAAGGCGAAAGTAAGGGATGCCTCCTGGCCCTCTTCAGGGATAATAACGCGGGGGCTATTATTTGTTAGCAACATAAGCTGAACTACTTGTAAGATATCTGGTTCGACAAACTCAATGAAGACGTGCAAACGGTCTATAGAAACAGCATCGGTGGCTGTGGTGGTATCAAAAATAGCAATATCAAGCTGCGCGGCGGTTGTTTCGGCATCCGCCTGGAAGAAGTTTGAGCCAAAGGCAACGCCCTCGTGTTCAACAGAGGCAATATAAAATAACCCTTCAATAAAATCTATGCCGTCAAATATGATCATACCCTCTGGCGAGGTTTGATCCACTCGGGTGTCTGGATTATTCATACCGTCATAAATATATAAGGTGATTTCTAAGGATGCTGGTAGATCTGCACCCATGCCATGGCTCACTAAAACGGTGATGGAGCCCTGCCGCGGGGCGGACTGTGCTGCTGGGTTTGCATCTTCCCCTGGTTCAGCTGGGGCGCTGGAGTCTGACGACTGGTCCGCAGCATCCTGGGTTGGTTCGGCAGCAACAATATCTGCGGTCGGCAGGCTCATTTCAAAGCTTAGTGCACGCACAAAATCCGCCAAGACCCAGCGCTGCGTTTCAGAGAGTTCATCACCATAGGCACGCATATCGTCGTGACCTTGTGTGATAGCCTCAAAGAGCATCAACGACGATTCATCAGCCATAATGGCCTGATTGGTAAAATCACCAGGAATTTGCGACAAGGTATCTGCATCGGGGCCTGTGCCATCTCCATTGACACCATGACAGGCAGCGCAGTTCTCCGAAAACAGCGAACCCCCTTCTGCCAGTTCATCGTCCGTCATACTAAGGCTATAAACATAGGCCAGCACATCCCAGCGCTGACTGACAGAGAGACTACTAAAAGGCGGCATATAGCGTTCTAAGTTGCCGCGCGCCACCATAATATACCAATCAGCAGGTGTGCTTTGATGGGCAACATCTTTGGAGCCTATTGCGGCGACAGGGTTGGGCAGATCAGCCGCTGAGGGACCATCTCCGAGACCTGTTTCTCCGTGGCAAGGCGCGCATTTTTCAAAATAAATGGGTTCTCCACGCGCGGGGTTAGGCATGGTAGGCGGGTAGACCAAGCTCTCAGGTGTGGCAGTTGCTTCAGGGGGGGGAGGCGGCTGATACCCTGGCGGCGGGGTAACATCCTCGGCAAATGATGTACAAGATGAGAGCAGCATCACGACAAAAAGAAAAACTAAAAAACGGGGCATGCGATTTAATTTCATAAAGATTGCTTCCAATAATAATTTGTTCAGGCACCTATTTAAAAAGCCCAGGATTTGATCATCCCGACTGTCTTTGTTATGCAAGTGTTCCCCCGCATTTAGGGCAAAATTGATCCGATTGTTGGACAGCATGCCCACATTGGGGACAAAAGCCACCGGTCTTTTCTGCGCGTGCTCGGCGGCGGGCTGCGATCATGATTTCGAGATCGTCATCCAGGTGGGGTAATTTTTTCACATCTTTCGGCTGCGGTGTATCAATATCCAGGCTTAACCCGGCAGCATAATCTGGAGATATTTCATCGAGCTGCTGCAGTATTTTAGCACCATATTGTTTAAGAGCTTTGCTTCGTTTTGGAAAATCATCCTCTGGGACTTTCCCCAACTGATTGTCAAACTCGAGTTCATTTATTGCGTTAATAACGCGATCACGTTCGGCTAACAACATCGAGAGATCGTGCTCTTCAACACTGACATGAACGGATTTTCCTTCAATGATCGGACGACTAATATAAAGCACAACCAATATCAACAGTGCAAAAATGAGAAAAACAGAACCAATATCCATTACTGCTCCAATAGGGGGGTTATGATGGACAATATTTGATCCAAAGAACGGAATGGGCCAATTTGAACCGCCGCCAGCATGCCATCTTTGCCAATAATATAGGTTTCGGGCACGCCACTGATGCGGTATGCCTGGGAAATTTTTGTGCCCTTATCGGGACCATTGGGATAGGTGATATCAAATTTCGCCAGATATGCGCTTGCTTCTGTCTCGGTATCGACATAATCAACACCCAAGAAGACGACATCACCTCGATCCTGGAGAAAGCGCCAGGCGGCCTCTAGATCGGCAGCTTCTTGCTCGCAAGGCTTACACCAGGATGCCCAAAAATTAATGACGATTACTTTACCGGCCAGGTCGGCAGTGTCATAGTTTTCGCCATCGAAAGTGGTCAAAGTGAACTGAGAGGCTGACTGCCCTACTTGAACATGCCCTTCCTGCGTGCGCTTAAGCATGATTGCCAAGAGCGCCAAGAGCAACAACAGCCCGGCCCAAATTGCGATGCGCCCCCACGAGTTACCAGGTTTTGGTTCTTCAAGTTCTGGTTGTTCGGGCGTTGGTGCTCCGGGTGTTGGTTCCATCTCTATAGGTTCCATCTCAAGCTCAGTCATAGTTTTATCCACTTTCAATCCAGTTTATTTTCCAAGAAATATAAGATCAATTTCCATTACATGTATTTGTGTTGTTTTTTTTATTTCTGACTGCTATCCAAGTGATCTTCTAAACGAGCCAGATATATTTCATCAATGGGCTCCTGCGTCATGCTGAGATCTACTTCATCTTCAACCTGATACCATGACCGCACGCCACGGTAGAGAATATATGCTCCAGCCGCGAATAGGATAGGCGGCACAATATAGACCAGCCAGTTAAAACCCTGGCGCGGCGGCTCGGAAAGGGCACGAGCGCCATATTGATCGACAAAGTATTGTTTAATCTCATCTTCGCTCCAACCAGCGGCAAGCTTTTCGCGGATCAACGCCCGCCACTGCGCACAGGCCTGGGTAGGGCATACATCGAGGGGTGTATTTTCACAAACTGGGCAAAAAAGTTGTTTTGCAATCGCATTAACGTCATCATCCGTGGGGCTACCCGGGTCATCTCCCTGGGCAAAGGCAATCCCGGATACCAGAGATGCAGCAATAAAGGTCAACATCAAAATTGAAGTAATTTTATACCTAGAAGGTCGAAATTTAAGTAACATGCGAGCTCCAATAATTATAGTTTTGCTGCAACCTTAATTTGCCGCCTTTTTTTATCCGTTTTAAATACGGGCTCTTTAGCTGGCCAAGCCGCGACCAGGGTGCCTATAATAAAGACCCAAGAGCCAATCCACATCCATTTTACCAAGGGGTTGTGATAAACCTTAAAAGTAGCCCTTTGAGTGCTGATCTCTTCCCAATCAACTAATAGAATATAGAAATCATCCTCGAATGTACTGCGTACGCCTGGAATGGTCATCGGCTGTTGAGCGTCATAGAAGTAATCTCGGCGGGGGTAAAGTTCATCAATCCGTTGACCATCTTTATAAACACCAACCACGGCACGCGCTACGTTACGCCCGTCCTCAACATCGTAGACATCCAATTGGTCGTAGCTCATCGCGTAGCGCCCTAAAGTAAGCTGCTCATTTAAAGCTAACGTGCCTTGCGTTTCGGATTGAAATACCTCAATACCGATAATGCCCAAAGCCATACAAACAACACCCAAGTGAATGATATAGCCACCATAACGACGGCGGCGACTTGTGAGCAGGATCCAAAAAGATGCAAGCATGCTACCACCACGGGCGCGAGACCGAGCTCGAACGGAGCGCCAAAAATCATAAATGGTGACAAAAGCGACAAAAGCAACGAGCCAAAAACCAAATATGGCTCCGATATTACGCATACCCTGGACAACCAAAATAATGGGCACGAACGTTGCGACAATACCCGGTTTCCATGCTGACCGTCCTAATGTTTTCAGTGTGGAATAACGCCAGGCTGAGAGCGGAGCAATGCCCATTAAGAGCAGCAACCCGGCAAAAAGCGGGGCGGTTGCGCGCTCATAAAAAGGCGGGCCAACGGTCACTTTTTGACCCGTGACCAATTCGGAGATCAAGGGAAAAATAACACCCCAAAAACTAACGATCAAAATACCCATGAAAAGCAAATTGTTAAGTAAAAACAGCGCTTCGCGGGAAAGCAGCGAGGTCATTTGCGCTTCTGCCTTTAGATCGTTCCACCGGTACATGACCAACGCCAGAGAAGTCGTAAGGGTGATACCGATAAAACCAAAGAACAACGGGCCGATGGCACTCTGTGCAAAGGCATGTACAGACGACAGCACCCCCGAGCGCGTCAAAAATGTGCCGAAGATCACCAAATCATAAGTTAGAATGATGAGCACCATATTCCATTGCTTCAGCATGCCGCGTTTTTCTTGAATCATGACCGAGTGCAAGAAAGCTGTGCCTGTAAGCCAGGGCATGAAGGCGGCAATTTCTACCGGGTCCCAGCCCCAGTAACCGCCCCAGCCAAGTACATCGTAAGCCCAGCGACCACCCAGCACCAAGCCCAAAGAAAGGAAGAGCCAAGCCCAGAGAGTCCAACGACGGGTGATACGAATCCAACGGTC
>PVMK01125082.1_pt1 | contig 12162 bp, 15 predicted proteins | sample 1853481 | NCBI WGS metagenome assembly PVMK01 (sample SAMN08533507, study PRJNA380276) | Marine sediment metagenome, whole genome shotgun sequencing project. | reverse complement strand
CGGCTCTGCTCTCAACCTCAATATGCCCCAGGGCACCTTCTCTTGATGCTAAGCATCAATTCACCTTGTCCACTTTCACATCCTGTTCCTGGATGGTGTCTACGTATCTCACGACAGTCGAGCCCCGCGGTTTCAGCGTGTCAAAGCCCCAACCAAGCACGAGCTGGATGAACTGGTTCAGCTGATCAGTCAGCGTATAGGTCGCGGCCTCGAGCGCCAGGGCTTGCTGGAACAGGATGCCGAGAATGCCTGGCTAGAACTCGACCCTGCCGAAGACACGGATGCCATGCCCCAGATTCTGGGCAGTTCCGTCTCCTACCGCATAGCCGTCGGCCCACAGCAGGGACGCAAAGCGTTCATGATTCGCACCATTCGTCCCCTGGACAGACCTGATCCTGGACTGGAGCGAGTGGCCAAGGCCAATGGATTCTCCCTGCACGCCGGGGTGAGCTGTGAAGGGCATCAGAAAGACAAGCGGGAGCGGTTGTGCCGGTATATTGCCAGACCAGCGGTGGGTCTGTAAGGGTTATTGCTTGCATCGAGGACCAAGACATCATCGATAGAATTCTGGCTCGCCTGCGCAGGGAGGAACAGGACACCCCTACCCCGCCACTACTAATACCACCAGCCAGGGCTCCACCGGGCACGATGTCACTCTTCGTCGGATCGGAACCCGCATTTTCTGAGCTCAACCAGCAAGGACGCCACTGAAAAACCTGTCGGCATAGACTGCTGCGTGCCACAGCTCAACACTGAGCGCTTTTGATTGGCAGCGCCGCCTTGGCGAACCAAATTTCAGTTTGTCTCGCATCCAGAGCACCGTCCTTTGAGGTTCAGCGATTAGATCAGCAGAGACAATTTGTTCACCATACCCCATTTATATTTCTTATACTTATACTAGCACACGCGCTGCGCCGGGATCCGCACTTGATTACTGCTGTACAGCGGAGTTAAGTTGTCGCCATCGCTTCGCTGATGAACCAACCCCTGATATGTGGATCTGCCCCGTCTGTCGACAAACCCTGTCATCTAAACAAGGAAAATCCCTGATTTGCCCCGATGGTCATAGCTATGACCTGGCCCGCGAGGGTTATGTCAACCTGTTGCAGGCTAACCGCAAAAATAGTCGACTACCCGGGGACAGCAAGGAAATGATTGCCGCGCGCAGGCGTGTGCACGCTGCCGGTTTGTACCACCCTCTTGCCGTGGCAATCCGGGAACAATTGACCACTCTGGCAAGTCCATCGCCGCGGGTACTCGATCTGGGCTGTGGAGAGGGACACTACTGTAGGTCAATTCAACAGGTGCTGCCTGCCTCGAGTGTATACGGTATTGATATCTCCAAGGCCGCTGTAAAAATGGCCGCGAGAAGTTGCCCCGAAGCCTCTTTTGCAGTCGCCAGTGTGTTTGACGTACCGCTCCCGGATTCAAGTATCGACCTCGTGACCAGTGTTTTTGCACCGTTGGATGAGTCGGAGTTATCGCGACTGCTTCAGGCATCGAACCAGTGACCATCCGGATCATCGGGGTAGACACCAAGATAGGGACCGTGAGATTGGTAGCCTATTAACCTGCGAATGTGTTCGGGATAGCCTTCGACAACAGCGCGGGGAAGGGTCAGATACTGGTTCTCCTCCTGGCGCAACCAGCCCAGGCTGTAAGTGTTGATCAGTCCCGGGCGGGGAAGCTGAGACTGATTGCCACCGCCTCCGTGAATGGTCGAACCGAGATAAAAAAGCACTGATCCTTTTGCCATTACCGCCCGCTCGACGTCGGCTTCAGTCACATCCGCGACTTCCCGGAGGTCGTGACTACCCGGAACAACACGGGTTGCGCCGTTCTCCAGCGTGAAATCATCCAGCGCCCACATGGCTGCGATCTGAAACTCCACGCCCGCCACCCGAACGGGATAAAAATCGTCGTCCCGGTGCAATTCCTGGTCAGCCTCTCCGGGATGGATTTCAATCGCGGTGCAACTGCCAATCCGATAATTTTCGCAGTGCGGTTTCAGTATTGCATCTGCAACCTCCATTACCCGAGGGTGGGCTATCAAATCGGCCGATGCACGTGACAGCGCCAAAATGCCGCCCAACCGCAAGGTTTTATAGCCATTGAAGTCATTCGCAAACCTGTGCCCCTGCTCATCAAAGTGGGGTCGCAGTTGTCTGGAAATATTATCAATTACCTCACATTGCACTTGATTGGCGACGATAACACCACCGTCGCGCAGCAATGCACTGACGACATCAATCGTATCCTCGCTTTTATCCAGAGTCTCGATCATCTTACTTCCGCACTGCGAGTTCTTCGAGGCGATCCTGCTCCCACTCAGCCAGGTTCAGCTCGATTGCCCAGAACCCGAAGATCCACAAAAAAGCATCCCACGCATATACGTAGTAGCCCGTTAGAGTCCAGATGACTCCGTTGCCGATTAGCACCACGTAAAACAGCGATTTGAGTTGCCTAACAGTATCCAGACGCTTACTGGAAAAGCGGTCCTGTCCCTGTAACCAGACTTCTAATTCGATGAGGACGACGACAATCAACCAAATGAAGGCATTGCAGATATCAACCCAGCCCATCCATTGCACATGATTGAGACTCGATTCGCTGATGATCGATAGATCCTCGCCTATCCGGTAAAACGAAGTATCGTCGGAGAGTGCTGCGCAGTTAACAGCGTCAATTTCGGCGAAGTCGTTCACATCCAACTGCAGCCAGGTGCCCTGGTCCGCGTATTGGCAAGGGCTGCTTACCCCGTCCAGGCGGGTGAATTCATAATTCTCCATCGCCAGCGACGTGTACCCATAGGCCGCATAACAAATCAGGATATAACAAACAAGCTTGATCGCGATAAACGTCCGGTTGACCGATTTTGTAAACGATTCGTCTGACAACAGGTAGGTTTCCAACTCGAACACCACTATCAAGCCAATCCACGCGGACATATCAATGGATGTTGAAAAGAGCTTGATGATCTCTGGCAGTGGACTTCCCGGAGGTAGCGCTGCTTTCCAGGCCGTATAATCATCCCAAATATAGAAACCAAAATTGATCACTAGCCCAAGGTAAACCGCGTTCTTGATAAACTGCGCCACCTTCGGGTGGGTGAGCAGCGGAGCTAGCAAGCTCTTTATGGTCAGCGGTGTGGGCGTTACGGCACTAATTGTCGTACTCTCGGTCACAGGTGCATCCATTTCTAGCAGGCTCCAGAACAATGGCATTGATGAACTGTTTTTACGATTCTATATGATGGTTTGGTTCACGTGCAAAATCTACCCCCATTCACTCCACCCAGCGCACAAGCAAGCCCCTCAAGGCCCAACTATTGATCTCTTCTTTCTTGTTCTGGTTCGGTCTGCTCAGCTTCTTCCTGCCTTATGGTGGTGTGCTTGAGCCTGCCGAGGGCTTACCCTGGTCGGTGGCTGCGATGATTATCGGGGGAGTCTGGTACATGATAATCAAGGTCTTGATCTGGTGGCAGCATGATTAATGCCGACCACCACTGGCCAGCTGAACAAATCGAGTAACTGCGAAGAGTATTGCTGCTATTCCGGCTGAATCTATTCCGTTTATCGTGGTGGCAGTGCTGATTGCAGATACGGGGTATGCTGGCGGGTACTGCCGATGCCTCGGTGGGATATGTTATGTCCTTGCGCGACTAGGTGCTGCGCGGCGCTTTATGTGTCTGCTGGTATGCGCCGCGTTTTGGCAATTACCTGTTTACGGCGCGCCACCTGGCGCCAAACCTGGTAGTGAATACGGGGTGAGAGAATGTTGCAGATACCGGTCAATGTGAGCGATATAACCAGCGATTGGTTGGCACATGTATTGGGTGCCCCGGTTGTCTCGGCGAGGGTGGTGGATGCACATGCTGGCACTTCAGGGCGTGCCGTGCTGGAACTGGAATACGCGCACGCGGTGGATCTGCCCCGACGACTGTTTGTAAAACTGCCGCCCACGGATGAGCTGCAGCGCGCTTTTGTATGCTCCAGCGGCATGGGGCGGCGCGAGGTGCTGTTCTACCAGCAGTTGTCTGCCGAGGTGCCATTGCGTGTGCCGCGCTGCTATCACGCCGCCAGTGATGATTCGGGCGAAAATTACATCATGTTGCTGGAGCACCTGGAGGACAGTGGCTGCACGTTTCGCAACGCCAGTTCACGCTATTCTACCGATTATATTTGCCAGGTGCTGGGCGCATTTGCGCGGCTGCACGCTGTCTACTGGGAGTCACCGCGCTTTAGCCGGGATCTGGCCTGGGTGCAACCGCCGCTGCAACATGACATCGCTGTGCAACTTATTACCCAGGCCTTGCAGCAGTACAGCGCCGATATGCCGGCAGTTTTTACCGCCATGGGCGAGTTGTACCTGGAGGAAACCGATGCGATTCACCGCTTGTGGAACCAGGGCGCGGCGACCCTGATTCACGGCGACGTGCACGACGGCAACCTGTTCTTCGATGGTGATGTCCCAGGGTTTCTGGACTGGGCACTGGTGGCGCGGGGGCCGGCAATGCGTGACGTGGGCTATTTCCTGGCCGGGACCCTGTCACCAGAAGATCAACAGGCGCATCAGCAGGACATGCTGGCCTATTACAGGGAACAATTGCTGGCCAATGGCGTGGTCGCACCCGCGGAGCAGGAATTGTGGCGGCAATACCAGTGGCATGCGGCGTATGTGTGGGTGGGGGCGGCGGTGACCCTGGCCATGGGGGACGCCTGGCAGCCGACGGGCTATGTGTTGAATTCGCTACAGTGTTTGCACAGCGCCCTGGAAAGTCTGGATTCAGTCGCCGCTATCCGTGCCGCGGTGAGTTGAGTCGCAGTAATGCCCGGCGAAGGGAGAATTCGGTGCGCACCGCACGCTATCAGTCCAGGATGTACGAGGGTCTAGACATTCACCCCGGGGAAATTGTATTCATGGCCCACAGGTCGCCTTCCATACTGACGATGGGCGTATGTTTGTCCCTGTCCCTCCTGAACACTAGATCGTACTGATTTACTTGACTATTTTTAGCCACGGATAAAGGATGGCAAACATGTCAATCTTTACGCTTCTCATCACATTTCTTGGCTCATTATTCAAATCTCAGCGTCAGTTGATCCTTGAGAACCTGGCGCTCAGGCAGCAGGTAACCATGCTCCGACAATCAGTGAACCGACCACGTGCCGCGGCAGCAGACAGGATGTTCCGTAGTAAGCGGGATGTGAACAAAAGGAAACACCAAACAAGCCGACGCACTCGCCAACCCGACGCCAAGCATCTATCCCAAACCCTTCCACCCCATCGCTGGCGTCGAGTCGTCAGGGTCGCCGAGTATAACTGGAGTTTCTTGCTACCCCCCTACTCCCCATACTCGTTTCCGTTTCCACAAACATATCGCCCCGCGAGTTCCAAGGGGGTCTCTTATAGCGCCAGATCAGGGCAACTCCCACCGGCTGCCCCAGCTACCAGCTACTGGCACCAGAGTGGCAATCTATGGAGTACTATGCCCCGGAGCATTACCCTACCCATGCCCTGGCCAATATGCTCACCAAAGGGCCTGGCGAGCAGAGAGGAGCGCGTGCTCGCTGGAGAATATCCCTGAATAAATCCAGGGCTGAAAACGCTGAGCTGCAGCGCAAGGTCAAGGAATTTGAGGCCAGGCTGGCCGAATTGGAAAATACTGATGAAGTGGAAAGCACTGATGATTCGGAAAAAGCTGCAGCTTAGGTAGTTATCATCTTAGTGATTGCCTGCTAGCTTACAAAACCAGCAACGAACTGCATCAAGAGACCCGTGCCCAGCAGGAAAAATCCGATCATTTCGGTTTTTGCCTGGTTCTGCAGCACCTCCACTAAGCGTGGGATTTCCTTAAACCCGTCCCACCCACGAAACATGCCCTGAACACGCCGGCGAGCTCGAAATGTTGCCTGCACCATATACCAGGCGCCCACCATTTCCAGCAAGATACCAGCTTCGCCGACGTACCAGAAAATACTGTGGCTAACTAATAATGTCATCGCATCTACTTCGCTCATGGAATACCAAATCTCACTGGCCTAAATTGTATGCCTGGCGATAGGACGGACTCCTCTCCAGCCATCTTTCCTCTGAATGGGCAAAGTGATTGAGCCCGTTCTCTAGAGAGTAGTATATGACATGACGGTACTATCAACTTAACTTCAGAACGAACATAGAAAACCATCATCCAGAGAAGCGGCAGTGATTGCCCTACCGGATTCTACTCCAGTGGCAATTACTGCAAGCGCATCAGCAGTTCAGACAGGGAAGCCCTGCCCAGGGAGAAGGGTGGCAAGTGTCCGACTGGGTGGCGTATGTCTGGTGGCTATTGTGTGAAGCTTTAGCACGTGAAAATGCATGTGCCTGAAATGTCGATAAAATCATAATAATCATCGAGTTATTCCCAGAAATAGCCCCTGTATTTCATCGTCTATTTGAAATATCAATTGCAGGGTCATCCGCTAAAATTTCCATGAGACCCATGTAGTACATGGTATTGCCACGGGTTGGGTGGTTGCTGTGCATCTATAACCAGCAAGTGGAAAGTGGCGATAAAGAAACCGGTGGCCGGTCTTTGCCTGGAAATTGGGCCATGGTACCCTCCCTTCAAGCTCGACAGTGATGATCAGGTCTGGCCGGAGAATTTTGGTGGAGTCTATAAAGCGCGGGCTGTGGCTTGGCCAGGGTGAAACTATTAGGCTGAACGTCTGCGATTATCGATAGCGGCCGTTAGCGGGTTTTGAGGGTGTACTTCCGTTGTCGACTCATAACGGACCAGATTTGACTTAAATTCGACCCAAATTCTGATCGTTTGGTGCCAAAAAACGACATAGTCACATTGGTAGTCAGCTCGATATTACAAAGCTAAAAGTGCGGTCACTTAAATTGAAGCTAGCATTTTGAGCCGCTGCTCGGCATCCGCAGCTAGTTGGCGCGTCAGATCGCCGCAGCCGATTTCGCGGCCAAGACTTGCCGCCTGTCCAGACCATAGCGAAGAGAAATCGGTGGCCCCTGCCGCCTCCGCTTTTGCTTTCAGAGGCGCCAGTGCGCTGCCTGCCGTTGGAAACGCTGGTACCCGATCCGACATCGGCCCAATCTCCCGCATGACTCGATTCACTAGCCCGCGTGCTGGCCTGCCGGAAAACACGTTAGTCAATGCAGTTTGATCGTCTCGGGCATCGCGCAATGCAATGCGGTGTAAATCCGTAATCGACGACTCCGGCGTGAAAAGATAAGCAGTGCCGATTTGAACGCCTGCCGCGCCAAGAGCGAAAGCCGCCGCGATACCTCGCCCATCTGCAATCCCGCCCGCTGCGATCACTGGCACCTTTACTACATCGACGACCTGCGGTACTAGTGCAAAAGTTCCCGGCTGCCCCGCGATATCGTCCGTGAGAAACATGCCGCGATGACCGCCTGCCTCGTACCCTTGCGCGATAATCGCATCGCAGCCATGGGCTTCGAGCCAGCGCGCTTCTTCTACCGTGGTCGCAGAACTGAGCACCACACAGCCAGCCGCCTTCACACGGCTAAGGAGCATCTGATTGGGTAGCCCGAAATGAAAGCTCACAACTTCCGGTTTATGTTTTTCGACTATTTCACACATTGCCTCGTTAAATGGGGCACGATTGACGGTGGGAGGGATGGCTGATGCATCCAGACCAAGTTCCGTATAATAAGCTGCCAACCGCTCTCTCCAGCCCGCATCGCGTTCTGGGTCAGGCTTTGTCGGTATATGGCAGAAGAAGTTGGCATTTATCGGCTTGGCCGTGCCTCGCCGTATGAGCTCGATCTCTGAACGTGCTTTGGCTGCATCGAGCATGGCACATGGCAATGAGCCGAGACCGCCCGCCTCGCTTACGGCGATCGCCATCGCCGACCCATTTGCCCCTGCCATTGGAGCCTGAATAATCGGTAGTTCAGTACCGATTAAATCGAGAAGCCTACGATCTGGCCACATGTCATCCACTCCCATTATTGGTCACAGCAAACGTCGGTTTTGGTGTGAACGGCGAGTGTACTATGAAACAGCTCACTGGAGGGTAACCGTAGTTTTCTGCAATTAAGTTGGTCTATGCCCGGCTGTTCTTACTCGCCTGCCTCGCGCTGGCGATCATACTGTTCCCACCCCTCGCCCCCATTCTGGCCCACTCTGGGCCGTTCCCCCCTCTCCCCTAGCCATCACCCAGGGGCCCCTCCCCGGCTCACCTCGGGCCAGAGAGAAACAAGCTCACATTGATGTAACTGCACTCGAAATATTTGGCGATATCGACGAATTGAAATATCGATCCTCAATGACACTATTTGCGCATATGACAGACCAGGGCTCTGTATTTGAGAAAGCTCTAGACCAATTTTTTGATGGCATACCCGACTATCGAACTTTAGAAATTATTGACGACCTGTAGGCCACTGTTTTGTGGCTGTTTCTGCAAAGAGTATTGCTGCTATCCCTGCTGAATCCATTCCGTTTATCGGGGTGGCGGTGCTTGTCGCTGATACCGGGTATGAGCTGTATGCGGCATGTGAGACGGTGAGAGATTTGGATCAGTTGTATTCGGATTTGGGGATGGCTGATGAGACTCAGGATGACATAATGCAAAGTGTCTGTGACCCGGAGTTGCCTAATGCCGGGGAAGTTTAGGATGGGGTTGTTGAGAAGTCTGGGGAGTGGTTGGATCAGGCTGGGGGTGCGATGTAGCCAGTTCATCCAAACAAACGGATCATCGATGGTGCCCTGGCTAGAATTTATCTGACGTCATTGCCAGGGGCTGCTGATGATGTCGGGTGTGAATCGGTGGCGTTTGTATGTATTCATTGGCAGATTCTACCAATTTCGGCGATTTAACTTGTCAAAGCCCTTGCAGCAATTGAAGTCTCACCTACACTGACCTGATTCGAATGGAATAGTTGAAAGGAGTTCCCAATGCCCGATACAATCAAGGCCCTGCGTACACCCGATGATCGTTTTGCCGACATCCCGGATTTTTTCGGTTTTGGGCGATGCTGACCCGGTTTTGGGGCCACCTGCTATGCGCCAATTGCACTCGCTTATCAGGGGTTGTCCCGAGCCCATGATGATCGAAGGCGGGGGCCATTTCGTGTAGGAATGGGGCGAACCGATCGCGCAGGCGGCGCTGGAGAAATTCGGCGATATCTAAACGCCGTGGGAAACAGGAAGGCGGCCAAATTCCATCCCGGCCGGCTGGAGCGACACAATGGCGGTACTGATCTTTCGTTTAAATGGCGTGTCTGACGAGGAGGCGCAGGATGTCCGCGATTTGTTGTCGGACAATGCGCTGGACAGCTATGAGACATCGGGGGGTCGGTGGGGTTTGTCGGTCGCAGGCCTGTGGTTAGTCAACGAGGACGACAAGGGCAGGGCGCGTGAGCTTATCGACGCTTACCAACTTGAGCGTCAGCGCTATTTTGAAGAACTGAAGATCGAAGCTCCACCTGAAACGTTTCGTTCCCGTTTCAAGCAGTCACCACTGAATGTGATCTTTTACAGTCTGCTGGCTGCAACAATTCTGTTTCTTTCCCTCTCACCGTTTATCCAGTTTTTGTCGGAGTAGTTAACAGCAAGCGCCGAACTGGCCCGACTTGGTGAAATGAAGTGATCAGGCCCTGGACCTGATCACGACCTTACTAACATCTATCCTGTTGGTTGCGGCCCCTGTCGCCAATATCTTTCAGCGAGTCGGGACCTGTGCCTGGCGAAATGATAATTTACCCATAGAATCACGGGGTTAAATATTCCGGGTGAACGGGGATTTCTCACTAACACCTCCCCCAGACATCACCAAAAACCCGACGCACTCGTCGCCAACCCACATCCCCCAACACCTTCCACCGCATCACCGGCGTCGAGTATGCCAGCTACGTCTGGTTGTTCTGAGGTTTCTACCCATATCCCACCAGGAAGCAAGTCGGGCATTCAGTTCCAGGGCCGCAACTGCCGGCGGAGGTTCCGGTTGAGGCAGTTAAAGTCGTCCCCGAAATGAGGCATACTGACGGAAATCATGGGAGGCCACATGGAATACAACCCGGAGTTGCACAGCTTGAGATGCCCGAAGTGTAACCATGGTATGGAAGAGGTGAGCTATGAGGGCATCGCCATTGATCGCTGCAGTCATTGCCAGGGCCTGTGGTTTGATGGCGACGAGGTCCTGCGCCTGAAGAAGATACCGGGCGCCGAGGTGCTGGACACGGGCAGCCCCAGAAAGGGCCGTAAATACGATGACCACGGCGATATCCGCTGCCCACGCTGCCGCAAGCCGATGGAGAAATCCGCTCACTGGAAACAGACACACATCTGGTATGAATCCTGCCGCGATCATGGCATTTTCCTGGATGCCGGGGAGTTTACAGATTTCAAGCACGAGACGTTGCTGGACCGATTGCGGGGTCTTCTCAAAGGCAGGCGGCCATCGTGATTGCCGCAGGGCGGCCACAGCACTACAATGGCATATGCGGCTCGTCGTCCTCTTCACGCAGGTGCGCGCCGTTCTCCGGGAAGTCCTTTAGCAGCCGCTCCAGGTCCGTGGCATGTGACAGTTCCTCATTGGCGAACCGTGTGGCCAGCCAGGCTGTTTCTGCGTCGCTGCCGTTGCGCGCCAACTGACGATAGTAACGCTCGGCGGCGCGTTCATTCTGTACCTGTCCCTACCAACAACTCTATCCTCTTTTACATCATCAAAAAATATGTTTGTAAACAGCAGCCGATTATTCTTGGAGACGTATCGATCATCTACAGTGACGTAAGCTCTCGCAATTATTGTTGGCGACCACGGCCAGAGCGCCGCATCATCCGACAACAGGCGCTTTACTACTGGACCAGCAGTGCTGCCAAATGAAAATCAAGCTGCGCGTCGGTACTCATGATGAAGACCACCGACATGAGGAATAGCCACGACCTTTCCCTGCTCTAACGGTTCAATTGCTCGTGGTGCTGGGCTCTGCTTATCGAGAGACAAGTGCGTTCTCGCCTCATGATAGTAGTTACTGTAGGATTTCAGCTGCCGCCGCAGATGCCGTTCATTTAGGATGATAACGTGATTCAGGCACTCTCGCCGGATGCTGCCAATTATTCGCTCCACATAAGGATTTTGCCATGGCGAGCGCGGGGCCGTAAGCACTTCTTCAATGCCGAAGCTTTTCACTCGAAGTCGGAATCGATCACCATAGATGCTATCCCGGTCACGCAACAGGTAGCGTGGAGCGGAGTCGAATGGGAAGGCCTCCACAAGCTGCTGTGCTGTCCACTGGGCAGTAGGATGTCCGGTCACGTTAGAGTAAACGATTTCTCTCCGGTCGAGACGCAGAATGACAAATGCGTATAAAATCCGGAATGTTGCTGTGGGCACGGTGAAGAAGCCTACCGATACCAAGTCTGTTAAATGATTATCAAGGAACGTACGCCAGGTCTGGGACGGAGGATTACGGCGCCGAATCATGTACTTTGCAACAGTGGACTCGGATATCTGGATGCCAAGAATTTTCAATTCGCTATGGATTCGAGGTGCACCCCATCCAATGTTGTTCCGTGACATCGTTCGGATCAGCTTGCGCACATCGGGATCAAGAGGCGGACCACAGACGATATAGCCAAACCCAAAAAATGCGTTCGCTCTTATGAAAACTGAGCCGTTTCCTATCGCGGTCGGCAACCAGCGACAACTGCTGACGCAGGGCAAGTACCTCGAGTTGGAGCGAAGCTCGACTCCGCAGGAGATCCATAAGGGTTGAGAGGAGAGGGAGAACTATGGTTTTCATGCAGGCAAAGCTACCCGCCGAACGTCAGAATTGTCAAGAAAATCAATACGTACAAGGTTTTTGGTAGGGACAATGATACTGCGGGCTTCGTAGCTGACTGCCGGGCCATGAATGTGAAACCCCATGTTGCCAGGAATGATAATCGGGCTGGCGGTTCTGCCATCGATGGCCGTACCGGCCGACACGCTAGCTACAAGGTTAGCCAACGGAGCAGAAAGCGGGTGGAAGAGCCCTTCGGCTGCGGCAAATCCATTGGCTTGATCAGACAGATTAAAGTGCGCGGATTATCGAAAGTGAACGGTGTATTTATGCTGGCGATGATTGGTTGGAACCTGACCCGAATGAGGGCGTTACAGGGATAGTCCGCCTTGAAGGCGGGATACA
>PVMK01119431.1_pt1 | contig 12162 bp, 9 predicted proteins | sample 1853481 | NCBI WGS metagenome assembly PVMK01 (sample SAMN08533507, study PRJNA380276) | Marine sediment metagenome, whole genome shotgun sequencing project. | reverse complement strand
CTTTTTACAGGCCATCAGTTAAGCGGTGTCGGAGCAGTTCCACAAAGGAAGGGTCTGCCCAGTGTAAATCTTCTAAAAAGTAAATGGTTGGAGCCTTATTGGCAAGCGCTGAAAGAATCGCCTTAATGGCCGATTGAAGACGGGATTTCCAGAACTCGGGGCTAACATCTTCGACTTCCGGATAACTCAGCGAGTAAAGACCACCCACATAAGGGACAATATCCCCCTGTTTTCCGACAAGGTATTCAATCCCGGACTCGACTTTTTCCCTCACCTTTTCAGAAGGATCGTTTTCCTCAATGTGTAAAACCCGATTTAAAAGATCAATCAGCGGGAAGTACGGTATATTTTGAGAATACGCATATGCATGTCCTTCTATCCATTGAATCTGTTCAAAATCTAACGTAGCCTTGAATTCCTCAACAAGTCTGCTTTTTCCCGTACCGGCGGCTCCACAAATAGAGAAAATTCTGCCCTTACCTTCCCGCAAATTTTCAACAGCCTCAGATAGTTCAGCCAACTCCACCTTTCTGCCAACCAGATCGGCTCTTAGACCGGAGAGTCGATGTATGGTAACGGGTTTGTCCCTTTGAGATAATACTTTATGAACCTGAACGGGATCTGCTTTGCCTTTGACCGTTGTATCTTCCAAGTATTCGCAGGCAAAATGTCCCTCGGCTTGACGGCAGGTATCTACATCGATCAGAATTTCACCTGGTTTAGCCAGATTGCTTAGCCGTGAGGCCAGATTGATGGTGTCCCCTGCAACTCCGTGCGTTCCTCTCGCCACGTTCACTTGACCGGTCACCACCAGCCCGGTATTTATACCGGTGTGCATCGAGATGGGTTGCCCGATCCTGTTTTCTACCTCCGGGCTTAAAGCATCGACCAGCTCATGGATTTCTCGTGCAGCTTTAACAGCTCTAATCGGATCATCCTCATGGGTCTTGGGTACACCGAATAGGGCCATCACCGCGTCGCCGGCGTACTTTTCGATGAATCCATCGTATTTATCTATGATTTTAGAAATTTCGCCAAAGATCCGACTTGTGATCTCTTTGACTTCTTCCGGGTCCAGCTTTTCGGACATTTCCGTATATCCGGTCATGTCGGAGAAAAGGACCGTGACATGCTTTCGTTCACCTTCGATAAGGGCAGCATCGCGGGATGATTTCTCAGTGGTGGTGGGAAGAGTTAGACTTTCTTTCTCTAATATTTCGGCAGAAGTCTCTTTGCCAGGCTTGAGATTGTAGCCACATTCATCGCAAAATTTGTTTCCAACTCGGTTGTCGGTCCCGCATTTTGGACAGGAGATTTCGAATTTGTGACCACATTCACCACAGAACTTGGCTTCTTTACGACTCTCAAACTGACATTTTGGGCATCGCATTTTAGTGCCCTCCATTTAAGGGTTAAGCAGTTTGAATAATGTTGAAGTAATGTAAGGTGGTGAAATTGAATTACATTAAAAATGACTATGTGTCAAATCTGGGAGGTACCCCATATATTGTGATCGGGAAACAGAATAGATTTTGCAGATACCTTTATAGAAAACCAAATATCAGCCGATCGTGATATATTGAGAGTAACCACGGTTCGGGCAAGGTTGTGATATCCAACGAATCTGAACAAATTTTAGTATGAATTTGGGAGCCGGATTCTGTCACAAACTATGCTCGGTTAAAAATACATATTTCAATTAGATATCACAAGCGGTTTTATAAGATAGTCTGTTAAAGTCCGATACGGATGTCCCGCCCCCCAAATCTAATCTAAAATTAAAGTGACAGTCAGCCCAAAAAATTTCCTAAAAATTAAATTTAGGATTTTCTTGACTGGGCGGACGGTTTTGGTGATATCTGTAATTGTGTCACGGTGGTGACACCAGCTACATATATTTAGTTTTGTGATTTTGAATGTATTCGATACATCTGGAATCGAAAGAAAAATTATAGACCGCAATTATTAACAGATTTAACGATGAAAAATAAATGAGATGTTGTCAGTTATCTGAATCCCTTCATTAATATTCCAATAAATTGCTATCATTCAAATTTAATCCCCCTATTTGCAGCCCGTTTCATACTCCAATCCACAAAATCATCGGGTGGGTTGTCTTGATCTGCTATAGGCCTTTCGATTAATTTGATCGCATCTGTTGGACAGGTGATAGTGCAAACACCACAACCTATGCATAGATTATCTATAACCTGATAGATGTCGTCATCTTCCGAAATAGCATCCATTTGGCATCGTTCATCCGCACAAATGCCACATGCGGTGCATTCATCAGAATCAATTAAGGCTAAATAATTGCTTTTTGCAAGGGTATGGGCAGCACCATACTCTTTTGCAGCCCTTATAACGCCACAACAACAAGAACAGCAGTTACAAATAGCTCCATGACCCTTCTTAACATTGTAAAACACATTGTGAATCAGACCCTCTTCTTCTGTCTGCGCAATGACCTTGAAGGCTTCGTCTTTTGAAATGATTCTGCCACCTCTTGAAAAATAGTCGTATGCCTTTTCTTCCTTGGAGAAACCGAGACAGACCTCCAAGGAATGATCACATGATTTGCCAGCAATTATTCTTTCTTTTCTGCAAATACAATCGGTTACCCTAAAGGAATTAGCATTCTCAAGCATTTCGGTTAAATTTTCATATGGTTGAATCTGAAAATCCTGTTTGAGATTCGTATTAATCGGGATTGTCCGTGCAATGGCTGGTTTATACCCACCAAGAGATTTGGACAGAATAGGAAAGTATTCTTCAAATAGATCGACCAATTCCTTGTCAAGCCGATACACCTGATACTCATATATACCGACTACAAATGGAGCCAGCATGTACATCTGTTTTCTATTGCTTGTTGAGCTTCCAATCTGCCCCTTTTGAGCCATCAGGTCGAGAGTTTCGCGCATTTTCTCTGCAGGTTCACCTATTCGATTTGCTATTGATTCCACTGTCTCAGGAAAATACTTCATCTTCAAAGCCATTTCAGCATCTTCTGGCGTGAAGATTTTTTGCAGTATCTTTAGCTCTACGCCACTTTCGGTTGCTGGATATCCGTGAGGTAGTTGATCAAGTCTCTCTGCAAGTTTTTTATAAACATCTGGCATTGAATATCCCTCCTATCGTTCTGCTATGGATCACCTATGATAATCTGCCTGAACTTGGTACATGATTTACATTGTCCATTCAGTTCTGCCGCCGTTGGATCATCCAGCAGGTACCAAAGTAGCTCATTGATAATGAATAATTGCATCCGTGGGCTAAATGTGGGCACCTATCTGTGTTCCAGTTCCGGCATCTGGTATGGGCATTGTAGAACCTCCTTGGAAGAAGTTAGATGCTGTTGAGATAATGCCACAATACCAGAATTATTGCAACGGAGCCTCAAATGCATCTAAGATATCAGCAAAAAATTGAATCGCTGAAAAGGACAGACTGTAAACGTAACCAAGATTTTGGAGCCTAAAAAATTGTTGTGATATCATATCGCCCATCCGAATTTTCACTTGCTTATAATTTTGCGGATTAGCCATGGCGAATATACACTTTTTTCAGCCAATATTTTGGATGGATTTCGTGCCTGAATCGATCATAGCTAATTACCTTAATTTATTGTATATTTGTTTAGATAATCTATAATTTTTGGAGCATATTTACAAAATGGATGTAGCCGGAACCTCTAATTTTGCTACTTTAGAGATTGCGTACTGTAATATAAACTACATATCCTGAATTTATTGCGTTTGAAACGCTCTGATTTTCAAAATTTCCAGTTGGCGTTTATGGCGAAAAAGAAGAGATCGTTACGTTTGTAGTCTCCTTTGAGTAGGTCATTGTCTATTTTGGCTTTACCGTAGTCGGCATACACGAACTGCGCCCCGGTTGAGAGCCGGTCGCTCCACTGGTATTGGGCTCCGGTGGCATAGCAAAAACAAACCTCAGGAGTAGATACCCTCTAGTATCCAAATAGTTACAGGAGCCCTAGATGGTTTTTCAATTATTATTTACTGTGTCGTGCAAAATATAGGTATTAAAAACTTACTTTTTCTCCTTTTCTTTCAAGATCAAGCCATGCAGGTCGCAGACTTTAGCGGCGGGCAACTTACCGGATTTGTCAGGTCTATTTATAATTTTGACCGCCCCCGAAGGACAGGCCGTTGCACAAACTCCACACCCAATGCACCATTCCTTATCCACAACGGAAATATCATCTTCCAGCTTCAGAGCGTCCACCGGGCAAATCTCCGCGCACTGGCCGCACCCGATACACTCATCTTCATCGGTTTCACGCAAAAAATAGGTTGCCATCAGGGTATCTCTGGGTATTTTTCGCCGTCTGATATTACCGACATTCCAGCAGGCGCAACCGCAACAATTACAGTTATGCAAGATCTCGCCTTCAGCATTATCAACAAAGTGCACCAGACCTGCCTCTTCACTGCGTTTGATAATGTCCATGGCTTCGGCCTTGGTAATTTCTTTTGCCAATCTTCTATCGATGACATAGCGGGCAAGGTCATTAAATTTCATACAAACATCCTTGGGATGTTCGCAGCCCTTGCCCGACCAGAGAGTAGGCCACCCGGCAGGGGCAATGCGCGACGGCAATGAGTTTGGCGTCCTCAATGATCTTTTCCATCGAATTGTGGGGCACAACTGCCTGGGTTCCTTGATCGAGCGACTGCTTTACCGGAATATAGCGATACGGTTTGGTTTTGGAAGTATAGGCTTCTGTGGTCACCTTTCTGTTAAAATATTTGGCCATGGCCCTTGGCCATGTTGCGGGCATGGGGTGTATCTTCACCTTTCCAGAAGAACGTTTGGGGAAATCCGAAACCCACCTGGTGAAGCGCATAGCCCTTTGTGTCCATCCTCTGTTTGACCGCAAAATAACAAACCCCTCTGGGTCAGGCTTTCTAAAACATTCACCAGCTCATCTCTGGAAAGAGCAACCGTCTTTAAGATCTCATCGACTCCCGACAGGTTGCATGGGGATAACTCCGGTTGGAAGTAAAAGCGCAACTTCAGCTTCCGATGGAGAGAAATTTTCCTGCAGGATTTCAATTAAATCTTCCCTATAAGGATAGGCCCATACCCAGGCGAGATAAATGCTTACCTAACTTCTCATATACATGTTGTTTTTCCACACGAATTCCTCCTTTATTTCCATCTTTTAATCCAGGCCACGCGTTTCACCTCCACCGGGTTAAACGGAAAAGTCTTCCAGTAATTTTTGATCACCAACCAGCGGCCATAGATTCCCCGAGGCTCAAACACTATAAACACCAGTATGGTCAACCCATAGATAACCATCTGAAAATACCAGCTCATAGCGATTGAATCCGGCAGAACGTACTCGGTGAATCTGAGTCCCTCGCCCTTACTATCACTGTGCTACGAATTATTAAATGTAACATTAACCAATACTCAGTTTAAAAATATCTGTCAATGCAAGTACAAAAAAATATAGCGGAATAATAGATTTCCTAACCACATCCTAACAATCTACAGTCTGTTGATTTTTAGGTTCCGTGCCTGATGGTAACATTGGAAAGGGTTCAGTTTTATTGTGGGTTTGATTTGTTAACCGAAAAACTTTAAGTCTCAAAATTTTTTACCAACACCGCCACAAACTATATATTTTGATTAAAAAGGCCATGCATACTTCATAGGGTATCGCCTTTTTAGCTTGAGATTCAAAGTAAGCTTATCACTAAAAATATTCCGTTGATATAAACACTTTATAAGAAATGCTGCCATACAATTTAGAAAATCTAGAATTTAAAAACAAATCCAACTAACTATCGAAACATCCTGGAATCCATCTCGACAAACGAAAAGAAATGATATGCTGCAAACTGAATCGACATTTTACAGCATTGTGCTCAGTATTGTGAATAACAGCGATTACAGCCTCCCTAACAGTAAAAATCACATTCCCGGAAAGCGTGCTATTTTTTTATGCCTGCAATTCCCAAGGGGCATGCGAAAGAACTTTGCTCCCGCTTTCCGTTACAAGAACCTGTTCTTCCAGAACATATATTCCATCTTTTTCAATACAGCCGGGTTCGATATGAAGAATCATACCGGGTTCAAGTATGGTATCATCATCCAGGCTGATGTAAGGCGGCTCGGTAGTATGAAGCCCGCTACCGTGTCCAAATCGCTGAGCTGGCCAGGAGGTCATATCGATATTTAACTTTTCGGCGGTGTCTACTTGAACTCTGTATAGATCGGAACTTGGGATACCAGGCATTGTCGATTCCACACCAGCCTCAAGGATTTTATGAATCTTATCCCCACTTTTCGAGCTGCTCTGAGGAAGCACCGCCAGCCACCATTCCCCTGCAGTAGTCCGTATGGTAACCATGCATTACGATACCCAAATCCACCCACAGGAGGTCGCTTTTTTTAAGCCTGAGATCAGGCTGCGAACTCCCCTGCAGCCTGCCTGGGGATCAAAGCCACCGATACAGACGATCACCCATCCAAAGTCTGCATCACTCTCGGTGATGACCCGTTGAAACAGATTTTTTATTTCCTGGGTTGTCATACCGGTTTCAACAGCCTCAAAGGTTCTCTTAAAGATGGAATCCTGTATTTTACAGGCTTCGGTAAGTATGGCAATTTCAGTTTCAGACTTGACCATCCTCAATTGCCAGAATATATCTGCTGCATCGACAAACGAAATTGCGGGCAGAGCATCCTGCACCCTCAAAAAATCCTGGTAAGACATGCCCAATCGTTGTTCACGGCCAAGTTCCGCCCCCACTTGTCCCATTGCACATCCGATCTCTTCAAACGCCTTTTTTACTATCTCGATTGGCACTTCTCCCACTTTCTGATATTCGCGGATATCTCCGTCCCAATGAATCGGTAAATGAAATTCATGTGTGATCAGAATCGAGTTCTCTTTGCGCGGTATGATCAGGACGGCAGGCCTTGGAAATGACATCTCCCCGAAATATGAGGCCCCCGTAAAATAAAATAGATTTGTTGGTTCTGTTATTAACAAGGCACTTAAGTTATTCTTTTCCATAAGTACTATAGCTTCTTGATGACGCGCTGCGTATTCATAGTTGCCAATTTCTGGTTTCATTAGTCATTCTCCTGTTCTATCATCAAAATTTTTTTGATTAGTGCCAAATTCCCTGACAGGAATATATTAGACGAATCCCGTATATCTTTCCAACATTTAGTAGAGGGCTCGTTTCATTATTGAAATCAACAAAAAAATACTGAAATCCTATCCAATTTATTCATTGCTAATTGTGATCGAAGCATCTGATTGTGTAATGCATATGTAAAGCTTCAACTTTTTGCAACCTATCAAGTTTTAGGTAGCGTGCCTGAACCCATTCTTGCCTGGCCATAACAATTTATTGTAGATTATGTATTCAAATAGCATCATTTTACGGTTGACTGTTTTGTTCAATTTGCTTGAGTACAAAATTGGGAGGGATTCAGTTTTATTGTGGGTTTGATTTGCCAACATAACAATTTTGAGCTTCCAAATTGTTTGTCAAGATGCCCGAAAGTCCTCAATTTTGAAAATTTTGAGGTTTGCGTTTGTAAACAAAAATTTTGATTCCAACAAATTCCCCTTAAGCACCGTCCAATAGTTTTTCCTTGATCATCCGGCCGCCCTTCGTTTATAATTTGCTAAAAATGCGAGGAGCAAAAATGCTAAAGGTCGATCCACATCCAGGCGGGGCGACGAATATCCGGTAGCCCGAAAAAAGAATAACAGCAGTCAGAAGAATAAGCAGGGTTTTCTTCAATTAAATTCCCCTTCTTACCGGATACACCGGTGCTTCCTTTCTGGGCTTCCAGTGAACGACAAAGATTCCGGACACGATAAATACCAACGCCAGCAAGATCTTTATCGTTATCGGCTCCCCTAAAACCAGACCTCCGAGAACAACCCCGGCAATAGGCATGATGAATATAAAAGCATGGAGCGATACCGCGCCGTATTTTTTGAGCAGGGTGTTCCAGGCTACAAAACCAAAGGATGCTGCAATCAGGCTCTGGTATAGCAAAGCGCCGATGACCGGGACATCTAAATGGGATATCATGGTGGGGTCCCACAGCAGGGCTTCGATTAGAAAGAACGGAACAGAAAACATCGTTGAATACAGTACCAACTGAAAAGGGTTGTAGGCATCAATAATTATTTTTAAATAGATGGCGGAAGAGGACCAAATAATAACTGCCAAAAGGATGAGTAAATCCCCCGTACGAAAACCGGAGGGAACCCCTTTCCCCTCCAAAAGCATGAACACTATCCCGCTAAACCCCAGTAGTATCCCAAAGAATTTTCGTTTGGTGATCCGATCGCCTGGAATGAAGAAATGGGCCAGAAACAATATGAAAAAAGGAAGCAGATTCGCCAGCAAGGTACCACGGGAAGCATTTGATTTGCTGAGTCCTAAATAAAATAATGACAGTTGAACCGTAAAAAGCAAAGAAAAGATCAACACTTGCGGAATCTGGCCTTTTTTGAGGGCAATGGTCTGTCCCGTGAACCAGGCCCAAAGAAATATAGCCACTGCGGCAATGCCGAAACGGATGGCCGCCGTCGTAAAAACTCCCATTCCCGTAAAAGCAATTTTTACGGCAACCGCATTAGATCCGAAAATAATGCACAAAAATGCCGTAAACAACCCGGCGGCAAGCGAAAGTTCCTGGTTCGATGGTTGTGTCTCAGTCATTGGGTTTTAACCGTTCACAGGTTCAGGGTTCAACGTTCAGCCTGCCCTGGTGCGACTTATAGGATCATATTACTGTCCGTGTCAGGTTCCCCAATATGATTATGAATAATTGAGCAACATAAATTCAGGTCTGGGCCAGGGGGTTAAGGACAAAGAAGGCATTAAATATCCTAAGTCCTCGTTGAATAGTTTATCTGTAATTGCCAATATAGCTCCAAATTTTGGATTAGGTCTTACGAAACTGACACTTTTCTCGTAAATACGCATCCCAAATTCAGTTCAGGGACGAGAATGGAACCTTGAACCCCTGAACCCTTGGCCCAGACCGATCATCGGCACTATACATGCGAAAAGTACAGTCTAAGCAAACTCAAGCATGGGTTTGAAATCATGCCACAAGTCGCGCTCTCCGAGGCGTAGGATCGTGCCCCTACGAGCCGGAGGCCAGGGCGGGCTTTGAACCCATGAACGCCTACAAAATTTGATTGCCGGTACCTCAATGTGAGGTGGTAACTACACCACTCAAAGGGGCTTGGCAAGGATTTAAGTTGTAGGTTGGGTTAAGCGACTTTAATGTTGGGTAGTGCTATTGCAGAAAAATTACGTTAGATAGCAGGAAGTCGTTATTTAGTTGAATAAGCTTTACCCGACGTTTACGCCCGCACAACCCAACCTACGATAAAAAATGTAAACTACTTTTGGCGTCATATGAAGGATGCCAAAGAAACTATAGAAAAGAGAATGTCGAATATCGAATAATGAATGTCGAATGTCGAAGTAATGTATTCTGTCTATTTTAGAATAGACAGAGCGAAGCGATACCACAATTCGTCATTCGTCATTCGTCAATTCCGGCTTTGCCGGGTTAGGTTCCCGCTCCTACGTTCCTCTCTCCTGACACCTGATCCGCCTTCGGCAGGCTTGACATTTGCCGGCCATGGTATTACAATCCGTTTAGAGTAATACCACCTTTATGAAGGAGCTAAAAGTGCCGAAAATAACCAGCAAAGGCCAGATAACCATCCCACAAGAAATAAGAAACAGATTCGGCTTCCTGCCGGGAATGGATGTCGAGGTCATTATTGAAGACAGTAAGGCTCTCATTGTGAAAAGCAGACATGAGAATCAATTCATGAAATGGCTGGGCCGAGGAAAAAAACGAAAAAAACAGCGCATTGACCATAAGATTGATCAACTCCGTGGGAGAACAGATGGATAATATTGTTATTGACACAAATCCGCTTGTTTATATCTATCACGCAGTTCCTGTTTTCGGTAAAAAATATGTCGCTTTGTTGGGTGAACTATCCCAAAAAAATACGTTACTAATACCAAAGATAGTATATGGCGAACTTTCGATTATATTTGGGTCTGAGAAAGAGCTCTGTGAATTTTTAAGCGATACCGGCATTATTATTGGTGAAATAAATTCGAAAACTTACATTACCGCTGCCAAACGGTGGGAGGTTTATAATAAACGCCGAATATTGATGTGCCCGAAGTGCGGTAAAAAGCTTGGGAAACTGACCTGTAAAAAATGCAGTGCTGAAATCAGGATAAGACAGCATATCCTGACTGATTTTATCATTGGTGCCTATGCTCTCCAAATGGAAAAAAAACAGCTGATAACAAATGATGCGGGATATTATGCAAGCTATTTTCCAGAGTTGACAATAATGACTGCTTAATAAAAGGGATCCTACCGTGAAACGATTCAATTCAACCCCGCTGGAATATCTATCCCGGGAACAAATGCGGGATATCCACTCGGCAGCCCTCGAAATCCTGGAAGATTGCGGAACGGTGATTCATCATGAAAAAGCGCTGGAACTTTTGCATAAGGCCGGTGCGACCGTTAAGGATGATCGGCAGGTGTTTATCCCAAGCGGATTGATCGAATGGGCCATAGGCCGGGCACCATCACGCGTGACTATCTACGATAGAAACGGGACTCCCTTTATGTTTCTTGAGGGCAGAAACGTCTATTACGGCACGGGATCCGATTGTCCGAATCTGCTGGACAGCTTTACCGGAGAGCGCAGGGAATTTCTGTCGGGCGATGTTGCAGATGCCGTCAGGCTGGTGGATGCGCTGCCGAATATTGACTTTACCATGTCCATGGGATTAGCGCCTGATTTTCCGGGTGAATTGCAATACCAGCAAAAATACGCAATAATGATTCGCAATTCAACAAAGCCCCAGGTAATTACGGCAGCTGATAAGTCATGTCTCAACGATATCGTTGATATCGCTGCAGCCGTGACAGGTGGGCGTGCAGAACTCAGCCGAAAGCCTATTTTCGTATTGTATGACGAACCGACTTCGCCCCTGGTGCATATCAAGGAAGCTATGGAAAAGCTTATGTTCATGGCTGAAAACAATCTGCCCACCAACTATTCTCCGGGAATCATGGCGGGCGGCACCAGCCCGGTGACCATGGCCGGCGCCATCGCTCAGGCCAATGCCGAAATTTTAGCAGGACTCGTCGTACACCAGCTAAAAAAACCCGGTGCCCCGTTTATCTTCGGTGCCGGAATGTCCCCCATGGATATGAAGAGTATGCAACCCACCTACTCTTCCCCGGAAGCGATGATTTCACAGGCCGGTCTTTGTCAAATCGGGCGCTGTTTATACGATCTTCCGACCTGGGGTTTCGGCGGGTGCAGTGCTTCCAAACTGGCCGACGAACAAGCCGTCAATGAAGCTTCCGCCTATATCATGATGTCCGGCTGGATGGGCACCAATCTCGTACACGATGTCGGTTACCTGGAATTCGGTCTGACGTATTCCTTCGATCTGCTGGTGATGTGCGATGAGTTTATCGGACAGGTTCGCCGCATGATGGAAGGCATCCGGGTCGATCGAGAATATTTGGCAGTGGATACCATCAAGCGTGTGGGTCCCGGCGGACACTTTTTGCAAGATGATCACACACTGAATCATTTTCGTGAAAACTGGCAGCCCGATTTAACCGACAGAAAAACCTACGAGACCTGGAAAATGGACGGTGCAACCAGTATGGGACAGCGCGCCAAAGAAAAAGTCAGGCATATCCTTGACAACTACAGGCCTCAGCCTTTGCCCGCTGAGGTTGATGCGGAGATTGACAGGATACTCCATTCTAGGTTGAGTGGTTCAGGGTTCAACGTTCAGGGTTGAAAAACCCCCTAACAGATTATATAAACGGGCAACGTCCGTTGTGAGTTGTCAGTTGTCCGTGGTAAAGGATGTAAATACGAATACATCTGACCACGGACAACAATCTACCAACACTATCCTATTGCGGATCTTGTTCAATGTTGCAAGCAGTGCCCATCGTTTGTAACCTTTGAACCTTGAACTCTAAACCTGGAACCGATCAGTTTTTTTGGAGGATGGATATGAGCAATGAAAAGCCTTTTTTCATGAGAGATCCGTGGGTGTATGATCCCGT
>PVMK01115467.1_pt1 | contig 12162 bp, 10 predicted proteins | sample 1853481 | NCBI WGS metagenome assembly PVMK01 (sample SAMN08533507, study PRJNA380276) | Marine sediment metagenome, whole genome shotgun sequencing project. | reverse complement strand
CCCCGTTCCGGGGATGACTTACATGCGTGGTAGCTACCAAATGTCTCTAAGGAGAAGTTACAATCACGTTTACCGTACCAGTGTCGGTACACGTGATTGTAACTTCTCCTTAGAGACATTTGGTAGCTACCACGCATGTAAGTCATCCCCGGAACGGGGAGATCCCCGCAGGCGCCACACTCAAAGGTGCGATCAACGCCAACAATGCCAGCACAACCGTGACCTTTGAATACGGTCTGGATACAATTTACGGCACCACAGTGGTTGCTGATCAAAGTCCAGTAGAGGGCACAACAAATACCGCCGTTAGCAATACCCTCAGCGGTTTGGAACCGAATACAACGTATCACTACCGTGTAGTGGGGCAGAACGCCGCCGGCCTTCAATGGCGCTGATCAAACATTCACAACGCTAACGCCACCTTGATCACATTATTCCATGGATTTACCGGTTTATAAGATATATACAAATGATTCAAATGTGACCAATATTGGGGAAATGCTTTGTTTAACATCTGTCACCAAAGTACAATGGATGCGGAGCAAAATCGCGGCACAAATCTTGCTCACTTATTATGCGATGGCTGTTCAGACTCCCATAAATTTATCTGCACCCTTAGTGATAGCAGTGGTAATAATTCATCAGTGAGGGCAAAGGTGATTGAGAGTCCAAAATCGCCATAGAATAGCTACCCCGGTTGGGATTGTTTCCCTGACGGGGATGATGCCGTGAAGACTGTCGTGCTGCCGAAAAATGAGATATTGTGACCATTAACCCTATGCCTTTTTCAAAGCGCCTATTTATTTTTATCTTGACCCCTGCCCTGGTGATTTCTTGTGTGGTTCCAGGGTTAATTGATGTTGGTAAAACATCCGATTCAAGCCTGTTGCCAAAGGCCAATGTGTTTGTATCCGCTGCACTGAATGCTACCCCCACGGCAACGCCCTTTTTACCGCTGCCTCCTACACCTATCTACCTTCCGACAGCTTTTCCAACACCTCAACCCTCGGCTACGCCCAGTCCTAAGCAGGCCTCTGATGGTGCGGCCGCACCGCTGCCACAAGCTGAAGGCCAGATTAATATTTTGCTGCTAGGCTCCGATCAGCGCCTGAATGAGGTTGGTTTTCGGACGGATACCATTATGCTGCTCAGCATAAATCCCAAGAAAAAAACCGCAAGTTTGTTATCCTTCCCGCGGGATTTATATCTTTATCTCCCTGGCTGGATGTATCAGCGTATTAATACAGCCATGTTTTATGGTGGTTTCCCTCTGCTTGCCCAAACGTTGGAATACCATTTCGGGATTCGCCCAGATTACTACATTTTTGTTGGACTGGACGCTTTTGTTCAACTGATTGATAGCTTGGGCGGCATAGATGTACAGGTTGCAAAAACGCTTACCGATCAACGCTCCCAGCTTGGTTACTACACTGTACCCGCCGGGCAAGTGCATATGGATGGCAGCACAGCTTTGTGGTATGTACGTTCTCGTTATTCAACCAGCGACTTTGACCGCACTCGCCGCCAGCAGGAAATTATTCAAGCCCTGGCAGCGCGTATGATCAATATGAATGTTTTCGAGAGCGCCGATGAAATTTATGATATTTATCGTGCCTATGTCACAACCAATATGACATGGGTAAATATTGCGCCATTGATCCCTGTGGCCATAAAAATTGGCGATGCATCTCAAATCCGGCACTATTTTGTTGGCCCGGCCGAAGTGATTCCATGGGTTACTTCGGGTGGTGCGCAGGTCTTGCTGCCACAACAAAACGCAATAATGGCAGTTATTCAGCAAATGCTGCGGTAACCCCACAGCAATCTTACCCCAACGCCTAATTCACAGATCAGAATTGCGTTATGGTAATAAGATTGCCAAGGTACATGGACGTCTATTGTTCCGTGCGCGTCCGCCGCTAAATTCATATTTCAAATCATCCCCTTGGGATACGTAGTAAGGAGGAGCCCCATGGCTCTAAAAGGAAAAGGTTTTTTTATTTGGCGAATTCCCGCTTGTGAGGGTGGCAGCGCGCAGAAAATTGCTGCCAAGGCCAAAGCAGCTGGTCTTAGCCATGTATTGATAAAAATTGCCGACGGCATTTATACCTATAATTACGATTGGACTAACCATGTTGATTTGGTGCCTCCTGTAGCACAAGCGTTACGGGCTGAGGGAATCCAGGTGTGGGGTTGGCATTACGTGTATGGAAATAGCCCCACTGCTGAAGCCGATATTGCCGTCAAGCGAATCAAAGAATTGAATTTAGATGGTTATGTCATTGATGCCGAAACGCAGTACAAAGAGCCAGGAAAAGCCGCAGCTGCAAAAACATTTATGACGCGACTGCGTAATGGCATCGGAAACAATGTTCCTGTTGCCTTGAGTTCATATCGCTATCCATCGCTTCATCCAATCCCATGGAATGAATTTCTCGAAAAGTGTGATTACACCATGCCCCAGGTCTATTGGATGCTTGCCCATAACCCTGGCGCCCAGTTAGCGCGCACGATCCAAGAATATGACAGCCCATTGATTAAATACAATCGCCCCATGATTCCTGTGGGGGCAGCTTTCACCGAATGGGGCTGGGCGCCAACCGCTGAAGAAGTGAGTGAATTTCTAGCAGCAGCGCTTTCTTTTAACTTGAGCGCAGCCAACTTCTGGGAATGGCATAATTGTCGCGATATTCTCACACCCAAACATGAAATTTGGAATACCATTGCCGATTTTGATTGGGATGGTGGTCCATTGCCCCCGGCCGATATCACCACTAGTTATATTAATGCGCTCAATAGCCGCGATGAAAACCAGGTAACCAATCTGTATCAAACCAACGCAGTTCATGTGACCTCGGCACGTACCATCGTAGGCATAGATAAAATAAAGGCTTGGTACGGAACGTTTTTCAATCAGATATTACCTCAAGCCACCTTTACGCTGACGGGATATTCCGGCACGGGAAATTCGCGCCATTTTACCTGGACAGCCATATCAGGCAATGGTAGCGTGCATAACGGCAATGATACATTTGGCCTGTTAGATGGCAAGATTACATATCATTATTCTTTCTTCTCAGTGACCTAAAATCGTAGAGTTTATCTTCGCGCTCGTCTGTACCGTATAAGGTCCAGGCGAGTTTCGAGATTTAAAATTGCTCTGTTTGGTCCTGCTTGGTTGGGTCAGTGGATACAGCCAGAAAATGCCGAGCCGTCCGTTTTTGTGCCTGGCGAGAATAAACTACTACTAACTGTGCTGTGTTTTACCATCGGACCACTACCGGAAATATCGGGGGAACGTGTGATGGATTGATTGTCATTACCTTCATCACCGTAGGTATATGTCAAGATTAATTTTAAGGATGCGTCATATAAGGTCACCGTATCGCCTCCACCGTTATTCAAACTTAATCTACTGGTAGATGCTGTCTGAACAAGCGCGTCGCCAAATATTCCTGTAGGTGTGCCGCCCCCAAATATGATTATGGAACAATGAGCGGGCACAATGGTGCCTTCAGGGAAAATGTGTCGAATTGCAACGCTATCTTCCAACACCCAATTACTAATGTCAATATTGACGCTTGAATTGTTGACAATTTCTATGAATTCATCTTGGCTGTAATCACGTATGCCATCTCCGTTAGCATCGCCGTTTGCGCTGCTGGCAGGATCAGCCAGAATTTCGTTTAAAACGAGTTGACTTCCTGCAGTAGCTGTTGCGGTTGGGCTTGTTGTGCTGGTAGCGGTATGTGTCTGAGACGATGTGGGTGCAGGTATGATAGTGTTGGTTGCTGTGTGGGTTGCGGTATAAGTAGGCGTGAAAGTTTGCTTGAGAGTATTCGTTGCCGTTGATGTTGGCAAGGTTGCTAGGGTTGCTGTTACGGTGGCGGTGTAGGTTGTTGTAGCTGTCGCAGTTTGCGTAGGGGTGGTCGTAGATGTGATCGTAGTAGTTGCGGTTGGGATGGAGAATCTAACAGAATTTGCTTGCTTCGGTGTGCCGTTGATGGTATTGCCATCAATATCATGCCCGTTCGTGACGTAACTTGTGTTGGTGCCCCAGGCCGTAGGGCTGTCGACTTGACTGCCTTTGCGTTCCATCGAAGCACGGGAAGCACTTTCGCCGGCCGGCCACGCACCGCCGGCTATATTGGCAGTGTCAATAATTTTTCCAGTTGGATCGAGCAGGTGCAATGTCTCACCGGTATTTTTCAATGAGCCCGTATAAATTATGTCGCTGGAAATATCGGAAATTGTATCGTCGTCTGTGCGCTCAAGGAGAAAATAGCCCCCCGAAATAATGACACCATTTAAATGGATATCAGGGCTGCCATCTTCAGCCGTCAGCATCCAACCGGTCAAGTTCACCTCTAGCGGGCTCGGATTATAAAGTTCAATCCACTCATCGTAACTGCTGGCTGTTGTGCCAGCCCAGGCAATTTCGTAGATCAGCACAGTGTGCTTATCTATGCTGGTAGGGATCACAGTTGTTTTTTTTGTCGGGGTTGGCGTTGAGGTGGGGGAGGCGGTGGGAGTATAGGTTGCTGTGGGAGTATAGGTTGCTGGGGGAAACGGGGTCGGCGTTGGATTAAGTGGCAGGGCCAATCCAAGTCTTTGAGATGTGGGTGGTGTGTGATCGGGTGCAATAAGCGAGGAGGACGTTAACGGCGGGTTTATCCGTGTGGTAACAGAACGCTGCCACAAAATTCCCGCGAAGAACGATGTGGTTGTGCCGATAATAAAAATTCCCACGGCTACTTGCAGACCTGTGGAGGTGATGAAAAGGCTAAATTTGCTGCCCATCTTTCTCTAGGCATAAGCGCCCAATTGAAAATTGAATAATAACTTGGCCACTATTTCCCTGCTCATTTCATTGTATAGAACATTGGAAATAATTCAAGGGGTCGCTCGAAATTTTAAGAATGAGGTAGGAAATGATTATATAACTCCCATAGATTTCACCAAATTATCCTGAGCGCTGCTACCTAGATAACTAAAAATTTTGGTCAATTTTTGCATAGAATCGGTTATAGGTGTTTCCGTAAAACCAATTTACGAGTAAAAACAAGAAAGCCGCAGACCAGGGTAATATCTGTAGCTTTCTTATTGCGAATGTTCACACTAGTTATTTTTTCCATCTAGAAATTCGATGATAGCATTTAATAAGTTTTCATTTATTGTCAGATTCGCGCCGCGAGTACCCCCACGCGCCGCAATGGCTGTCTCACGAGCCGCAGGGTCCAAGCCCTCAGCTCTGCCGGGACCTTGACCGCCACCCAATCCCTGGCCACCAAAGCCTCCTTCTGGACGAGCTTCTCCACTCTCGCGAGCGGCTTGCAGAGTAGCTAGTAATTCTGGGTCCATATCATCGCTGCCGAAACCGGTATTCTCAAGACCCAAGATTTCACTCACCACGTTCAGATCTTGTATGGATAATCCCATACTTTTAATGGCATCCATTTGATTTGCAGTCATGGTACTCTGAATTTGCTTGACGATGGCTTCCACTTCGGCTGTAGCTGTGGTTTCGCTTTTGCTAAGACTGCGCAAAGCTTTCCACAGTGGAAGTAATTCTTTGGCTTGAGCCGCGTCGATCGCATAGTCAGTTTCTTCGAGCCTGACAGTCCCTATAATTAGCTCCACTTCAGGAGCTATGACAAACTCACGTGTGTTATCAGGTACCTGCGCAGCGCTTTCGTCCGGTGGCGGCGAACTACTACATGCAGTCAGGATCAAAGCTAAACTCAGAACGATGAAATTTAAAAATATTTTTTTCATGGAGTACTCCTTTTTGATAATAAAGTTAGATTTCTTGATATCTTTGTTTTAAGAATTTATATGCTCATGTTATTCGTGTCTTAATGCTTCAATTGGGTCGAGTTTAGCGGCATTATTTGCTGGATAATATCCGAAGAATATGCCCACTGCTGCAGAGGATCCAAATGCCAAAAAAATAGAACTAGACACAATAACCGTGCGCATTCCACCGGTGAAATTAAACAACCAGCAACCAACCACACCTACGATTACGCCGACTAGTCCACCGACTAGACTAAGTAATAAAGCTTCTATGAGGAATTGCATCCGGATGTCATTAGGGCTGGCTCCAACCGATTGGCGGATTCCTATTTCCCGCGTGCGCTCAGTAACACTGACCATCATGATATTCATGATGCCTATGCCTCCCACAATAAGAGAGACAGCAGCTACCCAGGCCAGCAAATTTCGGAAGGCTTCGGTAGTCGCTTCTTGTGTGCTTATGATGTCTTGCTGTGTGGTAATTGAAAAATCAGGCTCGTCCAAAGAGACATCATGACGCTTGGCAAGCAGCAGTTCCATTTGCAGGATAATATCCTCTAGGTCAACATCCTCGACTACTTCCACATATATAAGGCGCACCCGATCTCCCACAAAGCGAGCAAATTGTGATGGGGTAAATTTTTGGAAGACAACTGTTATGGGCATGTAGATGCGTGAATCATAATCCACATCACCAATGAGACCTTTTTCGTCAAAAACGCCGATCACAGTAAATTTCGTCGTGCCCACAGTGACGGTTTGCCCTACGGGGGTGGCATCCCCAAATAGTTCCTCGGACAGTGATGATCCTAGCACAACCACTTTTTGATTGCGATCAATTTCTTGCTGCGTGAAATAACGCCCTTGAGCAAGTTCCATATCTCGCACCGAAGGTAAATCCTCAGTGGAACCCAGTACGGCGATACTGTCGATAATGACATTGCCAGATTTGACTGTTTCGCTGCTTTGCTGTTCGACCACCACACCAGCTACACCATTAACTTCATCAGCGATAGCGAATGCATCGTCGTAAACCAATCCGCCACTATTGCCGCCGCTACCAGCGCCAGGACCGCCGCGACTAAAACTACCTTGAACAAAGATCAAGTTCGAGCCAAGGCTAGTGATCTCTTCCTCGATGGTGGCCTCTGCTCCGGCGCTGATGGCGATCATAATGATCACTGCTGATACACCGATGATTACACCCAGCATAGTTAATAAGGATCGAAATTTGTTGCGCACTAATCCCTGCCATGCAATTTTGATAACTTTTTCAATTTTCATAATTATTTCCACAGATCATAAAATTATTGGTGACTGGTATCGCTTCCATTGAGTTTGTCAGTGTCAATACGTCCATCTAAGAATCGGATAACTCGTTGAGCATATGCCGCAATTTCATTTTCATGTGTGACTATAACAATTGTGCTGCCTTGTTGGTGTAAATCTGATAGCAGGGCCATCACTTCTTTACCAGATTTTGAATCTAGGTTTCCAGTTGGTTCATCTGCAAGGATCAACACTGGATCATTGACCAGAGCGCGAGCAATGGCCACGCGTTGCGCCTGTCCACCAGAAAGTTCGTGGGGTTGGTGATTCACTCTATCGGCTAAACCAACGGCATCTAATGCTTGCATCGCTTTTTCCTTTTGTTCGAGTTCTGATAAAATGTCATTTCGGCTGTAGAGCAAGGGCAGCATCACATTTTCTAGGGCAGATGTGCGTGCCAACAGGTTGTAGCTTTGGAAGACAAAGCCAAGTCGTTGGTTGCGGATGATGGCTAGTTGGGTTTTATCTAAATTGCTGATTTCCTCGCCAGCCAGAAAATATTGGCCAGATGATGGGCGATCTAGGCAGCCGATGATATTCATTAGAGTGCTTTTCCCGGATCCTGATGGCCCCATAATGGCAACGAACTCATTCTCCTGAATCTCTAAACTAACATCATTTAAAGCAATTACTTTTGAATCACCCACGCCATAGATTTTGGTGACTTCGTCGATTTCAATGATTGCGCTTTTCATGGTCGTTCCTTTCTGTAAATTTCTATCGCTTTTTGATCGCTAGTTGTTTGTTTCTACGATACCCGTGGTGATGATATCACCAGGTTCTAGGCCCGTGAGAATCTCCGCGGAAGTAAAATCGACCAGGCCAACTGTTACAACTCGCAGCTTAGGTTCCCCATTTTCCATCACGAAAACAGCATATTCATCGGGACTAAGTTCTCGCAAGGCTTCTACGGGGATTATTACGGCTTCGATAGCGCGACCGCCAATTATTTCCACTGAGGCATTTAATCCAACAGGGAGTGTCTGCGGTTTAGAGAAATCATCAAGTTCAACCAATGCATTTACCGTATTGACATTGGAGATAGTAACCAAACTAGGGTTTACCTCTATCACATGACCGCTATAAAGTTCGTTTGGCAGAGCATCGAATATTATTTCGGCTTCATATCCTACAGCTACTTTGTCCAGGTCGGTCTCATCCACAAAGATTTCTAGCAAAGGTTGTTGCAGATCAGCCAAGGTGATGATTGCGCCGGAGCTAACATTTTCACCTACTGATGCATCAATGGAAAGAATAGTGCCGCCAATCGGTGCGACCAAATCAATAAAAATTTGCTTTTCAAGTGCCAGAGCCAATTGTGCTTCGGCATGGGTAAGTTGAGCTTTGGCAAGAGATACTTCATTTGCATTGGGAGCATCTTTGACCTCTTCCCAGGCTTGTTGGGCGGCAGCAAGATTTGCCCGGGCTACACCTAAATCGGCTTCGGCAAGCAATATGTCTAATTCATCAGCTGTGCCGACAGCGGCATTATAATTCGCGATAGCAACATCATAGTTATATTGTGCAGTCGATAACTTAGTTTGAGCATTAGCACGGTCAAGATTATCTTCAGGCTTATCAGCATAGCGCTCGAAATTTTTCTGGGCATTCTCTAAGGAATTTCTGGCCAGGATCAGATCGGCGTACTCCGTATCAATGGTAAGTTGATTAGCAGTGAGTTTGGAGCGGTTCAAAGCGATTTGTGTTATTTCAACATTATTCTCTGCCACAGCAATATCCTGCAGCGCTAATGCTGCAGTAAGTTCCCATGATGCATAGAGCTGGTCAAGGTTTTGTTCTGCTGTGAGAACAGATAATTCTGCAGAGGCAATGGATGAAGCAATCGATGCTTCAGAGTTATTGGTTTGCAATCTGGCTATAACTTGACCAGCTTTCACTTCTGATCCAACATTAACAAGTAGCTCTATGAGAGTGCCACTTTCTTGAAATCCTAGCTCCAACCTTGTTGCAGGAGTAATTTCTCCTGCGCCACTTGTAAATATTGTCATATCTCCCTGGCGAGCGACCGCAGTTTGAATAGAAGGGGCATCTGAGGTTTCTGTGGTTGGGAGCCAAAATGCATCATAAGCAATATAGCTGCCGATTAGCAACAAAGTTAAAATAATGGAAATCCAAATCATATTCTTAGATTTTTTTTTCATGTTTGATGTCTCCAATTTTTGCATAATTACATCTTTTTTGATCGCGCAAAATGTATTATAGATCTAAAATGTGAAGGAAATGTGAAGGAAATGTGGATATATCATGCAGGAAAATTGCATGCTTAGAGATAGTGAAAACAAATTCTAGCGTGTCCTTTTTCAATTATGGGGGTTATCAAATAAGACAAAACATGGTCAAATTGTTTGATCAGATGGAGCTGCGCATTCCCTTCGGGCGTGGCATTATTTTTGTGAGCATATTAAGGAGTTGCTTGTGCGTAAACGAGTTGTGATTACAGGCTTGGGATGTGTTAGCCCGGTCGGAAATGATGTTCAAACAACCTGGGTTAATGTACTTGCCGGAAAATCGGGCGTAGGCCCGATCACACACTTTGATTCCCAAGAATATAAAACCAAAATCGCTGCCGAACTTAAAGACTTCAATATTAAGGCAATCATTAGTCATCGCGAAGCTCGTCGTATGGATTTAGTATCACAGTATGCTCTTGTAGCAGCAATGCAGGCTGTTGAGCATGCTGATCTTGCAATCAATGATGAAAATCGTGACCGCATAGGCTCAATAATTGGTACGGGAATTGGCGGTATTGGCACGCTCTTTGACAATATGAAGATCTTGTTGGAAAAAGGCCCGCTGCGCGTCAGTCCATTTTTGATTCCTAAAATGCTGCCGGATACACCGGTGGCATGATCGCGATTCATTTGGGCATTCGCGCCATCAATATTGCCGTGGTCACCGCCTGTGCCACCGGCACGAACGCGCTGGGCGAATCGGCGGAGATCATTCGACGTGGGCAGGCTGATGTCATATTGGCAGGCGGTGCCGAGGCCGGCATTGTACCGATTGCTATGGCCGGAATGAATGTGATGGGCGCGTTATCGGTGCGCAATGATGATCCTACGAGAGCCTCGCGTCCTTTTGATGCCAACCGTGATGGTTTTGTGATGGGAGAGGGCTCGGCTGTGCTAGTGCTCGAATCCCTGGAACACGCTCAAACCCGTGGTGCGCGTATCTTAGCTGAGGTCAGTGGCTATGGTGCTACCAATGATGCTTATCATATTTCGGCACCGGCTGAGAATGGCGTTGGCGCGGCCAAGTGTATGCGCGCGGCCTTAGATCACGCTGGGTTAGATCTGAACGATATTGGCTATATTAACGCCCACGGTACCAGCACGACCTTAAATGATAAAAGCGAAACCGCTGCAATTAAAACTGTTTTTGGCGAGCATGCTTATCAGATCCCGATCTCATCAACCAAATCCATGACAGGCCACCTTTTGGGCGCGGCTGGAGCCTTGGAAGCTATGTTTTGTACCAAAGTCTTAGCAGATGATATGCTGCCTCCCACGATCAACCAAGTTACTCCAGACCCCGAATGTGATTTAGATTATGTTCCCAACATGGCGCGTGCTGGCCGAGTTGATCACACGATGTCAAACTCCTTTGGATTTGGCGGTCACAATGCCACAATTATTATCAGTCGCTACAAGGGAGGCAAAGCATGAATTTCTACGCACATATCACCGGATGGGGCATGAGTGTCCCGGATAAAGTGCTGACTAATGATGATCTGGCCGAGTTGGTGGATACCAATGATGAGTGGATTCAGTCACGCACTGGTATCCGTGAGCGCCGTATTGCCACCGACGAGCAAAGCACAGCCACCTTAGCCACCGATGCAGCTATCCATGCATTAGATAAAGCCAAAATCAGCCCTAGCGACGTCGATTTAATTATCGTGGCAACTTCATCACCTGATAATATATTTCCTGCCACGGCATCGATTGTGCAAGATAGTATTGGCGCGGTCAAAGCCGGGGCTTTTGACATTTCAGCTGCTTGCACAGGTTTTATCTTGGCCTTGAACATGGCAGCACAAGCGATTCACACGGGATCCATCAGCACAGCCTTGGTAATTGGCTCAGAGACCCTCTCACGTTTTCTCGATTGGACTGATCGATCAACTTGTATCATATTTGGAGATGGTGCTGGCGCCTTTGTGCTGCAAGCCAGCGAAGAACCAGGTGGTGTATTATCTGCTGTGATGCGCTCGGATGGCTCCGGCGCCGATTTATTAGGTTTGTCTGCCGGAGGCAGCTATTACCCAGCCAGCGAACCGACAATTCATGAAGGTAAGCATTTCTTATTCATGAATGGCAAAGAAGTTTTTCGTTTTGCGACACGCGTGATGGCGGGTGCAACAAAAGATGTTCTCGATCAGGCTGATATTTCGTTAGAGGAGCTAGACTGGATTATTCCTCATCAAGCCAATCGCCGTATCATTGAAACTGCTGCTCGTAGACTGAAATTTCCAATAGAACAGGTTGTTATTAATTTAGATCGCTATGGGAATACATCAACAGCTTCAATCCCTCTTGCAACTGTGGAAGCTGCTCAGGAAGGCAAATTAAAACCCGGCGATAAAATAGTTTTTGTTGGTTTTGGGGCTGGTCTTTCTTGGGGTTCATTGGCCGTTCAATGGACGGGTCCGCTGCCCGAAGAGCGCCGTAAGGTTTGGCCGTACCGCCTACTTGGTCTTTACCGCTTCTATGTACGCTTGCGTTCTTTATTGCTTCGCTGGATTCGTTTCTGGGAAGGTCTGATTTGGGGTCGCCCACCACGTCAGTAATAGGTTCTACAGATAAATATCGAAGGGCGCAGTTATTTTCAACTGCGCCCTTTCGTTTAATCCATCACCTTGATTACATAAACGGAGGCAGATCGTTTTCTTATTTTCTTTTTTTTCCACGGTTGAAGATTTTTTGATCCAGCTTATAGATTGTCTTTTATTGATTCAAACAGACTTTTTTCCTTGCAGGTCTGGGAAATTTACCAAGACATATACGGGGCCGATCA
>PVMK01181941.1_pt1 | contig 12166 bp, 12 predicted proteins | sample 1853481 | NCBI WGS metagenome assembly PVMK01 (sample SAMN08533507, study PRJNA380276) | Marine sediment metagenome, whole genome shotgun sequencing project. | reverse complement strand
TCCTTAAGGCTCATCAGTTGCCGGATGACCTCGAAACCAATCTGATGCTCCAGGTAGAATTCATCGATCTCCGGTTCGCCCAGCAGCATTCTGAGCTGCGGATAGAAATCCTCTTCCTCGAAGGCGATATGGGCGCCGGCCTTCTCGTTGATTGCGCATGCCAGCTTGCTAGCCTTAGCAGCATTCCCGGCACGCAAGGCCGCTGCGAGATTGCCGAAACCTCCGCCAAGCACCGCATGGTCCTCGTGAAAGGCCCGGATCAAGTCCTGGTTCATGTCAGACATAGCACCATTTTGCCGAGGAAAGCCGACGTTCCGAAATGACGTGGATCAAGTGCAAATCCGCCAGCCTGCCATAGCTTGTGGATATGGTGCCAGGTCAGAAAGTTGAAGGCCATGTGCCGCCTCTATGCGCTACATGCTAACGAACCCACAAAGGTCGAATGCACCTTGGTGCATGCGCAAAATGCCTTAATGCGCCAAAGCCAAGGAGACTCGGCCGGATATCGGCATTCCCACGGCTGGGGAATCGCCGCCTACGAGGACCACCGCCCACAGATCGAACGTCAAGCCTGGGCAGCCTACCACGGCGAACATTTCAAGCGCGCCGCGTCGCGGATCTTTGCGCATACGGTCCTGGCCCATGTGCGCCGAGCTACAATGGGAGAGCCGCACCTGGCCAACACGCACCCCTTTTCGGAGGGCCCTTGGACCTTCATTCATAACGGGACGGTCCCAGCCTTTCGCCAAATCCAGGAAAGGGTGCGCCAGGCGATTGCCCCGCATCACCGTGCGAAAATCGGTGGCACCACGGACAGCGAGCACATTTTTCGGCTCTTTCTTACCCTGGTCGGACAGGGTGCCTCAGGCGATATCGCTGCAGCACTCGGCAGGGCCCTTCAAAGCATTGCCGAATGGAGCTGCAGCGTCGAACCCGAGGGCAGGCCCGGACTCAACGTCATCGTAACGGATGGCGATCGCCTGGTGGCCACCAGGTGGGGTCGGGGGCTCTACTATCTCCAGCGAAGGGCCGTCTATGACTGTGAAATATGTGGATTCCCTCACATTCGTCACCGCGCAGGCGCGCAGTATCGCGCAGTGGTATTGGCCTCGGAGCCGATCACCCACGAGCACTGGACCGAGGTTCCGGAGCGCTCGATCTTACGCACGTCACCTGACTTCGGACTCTCTCTAGAGCCGTTCTGATCTTGTGCCGCATGCGATGCAGCCTTGGCTTGGCTCAGCACAGCTCTTGAGGCGCGTGAGATGGACCGCATCAAATTCTTGTCCCGCCAACCATAGTCAGCGAAGAGGGCAGAGATAGCTAACGCTAGGCCCCGGTCTGCTGCGGGTCGCAACGGTTCTTCGTTGGCGAAGCTGCGGCTATGCGCTTCATCGCTTTTTGGACTTTTTCGAAAGCCCGCTGCTCGATTTGGCGGACCCGTTCGCGCGAGATGCCATAGATGTCACTCAACTCAGCGAGCGTGGGCCGATCCTCCTCCAGTCTTCGCGACGTCAATATGTGCCGTTCGCGCGCAGTGAGGTCTTGCAGCGCGCTGTCAAGCATCGCTCTTTGGTGACGTGCCAGGTTCCACTCGATGGCACGGGTTTCGGGATCCTTCTGAGAGTCGACAAGGCGTGATTGCCAATCCTCTTCGCTCTCGCTGTTCACCATGGTCTGCAGGGAAAGGTCGGGCCCGCTCATGCGGCGGTTCATATCCAACACTGTCTGCTTGTCGATATCCAATTCACAGGCAATTGCGGAGGCCTGATCCGGTGTCAGGTCGATTTCCTCGACAACATCGGCTTGCTGCTTCAAGCGACGCAGATTGAAGAACAGCTTTTTTTGATCAGAGGTCGTGCCCATCTTCACCAGGGACCGCGCATGCATTACGTATTCCTGGATGGCTGCCCGGATCCACCACGTGGCATAGGTGGAAAAACGGGCGCCTCGATCCGGGTCGAATTTTTCGGCGGCTTGCATAATTCCGAGATTGCCTTGGGCGATAAGATCGGCAAGCGCCAAGCCGTAGCCACCGTAGCGTTTGGCGTGCTTAACGACGAGCCGCAGATGACTACCGATCAGCATCTGCAGGGCCTGGGGATCGCGCTTAATCCGCCAGCGTTCCGCCAAATCCTTCTCCTGCTCCGCGGTGAGCAACGGAAAGCTGCGGATTTCGTCCAGATAGCGAGTGAGATTGTCTTTCATATCCATCGTATGTGTCAGTGTGGCGCCAGCGCGCGCCAAGACTCTCGTGGTTGTTTGCGATGAGATTTCTACCGATCACCTGCTCCGACGACTTAAAGCAGTGATGGTGTAGCGTGTCGGACAACGATCCCCACCCCGGCATTCTTGCGTTCTTATTCGTTTAGGCCGGGTGTGCTATTGAAATACAGATGGGAATGAAATCGAATTAATTCAAGCCAAAATTTTCTGAAAGACACAAATCCATTCGACTACAAAATCATATATAAATACTATGCTTAGTTTTACTATTAAAATCTCAAGTTTTCCTAAGATTTACTTTTAATTTTCAGAAACAAATCATATTATTAAATAAAAATGATTGAGCATACATGATATTTTTTCATTGCTGAAAATATTCGAAATTAGCGTGAATCCAATGCTAAAGGGCCAAAAAGCTGGGCCCGCTAGATGCCTCACGTCTCAGCGATTGACCCAAATCATGGAGCTGTTCGGCCGGCGGCTCTATGGGAATAGGGAGGCACCCGGAGATGAACCGGTCGGCTCATCGCAATCGAGTCAGATGGGAGATATGATCGATGGTCGAGATCAGCCCCGAGAAGGTCTGCTTTATGATCGCCAAGGCGCATCAATACGCCGTGAAGGTCGAGCCGGTCGAACCCGACCCAGGGTCGAACCCGGCCGATGATGGCATGCGCGTGGTGCTGGAGAACCATGCCGACGACCCGGTCGCCGAAGAAATCACGTCGTTCATCGCCGACTTGAACGAGGACGAGCAGGTCGATCTGGTGGCTCTGCTCTGGCTCGGTCGCGACGGCTGGGTGGCCGAGGACTGGAGCCGGGTTCGAGCCGAGGCGGCGCGGGCACATAACGAGCACACGGCCGAGTATCTCATGGGAACGCCCCTGCTTGCGGACTACTTGTCCGAGGGTCTGGCCCGCCTCGGCTATTCCTGCGAGGAGTACGAACTGCAGCACCAGTAAGACGTCTCGGCGGACCGGTACCATTCGACCTCTATGCCGCGTGGCGTCTTTGCCCCTGCTGTCCTCATCATGGTTTTCCTTCCTGCTTCGAGTGCAAGCTAGGTCTGCCCTGGCGGGGCCGCCTTGAGATGGGTCAAGGGGTCATCGGTGCGCTTTTTCCGGCCCACCGCGATTGATCGAGGTCATGGTCGCGGCCGAGGACGGAGCTAGTGTTCGGAGCGAAGAGCAAGCGGAGGAGCGACGGAATGACGCCGGACATTCGGACCTACCATGACCCGGCCAGCGGGACGCTCACCTACCTGGTCATGGTGCCAGGTGGCAGGCATTGCGCTGTCATCGATCCGGTCCTCGATTTCGAGCCTGGGACTGGCCGGACCAGCACCCGGTCCGCCGAACGGGTGATCGTCGACGTCAGGCAGCGCGAGCTGACCTGCGATTGGATCCTGGAGACCCATCTGCACGACGATCACCTCACGGCGGCGCCCTTCCTGCGAGGGCAGATCGGCGGGCAAATCGCGGCGGGCAAGGGAATGGTCGGGGCCGCCAGACCCTATGAGAAGCTCTTCCCTGCCTGCGCCAACTCGGTCCAGGTCGGGCGGGCCTTCGACCACCTCTTTGAGGACGGCGAGCGCTTTCAAATCGGCGCCTTGCCGGCCGACGTGCTCTTCACCCCCGGGCACTGCCCGGCTGGTGTGGCCTATGGGGTCGCGGACCGGGTCTTCGTCGGCGACGTCATCCTGACGCCGGACAGGGGCACCGGGCGGACCGATCTGCCGGGCGGCGACGCTGCAGCTCTTTACCGCGCCGTCCGGCGGATCCTGTCGCTTCCGGAGGAAACTTGGATCTGTCCCGGCCACAGCTTCGCCGCCGCCAACCGTCCCTCGGCCTGGAAAACGACCATCGCCACGCAACGTGCGGAGAACGCGCTGCTTCGTGAAGGCGCCGATGAAGCCGCTTTCGTCGCCAAGCGGCGCTTGGCCGACGAGGCCTTGCCGGCGCCACGCTGTCTCCTCACGTCCGTACAGGTCAACCTGCGTGCCGGCCAGCTACCGGAGCCCAACGAGAACGGCTACCGCGGCCTGCGCTTGCCCTTGAACGCGCTCTGACCCGGCGGTTCTCTGATGAAGGAAAAACCCTCATGATCCCGGTCTGGGACCTTTTCCTGCGGATCAGCCATTGGATGGTCGCACTCGCTTTCTTTGTCGCCTACATGACCGAGGACGACCCGTTGTTGCTTCACGTCTGGGCGGGCTACCTGGTCGGCGGCCTTGTTCTCTTGCGCCTTCTCTGGGGTCTGATTGGGCCCCGCCATGCCAGATTTACCGACTTTCTCTGTGGGCCGCGCAGTGTGCTCGCATACCTGCTGGATTTGACCGCCTTGCGCGCCAAGCGCTATCTGGGCCACAGCCCCGCGGGCGGCGCTATGGCCTTGGCAATGTGGCTGGGCCTGCTGGGCACGGTTTGGACCGGGATCGAGCTATACGCGGAGGAAGGCGGAGAGTTCTGGGAAGGAATCCACGAGGCATTCGCCAGCCTCACCTTAGTCCTGCTGATTCTCCATATCGGGGGCGTCACCCTTGCCAGCCTAGTGCACCGCGAAAACCTGGTGCGGGCGATGATAACCGGCAAGAAGAGGGCTCCTTAACTCGTTTTGGAAGCGGCGGCAGCACCACCCGCCACCACGCGTGTGACCGCCTGTTGATAGGCGGCGAGAGCGGGGCTGACCTCCACCGGGTAGGCGGGGCAGGCGGGCGCCAGGCCCCTCATGGCTGCGGGTAAGACCGCTAGCTCGGCGCGCGTGCGGTCGCGAATCACCGCGATCGGCTCTTCAGCGGCGAGACGCCGACCGTTTCGCATTACCGGCTGTAGCAAGGGACGCCCGGGTAGATCCTCACCCGCTCGCGCGATGACGTCGCCGACACCCTCGCCCGGTCCACGCCGGAACACCTGCTTGCGGCCGGGCAGTATGGGTTTACCGGCGGAAAGTTTCAGCCGCCCGCGGCCCTCGTAGGCGCAGAGCTTGTAAGCGATGTCGAGGCCCGGCGCGTCCCTCGAGACGCCCAGTGCCGTGCCCACGCCGAAACCGTCGATCGGCGCGCCCTCTGCCACGATCCGCGCAATCTCGTGTTCGTCAAGGCCACCGCTGGCGAAGATTCGCACCCGCGAGAGGCCGCCTGCATCGAGTATGCGCCGCGCCTCGACCGCGAGTGCTACCATGTTCCCCGAATCCAGGCGCACGCCGCTCACCTTGAAGTCCGCGCCCAGCTCGCGAGCCAGGGCCACGACCCGCCGCACGCCCTCCAGGGTGTCGTAGGTGTCGACCAGAAGAATGGTCTCCGGATAGATCCGCGCGAAGGTCCGGAAGGCGTCCAGCTCGTCATCGAAGGCCTGTACGAAGCTGTGCGCCATGGTCCCAGTGACCGGCAGACCATAGATCTTCCCGGCCAGAACGTTCGAAGTGGCATCCAGCCCGGCGATGCTGAAGGCCCGCGCCGCCTTGATCGCCGCGTCGGTGCCGTGCATCCTGCGGGCCCCAAAGTCGACCACGCCACGCCCTTCGGCGGCCAGCACCACCCGTGCCGCCTTGGACGCCAGCAGGGTGGCGAGATGGACCTGGTTCATGACGTAGGTCTCGACCAGCTGCGCCTCGGGCAGTGGCGCGACGACCTCCAGAATCGGTTCGTTGGCGAAGATCGGCGTGCCTTCGGAAACGGCATAGACATTGCCAGTAAAGCGGAAGCCCGCGAGCTGTCGGAGGAACTCCGCATCGAAACCACCCTGCGAGGCGAGGTAGGATAAGCACTCACTGGAAAAGCGGAGGTTTTCGAGATAGCGCAGAACCTCGCCCAGGCCGCAGGCCAAGAGAAAATTCCGCTGCGGCGGCAAGTGCCTGACGTAGAGACTGAATGTCGCCTCGCCGGTCATCTGGCGGGCCATGTAGACCCTTAGCATCGAGAGTTCGTAAAGGTCCGTGAAGAGGGCGACGTTACGCTCGCAGGCCCAGGGGCCATCCGGACTGTCCCAATTCTCCGACGGCGATGCTGACAGTGGCATGGCTCTCCTCCCGGCAATGGCATCCGCGAACAGCGGCGGCTAGAGACTCGCGGCTGGGTCGAAGGCTGCCATGATGTGCGTCAACGCACCAGCCTTTGATATGGATCAATGCGCGCCTTCCTCCAGCGGTGAGATGATCAGCCTGCCGCAAGGGGAGTTCAGATGGGCGACGCATCGATCGAAGTGTCCAAGGGGCATGGAGACCAGAAGGCTAAGAACCCAATCGAGCCATGATCCGAAGCGGTCGCGCCCGTGACCGGCTCGCCCCGAGCGCCCGGAAGGAGACTTCAGGGTAGAGGAGCGGTCGGCGCGGGTTGCCTGTTGACTTTCCCTCGAACGCCTGGTCACCGCCATCCTCGTCGAGACCGGCGGCCGTCCGCTGCGACGCGAGCGCGGCTTCCAGGCCCAGAAGAGGCGGAAGCCTTTGCGATGCCAGGGTGTAGGGCGTTTTGACGAGCCACAGCCCATTTGTCGGCATATCTTCATGGCCACCACAGCGCAAAGGCCTCATCGACAAGGCCACCTCAGCGCCACTTCAGCACCAGGGCGTTGTCCTTCACCTGCTCTACCCCGGTGCCGAATTTCTTGCTTTCTCTGTTTAGTACATCTCGCAGCCACCGGGCGTCTTCCTTGGATGCATGGTTTAGTCGGAAGTTCCTAATTTGCAGTGCCCTCATATCGCAATGAACGAGTTCTCCGGTCAGGGGCGCTATGCGGAGAAAATACATCAAAACCAGATCGTCCCGAAACTCTTCGTAACCGGTAATTCCCTCGTAGTCGTTCAGAAAGTCACCGCAACCATAGAAGATCGGTTTTTTCTTGTAGACCTCGATTGCCCTCGCATGGTGGGAAGAGTGACCATGGACGACGTCGACGCCGGCCTCATCGATTAGCGCGTGCGCGAACTCCCGTTGCTGGCTGGGAACTTGATAGCCCCAGTTACTCCCCCAATGAATCGATGCAACGACGATATCACCTGGTTCTTTTGCCTCTCGCACCTGGCCTGCAATGCGCATGACGTTCTTGTTCGACAGGTCCGCTAGGAGGTTAACGCCTGGCCGGTCTACAGCGGCGGCCCAATCCTGCGGAATTCCGCTTGTCACCGATCCAAAGGCCCACACGATCACCCGTCCCTTGTTCGGGACCTCCAGGATCGCCGGCGCTGCCGCTGACGCTATGTCGTGGCCCGCGCCAACCGTCTTTACGTCCGAGCGCTTCAGTGTTTCCAGCGTCTCGACAAGCCCTGCGCGCCCCCAGTCGAGCACGTGATTGTTCGCCAGCACAGTGCAATCGATATTTGCCGCCGTTATGCAAGGCGCATTCTCCGGGCTCATCCGGTAACTTATGCCTTTGTCCGTACAGTCCTCGCTTCGCGTGACACTGGTCTCCAGGTTTATGATTCGTAGGTCGGGCGCCGTGCGCTCCAGCTCTTCCAGGGCGTCACCCCAGATGTAGTCAAAATTGACCGGCTTGGAAATCGCGCCATTCAACCTTTCCGCCAGCTTGACGTAGTCATCGGCTGAAGTCGTGTACCGCTCGCAGATACGTGGGCTTCCGGGGTGGGGCAGCACTTGATCAATTCCGCGACCGGTCATGACATCGCCGCAGAGAAAAAGGGTGATCACATCCGTGCCTTCAGAGGCTTCGCCTTTTTCAGGGTTCGAGTGTGGCATGGCCTCAAGCATGCATGTTGGGGCTGCAGGCATAATGAGGCAAGTAACGCCCGATAGCTGCAAGAAGCTCCTTCTTCCGAAGTTCGTGGCTGATCGCCAATCAGATAGCCTTCCTAGGCGCCGTACCGCCATCGAAAGGCTATATTCAAACCCAGCGAGCAGATGCATGGTTTATCTGCGAGCCACTAGTGCTCATTCGCTTCGTCCTGCTCCTCCCATCTCAGGATGCCGTTTCTTAAGTTCTTGAACTGCAGCGAGACCTGGGAACCGAATAGCGGGTCGTTCTCCTTGGTCAACTGGGCGTCGATCTCGGCCCAATCCTCCGGTGTGAGCACCCCAAGTGCGAGCGGAAAGAAACGCTCTTCCTCCATCTCCATGTGTTGGCGTTGCTCGCCAATGAAGTGCCTGATCACGGAATCAAAAGCGCATCGAGAAACCTCGACTTCTTCTAGAACATTTTGGACCGCCTCATGAAAATGGCGGGCAAGGAGGGCTATCTCTTGGTGTTCGGCTTCAAGATCCCCGATCGACTGTGCGGCGGCGGGATCCTTCTCGCGCAGCTTACGAAATATCAGATCCTCACTCGGGTGGTGGCAAAGATCAGGAAATCCTAAAAAATAGTCGGCGGCAGCGGCGAGCACGTCGTAGTCAGGCTGCTCCCCCCGATCGAAGATCGCTAGCTGATGCTCAATCGCGCTCAGCAAGCGGGCAATATTTCTGTGGTCATTGCGGAGCCGGCGCATCACCTCGGGCATCGTCAATTACCTCCTTTGACCTCTCCAATGTTCAGGGCCCGCCCGAAGGCCAAGATCGCGATTTGGCACCCAAAGGAGCCCGATGTCGAGAACACTTGGAAATGGCGGCGGCTAGCACGAGAACTCCTTCAGATCGGCGAGAGGCAGCCGGCGGGCTCGATGGCGGTGTAGGCATGCGTCCAAGATGGGATGTCGCTTGGTGGACGAGGTATTGAGGAGGGACAGGTTCAATAACGCTCGTCGGCATCGATTTCATCGGTTGTCAGGATCTCGTAGATCTCCGAAGCCACGCCCCTGAGCGGTAGGCGCTCGTCGCCCATAACATCGCTTTCTCCGGTGGCCCAGGCGACCGCTTCCTCGAGATCTTCAAAGCTACCCCCGCTCTTCAGAATCGCGGCAATCTTTTCGTCGGTGATATCGCCGGCGATCCTAACGATCATGTCATGCGTGAGAGGCAATTGCGACATCTGCACCTTATGATTTCTGGACATGTGGCCGAAAGGCCATTCGGTCCGCTCTTAACCGCTGTAACAGGGCCATCGGATCGACCCATAGGATCGCCTTCCGATCAACGTCTACATCAACTTTTTTTCCATGTTAACGGTCTGCGCCCTCTCACTCATTGACGCAGGTCAAAGCTCTACATTGACTTTATGCGTGAGATCTGGGGGCTGGCTGATTATTTGGTGTTAGGTCGATTGCTTCTATTCTGTCGACCCTTGACCTGGCTCAATGAAAACTGGCGCACAAGCCTTTAACCTTATTATTGGATGAGCACGATTGCTCAGCATTCCATGCAATGATGGAAGACGGCATGAGCACGAGATCAGTTGTGGTTTCAGTTGAGCCTGCCGGTGGACCAAAACTCGGGTGGGAACTCTTTCCGCACGATGCGGACATTGGTGTGCGTGGATTCGGGCCGACGATGGAGGCCGCTTTCGAACAAGCGGCTCTTGCGGTCACTGCCACTGTTACGGACCCCAGAGCGGTAACGCCGCGCGATGCCGTCGAGAACGTCCGCGAGGCACACGATAGCGAGTTCCTGTTCGTCGAATGGCTGAATGCCTTGGTCTATGAAATGGCGACTAGACACATGCTGTTTGGCCGCTTCACGGTGCGTATCCGCGGCAACCGACTACAGGCCAAGGCCTGGGGTGAACCGGTCAATGTCACGCGTCACGAACCGGCGACGGAGGTCAAAGGTGCGACCTATACCGCCCTCAAGGTGGCGCAACGCGTACAAGGTGGCTGGGTCGCTCAGTGCATCGTCGATGTCTGGGCGCAAATTGCGAGCGCTTCTCCAGGGGTGCGAACGGTGGACATGATGAAGCTCACGCGAATTTCGGAATTCGAGTGGCGCATTGAACCGACCAGGCGGATGTCCGTGCCCGCAATTATCTATGCCGATGAGCAGCTGATCGAAGAGATGGACGACAAGGTCTTCGAGCAGGTGACCAATGTGGCGGCTCTGCCCGGTATCGTAAAGGCTTCCTACGCGATGCCTGATGCCCATTGGGGCTATGGTTTTCCGATTGGTGGTGTGGCGGCATTTGATGCCGAAGAGGGTGGTGTGGTCTCGGCCGGCGGCGTTGGTTTCGACATCTCCTGTGGTGTGCGCGCGATGCTGACGGGCTTGCGCCGAACGGAAGTCGCACCGCTGCAAATGGCACTTGCCAATTCGCTTTTCGCCAAAATCCCGGCTGGCGTCGGCAGCACCGGCCCAATCCGCCTGGACGAGGCAGAGATGGACGCCATGCTCCATGGAGGCGCTGCCTGGGCGATCAGACGAGGCTACGGCGAAACGGCGGATCTCGCACGCATCGAGGAGCGTGGCATGATGGCGGGAGCTCAGCCCGAGGAGGTGTCGGCACGGGCCAAGCGCCGGCAGCGCGACGAGATGGGAACGCTGGGTTCTGGCAACCACTATCTAGAGGTGCAAGAAGTGACCGAACTCTACGATACCAAGATCGCCGACGGATTCGGCTTACGCAAGGGCGACGTCATTGTCAGTATACACTGCGGTTCTCGCGGTCTCGGGCACCAAATCGGTACAGAATTTCTTCGAGATATGGCGTTAGCCGATGCCGAGCTTGGCATCGAATTGCCCGACCGCGAATTGGCCTGCGCACCTATCGCGTCGCCAATTGGCCAGCGCTATCTCGGGGCCATGCGCGCCGGGATCAATTGTGCCTTCGCCAATAGGCAAATCATCGGACATCTGACACGCGAGGTCTTTGCCGCGTTGTTTCCCACTGCGCGGCTCGAGCTACTATTTGACGTGTCGCACAACACTTGCAAACTTGAGACGCACGCGATAAACGGCCGAAAACGGGCCGTCTATGTTCACCGCAAGGGCGCGACCCGGGCCTTCGGTCCCGGTCATCCGGATTTACCCGCAGAGCTGCAAGCCTTCGGTCAGCCTGTCTTGATCGGCGGTAGTATGGGGACGTCGTCGTATGTACTGGCCGGGACGGGCGAGAGCGAAGCGCGAGCCTTTGGCTCTGCTTGCCACGGCGCCGGTCGCGCCATGAGCCGCCATCAGGCCCGCAAGAGGTGGCGCGGGCGCCAGCTCATAGACGAGTTGGCTGCGCGCGGCATTGTCATCCGTAGCCCGTCGCAGCGCGGTATCGCCGAAGAGGCACCGGGTGCCTACAAGGACGTTGGGGCGGTCGTCGATGCCGCTGAGCAGGCGGGTCTTGCGCGCAAGGTTGCGCAGCTGCAGCCTCTAGTATGCATCAAAGGTTGAGCGAAACGAGGCATCCGTCATGGATATTCCACTGCAAGTCAGCTTCCGCAATATGGATCACTCCGACGCTGTCGAGGCACAGGTCCGCGAAAGGGCGGCGAAGCTCGAGAATTTTTTCCGACGCATCACCAGTTGCCGGGTGGTCGTTGAAGCACCGGAGCGCCGCCACCGCAAGGGCAAGCTCTATCATGTGCGTATTGAACTCGCTGTGCCGGGTCGAGAGCTAATCGTCAGCCGCCACCCGAGCCAAAAACACGCACACGAGGATGTCTATGTAGCCATCCGCGATGCCTTCGATGCGGCGCGGCGGCAGTTGGAGGACCATGCGCGCAAGTTGGCAGGCAAGGTTAAGTCTCATGAAGTGCCGTTGCATGGAAGGATTGCGCGGCTATTTCCTTACGAGGGCTATGGCTTCATCGAGACTTCGGATGGCCGCGAGATCTATTTTCACAAGAACAGCGTCCTGCGGCAGCGCTTTGACCACCTGGAGATCGGCCATGAAGTTAGGCTCGTGATGGCCGAGGGGGAAAGTCTGAAGGGGCCTCAGGCGAGCACCGTGGACCCGATCGGCAAGCATCACTTGGTCGACTAGGGCCTGTTGAGATTCAGCGAGAGTTGATGATTGCAGAGCTCAGATAGATCATGGCCTCGAAGCTTTCGTCGGTTTTGTCGCTGCGCAAGGCGATGCGTTTGAACTCTTTGAGTTTGCAGAAGAAGTTCTCGATCAGGTGACGCCATTTGTAGAGTTCG
>PVMK01150058.1_pt1 | contig 12167 bp, 13 predicted proteins | sample 1853481 | NCBI WGS metagenome assembly PVMK01 (sample SAMN08533507, study PRJNA380276) | Marine sediment metagenome, whole genome shotgun sequencing project. | reverse complement strand
ATCGGATGAAGGATTCGTCCAGTCCTCTGCGTTTGTCCGTGGTGATCCCTGCTTATAACGAGGAGAAGCTGATCGCGGGCACTATTGGTGCGGTGCGCCGGAGCCTGGCTGGTGCGGGCCTGGGTGAGGCCGAGTACGAGATCATCGTTTGCGACAATGCTTCCAGCGACGCCACCGCGGCCCTGGCGGCGGAGGCGGGCGCCAGGGTGGTGTTCGAGCCCGAGCGCCAGATTGCCAGGGCGCGCAACGTGGGTGCCTGCCGGGCGCGGGCGCCGTGGTTGTTGTTTCTGGATGCCGATTCCTGGCCGGATGCGGCGCTCATGGGCGAGCTGCTGGCGGCTCTGGGCGATGATCGTGTGCTGGCCGGGGGCTGCACCCTGCGCATGGATAACGTGCCGTTCACCATCCGTGTGGCGCTGGGCGCCTGGAATCTGACCTCGCGACTGTGCCGCTGGGCGGCGGGGTCCTTCGTCTTCTGCCGCCGGGACGGGTTTCAGGCCATCGGCGGTTTTGGCCTCGAGTTTTACGTGGCCGAGGAGATCGACTTCAGCCGCCGCATCAAGCGCTGGGGTGCGCCGCGAGGCCTGGGCATGCGGATCCTGCACCGTCACCCCCTGCTCACCTCGGGCCGCAAGGGCGTCCTCTACAGCCAGCGCGAGATCGGCGCCCTGGTGCTCAGCATGCTGCGTCATCCGCGGCGATTTTTCCGGGATCGCGGCTTGCTGACCCTGTGGTATGACGGCCGGCGGTGAGCCGGTTCTGAGACCCTGGTCACAGGGCGTCTGCGGACGCCATAAACAATACCCACAGTTTGTCGATATATAAGTAGACACCTCCCGAAGCCTCTGTACACGGCGCCCATGCGCTGTTTGTAAACCTTACGCAGATAATGTTTACAGACGTTTGTAGCAACTACGCTACAATTTACATTAACACCCGAGGCTAATTGCGGGTGCTCGGAGAGTGAATCAGTGACAATCTGTGCGGGATCCCCGGCGGCACGTGGTGCGTTCGGCCACGGCGAAGGTGTTGCCGTGGCTTTCCCAGCGCGATCCACACCACGGGCACACCAGCCATGAGCCAGGTCTACTCTGACACTACCACCGTGTCGGACCCCACCAGGGAGGGCCTGGTTCAGGACGGCCCCACGGAGTTCGAGTCGCGGCTGGCTTTCCGCACCAAGGTACCTGCCGAGCGCCTGCACGAATTCCTCAACTGGCCCATCTACAAGCTGCGCCGGGAGTCAGAGCACGTTTCCCGGGTGCTGAAACGCATCGCCGAGGCGGTGGTGAACTCCATGGAGAATCCCGCCAGCACCAATGCCTTTCTGCGGGATCTGGATCTGAAGTCCATTTCCCGGGACCACGACTGGCGGGCCATATTTTCCACCATCCGCGCCCACGAAAGCGGATATGACGGCTACAAGCGCACGGTGCTGATCCGCTATCTGCAGTATCTGAGCTTCCGCAAACGCCTGCTGGAGTACATTTATACCCGCAAGCAGGGCTTCGACGATGTGGACTCTTACTCCGACGAGCTCACCGAGTACCCGAGCCCGCCGCCCATGCCTGCGCCGGATCCCGGCGTCGTTGGCAGCGACAGTCCCCTGAGCGAGGACGGGCTGCGCCGCTTCACCGGCGATTTTCGCCGCATGCCCTTGGGCGAGGCGTTGGAAATCCCGGTGGGCAAGGGTGAGAAGCTCGACATCATGCTCGCCGGGCATTTGTTTCGACTCATCGGCGGCCATCCGCCGAGTCTCATCGATCAGAACGGTGTCACCTACTTTCTCAAGGACGGCCGCAACATGGTGGGCCGGCATCCCGAAAGCGATGTTCCCATCGATCAGAACTTCAGCGACGTTTCCCGGGCCCATGTGATCGTCGAGTGGGAGGGTACGGACCGCATCACCGTCATCGACTTGTCGTCCAGAGGCTCGTTCATTCGCCGCAAGATCCTCGAGGCGGCCATGACTCTGGACACGCCCGAGCACGCCTTCGGCCTGCCGGGGTGGGAGAAGGACGACAAGGAAGAAGTGACCATCAACTGACGGGGCGCGTAGAATCCGGTCTTTGCAATGGAGGCCTTAGTGTTCAACGCGACCATTTTCTGTAGCCCCTCCTCATGAGCTACGACTACGATCTGGTGGTCATCGGCGGCGGCAGTGGTGGTGTCGCCACCGCCGTGCGCGCCCAATCCTATGGTGCGCGGGTGGCCGTTATCGAGGATCACCGGCTCGGCGGTACCTGCGTCAACGTGGGGTGTGTGCCGAAAAAAGTGATGTGGTACGCGGCCTCCCTGGCGCACATGCTCGACGACGCCCCCGACTATGGCTTCCATCTGGAACGCCGGGGACTCGATTGGGCGGCGTTGAAGAGCGCCCGCGACGACTACGTGGCAAGGCTCAACGACATCTATGCCAGGCGGCTGTCGGACAGCGGCATCACCGACGTTCGCGGCACCGGGTGCTTCGTCGACGCGCACACCGTGGAAGTCAACGGCCAGCGTTTGACCACCGAGCGGGTGCTGATCGCCAGCGGCGGCGCTCCCCTGGTGCCGGAGCTGCCGGGAGCGGAACTCGGCATTACCTCGGACGGCTTCTTCGAGATCGCCACCTGTCCGCACCGCGTGGTGGTGGTGGGCAGCGGCTACATCGCGGTGGAGCTGGCCGGCATGCTCCGAGCCCTGGGGGCGGAGGTCACCATGCTGTTGCGTAAATCGCGCCTGCTGCGGGAATTCGATGAGATGCTCTCCGAGCAGCTCACGGCGGCCATGCTGGCCGACGGCGTGGAAATCTACACCGAAACCCACGTCCAGTCCGTGTCCCGTGGCTCCGGCGACCAGCTCGTGATCCGATGCCGCGATGGCCGGCGCGTGGACGGCTGTGACGTGCTTCTGTGGGCCATCGGACGGGCGCCACGAAGCCATGATCTGGCTCTGGCGGCGGCCGGAGTGGCCTTCGGGGAGAACGGCCAGGTGCTGACGGATGCCTTCCAGAACACTAACGTGGACGGCATCTATGCGATCGGCGACGTCACCGGGCACGATGAGCTGACGCCCGTGGCCATCGCCGCCGGGCGCCGTCTCGCCGATCGCCTGTTCGGCGACAAGGCGGACGCCAGGCTCGACTACGCGCTCATTCCCACCGTGGTTTTTTCCCATCCCACCATCGGCACCGTCGGTCTGAGCGAAGCCCAGGCCAGAGAGCGCCACGGCGAACAGGTCAAAGTCTACCGGACCCGGTTCACCCCCATGTACCACGCCTTCACGCGCCACAAGAGCAAGGCGGCCATGAAGCTGATTACCGTGGGAGACGAAGAGCGCATCGTCGGCTGCCACATCTTCGGCCTGGGCGCCGACGAGATGCTGCAGGGATTTGCGGTGGCCATTCGCATGGGGGCCAGAAAGCGGGATTTCGACGAAACCGTCGCCATCCATCCCACCAACGCGGAAGAATTGGTGACGATGAGATAATTGTCCCAATTATCTCACGCGCCGACCTCGTCGTTCTTCTGCTGCAGGACTTTGATCAGGCCGTCCAGTCCCGATCGCTTCACCTCTGCCGAGAAGGCGCTGCGATAGGTGGTTACCATGCTGACGCCGGCGATGTTGACGTCGAACAGCTTCCAGACGTTGTTGCGGCAATGCAGGCGGTAATTGACCTTGACGCCATCACCATCGTTGCGGGGGATAAGCGTTCTGACCGTGGCGAAGTTCGGGCGGGTTTCCTCGCGCATGGGCATGTACTTGACTTCGATGCCGGTGTAGGTGGTTACGGCCGTGGCGTAGGTACGAAGAATGAGGATATGAAACTGGGCAAGAAATCTTGCCGCTGCTCTTTCGTGGCCCGCCGCCAGTGCTTGCCGAGAACGAGCTTCGAGAAGCCTTGGATGTCCACGTGGGGAGTGATGTGCTCTTCCACCAATGCCCTTGCGCGGGCGGGATCTTCACTGAGCACACCGTTCTCGGCTTCCACTGCGGCGAATAGCGCGCTGGTCGTGTCTCGAACCAGGGTGAGCGCATCGTCACGGCTGGTGCCTTCACAGCTCCCGGCGGCCTGCGCGGCGGCGCTCAATGACGCGATCAGCAAGGTTGCGAGCAAGCTTCTGAGCAGGCGCGCTGCGTCATCGGGAAAGAAAATCAACATGCTGGTTCCATAGCCGCTGCTCCTGTGGTCGCGAAAGTAAAGCATCCCCGGGGCCGGATTGACAAGGTCCGTTTGTTTGCCTGTGACCGCCGTTGCGCTAATCTGGCGCCAGATCCGGTGGAGGGATCTCGTGATGGAAAGAGTCGAGCGCTACCGGTACTGGAGCAGTTGCGACGAGTGTGGTTTTCAGGGACTCCTGGACTTCGCCCACCGTGCAGAGGAAATCTACGACGATCCCGAGTCCCTGGGTGTGATGCTGGATGCCACCTGTCCTGCCTGCGATCACCAGGCGGCGGTGCTGGTGGTCACCGACGAGTACCAGGCCATGATGCGCATGGTTCGTGCCGCTCGCAGGGAATAGGCCCATGGCCGTGAATCCCCCACGGTTCCTGTGGCAATGGTTGCCGCTGCTGGGGGTGGCGATGCTGATCCTGCCGGCCTTGCCGACGCTGGCCGATCAGAGCGACCCGCGCCTGGATGGGTTGTTCGAGCTGCTGGCCACCAGCAACAGCGGACAGGCAGCGGCGGAAGCCGAGATCTGGCGCATCTGGATCGAGAGCGGGCGCGAGGACATCGACGCATTGATGGCCGAAGGCCTGGCCGCCATGAACAGTCAGCAATTCGATGACGCCATCGACCTGTTCGGACGGATTACCCGGCGCGCGCCCGAATTCGCCGAGGGCTGGAACAAGCGCGCCACGGCCTACTTTCTCAACGACGAGCAAGCCGCCTCGGTTCGGGACATTCGGGCCACCCTGGCACTGGAGCCGCGGCACTTCGGCGCCATCTCGGGTCTGGGCTTGATTTTTCTCCGTGGCGGCGACGAGGAGGGCGCCCTGGCTGCCTTCGAGGCGGTGCTGGTTATCCACCCCACTGCTCCCGGCGCCCGCATGCGGGTGCAGGAACTGCGCAAGAAGCTGGGGGATCGCGGTGCATGAGAAATTACCTTAACTTCAGGTAAATCTCACATTTTCAGTATGTTAGGAAGGAAACCGGAACTGGAGTTCAAGCTTTGATCTCGGCTGGCGGGTATCAGGCGCCCTTGGTCGAAGCCCAGCGTATGGCCGAGCGAACCCGCGTTTCCAGGCTCTCCAGAGCTTCTCCGGGTGCGCTGACGATGACGATGGTGCCGCTACCCTGGGGCAATACCACGCCGCTGTAGTGATCCGTACGAATGGTGGCCCGGTTGCTGACCAATTGCTCGCTAATCAGAAAAACCGTCACCGGCGCGGATTCGCCCTGTACCACGATATGACCGGAAACCTTGCCCCGCACCAGGCAAATACCGGCAAAGGTGACATCACCGATGGTGCCATCGAGATCCAACCCTGCAGGCCCCAGGGCTGCCGAAATGTCGCCGCTGCTGACCAGCTTGCCGGCTGCCAGGGCCGAGGGGGCGCCGTTGACCAGCGCCACGAACTCCTCGCTCAGGCGGCGCTGCTGCAGATGCGCGCTCAGGGCCAGGGTCACCAGGCCCACCATCAGCAGCATGCTGGCAGCCAGGGCGAGTGCGCGGCGCCTGCGCCACCAAGGCGGCTCGGCCTGTGCCTGGAAGGATTGCTTCAACAAGATGCGCGACGCCAGGTTCTCCGGCACGTCCACATGGACGGCCTCGTGAAGGCGGTGCTCGAAATGGGCACTTTCCACGGCTGCCTCCGTGCAGTCGGGACAATCGCGCCGGTGCCTGTGGAATGCAGGGTCTGCTTCACCCGGACAGGTGAGCAGAATCCGGCGAAATTCCATGCAATTCATGTTCATCGCCCCTCTTTCACAACGGCTGCCTGACCCGGGCTTTCCAACACTTTCCGCAGTTGCTTGCGGGCCCGGAACAGGCGCGTGTTGACCGTCGCCCGGGGCAGCTCCAGCATGCCGGCCATCTCCGCGCCGCTGTAGCCGCCGATGACCTGCAGCACCAGCACCTCGCGGTACTTGTCCGGCAGCTTGCTGAGGCCTCGGCGCACCGCCCACACTTCCGGATTGATGGTGTCGTTGCCCGGGATCTGCTCCAGCTCCACGTCGTCGAAACGAGGCTGATAGCGCTCGAATTGCCGCGCGAACTCTCGCCTCAAGGTCGTCATCAACCAACTCTTGGCCTTTTTCTCGTCCCTCAGGCTGTCCAGGAAGCGCCATGCGCGCATGAAGGTCTCCTGTACCAGATCCTCCGCCATGGCCTTGTTTCGGCACAGCATGAAGGCGTACCGGAACAGGTCGGACGACACGGCGTTGACCAGTTTTTCGAATCGTTCCTGAGACCTTTCCATCCAGCTATCCGGTAATCGAGCACTTCTAAAGCCAATAGACCGTTGAACCTACGGCTTTATTTCATTTCTCGCAACGGCAGGGGCGAAACTGTGAACTACGACAGGGGCGCTGCAGGGACGGGGAATATCCGCTTGCCTGTGCCGGTCTAGAAACATAGGCCGGTGGTCGGCGAATGCCGCCGGCGGCCATTTCCCGCCGGCGCTGTTGCCTTTTGCGCCCTGGCGGGGAAGACAAGCGAGTGCGATAAGAAGAATGGACGGCGGCGCCGAGTCGCATCGGCATTCGGGCGCCCGGGTGGTGCGCGCTTCACCAACCGGGCAGAGGCCCGAAGCAGCCGTTATTTCAGTTCGGCCTGTGGGAGTTGGTTCGGCGCCCGTTGACAGACATACTCGACTGGCGACGGGTGACCGAACCGTTTTTTCAGTGCCGGCGGCGGTTGGGCAGGGCTGCTACTGGCCTTCCAGACCTTCGGTGTACTCCACCGTGTACAGGCTGGATTTCTGACTGGCGAAATACGCGGCCAGATCTGCTCGGTCCTGATCGCTCAGGGTGGCCGCGAATCCGGCCATGATGGGGTTTTTGCGCTTGCCGGTCTTGTAGTCGGCCAGGGCGCGGGCCAGATAGTCCTGGTACTGCCCGGCGAGAATGGGAGTGGGGAAGCCGGGAGACGGGCTGTTACCTTCGACGCCGTTGCCGTCGGCGCCGTGGCAGGCGGCGCAGGTGGCGGACTTGGCCTTGCCGGCATCGATGTCACCGCCCGCCAGAGCACCCCCGTGGACGAGGGTTAACGCGGCGGCGGCGGCGAGGCTTAGCAGTATGCGCATCGTGGTCTCCGTGTGTGGGGCGAGGCCGCGGCCGACAAGCTACTGGTGCTTGGCCGAGAAGAAGGCGGCGATGTCCTGCATGTCGTCTTCACTCAAGCTCGCGGCCTGAGCCTGCATGGTCCGGTGGCCGCGCTCCTTTGCCTTGTAGGCTTTGAGCGCCGCGACGATGTAATCCTGGTGCTGCCCGCCTACCCGCGGCACGTGATAGGTGGGGTACACGTTGCTGTAACCGGGAATGGCGTGGCAGCCCATGCACGGTATGGCTTTCACCGAACCGGCCTTGGCATCGCCCTCGGCCCGCGCCCCGGTGGCCACCATCAACCCCATGCCCAGGGTCAGCAACATTGCGCTGTTGAGTAGCCGTCTATTTTTCATGGTGTTCCTGTTGGTCGCTGCAGCGCTGGATCCCCCCAATCTGGTCGCCAGCGAATCGCGGCGAAGTATACCCGCTCGGGACCTGTTGACCAATACGCCGGCCGCCGCCCCGCAGTGGTTCAGTTTATGGGCGTAAGCCTTTAGGCTAGCAATGGTCGAAGTCTTGAGAGCTGTAACCCATCGTGACGAATCTTGCGCCCAATCAGCTGCCTGCCTGGCAGGCCCTGCAGGCGCACCAGACGCGGATCGCGCCGCTGCACATGCGCGAGCTGTTCGCCGGCGACGAGAAGCGCTTCCGGCGTTTTTCCATGCAGGCCTGCGATCTTTTCCTGGACTACTCGAAGAACCGTATCACCACCGACACCATGGCGCTGCTGGTGGAGCTGGCCCAGCGAAGCGGTGTGGAGGCCTGGCGGGACAGAATGTTTGCCGGCGACGTGGTCAACGCCAGCGAGCACAGGGCCGCTTTGCACGTGGCCCTGCGCGCGCCCGGGGGACAGCCGTTTCCGGCCCCGGTGGGAGACGTCATGCCGGCTGTGGCGGCCGCCCGCCGGCGTATGGGCGAGGTGAGCGAGGCATTGCGCCAGGGCCGCTGGACGGGCCATTCCGGCAAGACCATTACCCACATCGTGCACATGGGCATCGGCGGCTCCCACCTGGGCCCCGAGATGGGGACCCGCGCGCTGGTGGCAACCGGCGCCGGCGGGCCGGCACTGGCATTCGTCTCCAGCGTCGACGGGGCGGGCTTGAGCGCTGCGCTGGCGCAGGCGCGAGCGGAAACAACCCTGTTCATCGTCGCCTCCAAGAGCTTCTCCACCGCCGAGACCATGGCCAATGCCGCCAGCGCCAGGGCCTGGTTGCTGGAGCGCGGGGGTTTTCCCGCCGCCGCCGTCGGCGATCATTTCATCGCGGTCACGGCCAATGCCGATGGCGCCAGGGACTTCGGCATCCTGGATGACAACATATTGCCCCTGTGGGATTGGGTGGGCGGGCGTTTTTCCCTGTGTTCCTGCGTCGGCCTGCCGGTGGCCATCGCCGCGGGCATGGATGCCTTCGACCAGCTGCTGGCGGGTGCCCACGACATGGATCAGCATTTCCTGAACGCACCCCTGGCGGAGAACATGCCGGTGGTGCTGGGTCTTCTGGGCGTCTGGTACCGCAACTTCTTTGCCGCAGCCAGCCGCGTGGTGCTTCCCTATGACCTTCGCCTGGGCGGTTTCCCGGCCTATCTGCAGCAGCTCGAGATGGAGAGCGCCGGCAAGAAGGTGGGCCGTGACGGTGAGAGCCTGGAATTCGACACCTGTCCGGTGGTCTGGGGCGGCTCGGGAAATGATGCCCAGCACAGCTTCTTTCAGCTCCTGCACCAGGGCGGCGCACTGGTGCCCTGCGATTTTCTGGTGCCGGCGGGCGGCGGCTCGGGACTTTCGGAGCATGACGACGGCTTGCTGGCGAATGCCCTGGCCCAGGCCCAGGCGCTGATGGTGGGGCGCGACGCCGACGAAACCCGGGCGCATCTGGCCGGCCAAGGGCTGTCCGGGGAGGGCTTGCAGGCGCTGCTGCCCCATTGCGTGTTCACGGGGAACCAGCCCAGCAACACATTACTCTATGCATCCCTGACGCCCCGGCGCCTGGGCGCGCTCATCGCGCTCTACGAGCACAGGATATTCGTGCAGTGCGTGTGCTGGGGCGTGAACGCATTCGACCAGTGGGGCGTGGAGCTGGGCAAGGGGCTTGCCCGCAGACTGCAAACGGAGCTGGCGGACGGCACCGGCGGCGACCACGATGGGTCCACCGCCGGTCTGCTGGCCCACGCGCGCCGGCTGAGACGCAATCGCTGATGGCAACGCCAGGAGAATCGTAAAGGGACCATGACGGATAGAGAGACCCCCGGCAATTTCATTCGCCAGATCATCGATTCGGATCTGCGCAGCCGCAAGAACGACGGGCGCGTGGTCACGCGTTTTCCTCCGGAGCCCAACGGCTATCTGCACATCGGCCACGCCAAGGCCATCTGCCTCAACTTCGGCATCGCCGAGGATTACGGCGGTCATTGCACCCTGCGCTTCGACGACACGAATCCGGTCAAAGAGAGCCTGGAGTACGTGGAATCCATCAAGGAGGATATCCGCTGGCTGGGCTATGACTGGGGCGAGCATCTGCGCCACGCTTCCGACTACTCGACCAGCTCTACGATTGGGCCGTGGCCCTGGTGCGCGATGGCAAAGCTTACGTGGACAGCTCCAGCGCCGACGAGATCCGTGCCTATCGGGGTTCGCTCACCGAGCCCGGGCGCGAGAGTCCTTTTCGCCATCGCAGCGTCGACGAGAATCTGGATCTGCTGGCGCGCATGCGCGGCGGCGAGTTCGCCGATGGCAGTCACGTGCTGCGCGCGAAGATCGACATGGCATCGCCGAACATGAATCTGCGTGATCCGGTGCTCTATCGCATTCTGCACGCATCCCACCAGATGACCGGGGACGCCTGGTGTATCTATCCCATGTACGATTTCACCCAGGGCCAGTCCGACGCCATCGAGCGCGTGACGCACTCGCTCTGCTCCCTGGAGTTCGAGGATCATCGGCCCCTCTACGACTGGTTCATCGAAAACCTGGACGTTCCCAGCCGGCCCCGGCAGATCGAGTTCTCGCGCCTGAATCTCAGCTACACGGTGATGAGCAAACGGCGCCTGAAGCAGCTGGTGGACGAGGGTCACGTGAGCGGCTGGGACGATCCGCGTATGCCGACCCTGGTGGCCATGCGCCGGCGCGGGGTGACGGCGGCGGCCATTCGGGATTTTTGCCATCGCGTGGGCGTTACCAAGAAGGACAACGTCATCGACGTGGCGGTGCTGGAGAACTGCGTGCGCGAGGATCTGGATAGCAAAGCCCCGCGGGTCATGGGTGTGCTGCGGCCCCTGCGGGTGGTGGTGGTGAATTATCCCGAAGACGCGGACGAGCAGCTCGATGCCGCCAATCACCCGCAGAATCCGGACATGGGCACGCGCAAGGTGCCGTTCTCTCGGGTCCTGTACATCGAGCGGGAGGATTTCATGGAGGATCCCCCGAAGAAGTTTTTCCGCATGGCGCCGGGGCGCGAGGTACGGCTTCGCTATGCGTACCTGGTGACCTGTGTGGACGTGGTCAAGGACGCCGGCGGTGAGGTGGTGGAAGTGCACTGCCGCTACGACCCGGAAAGCCGCGGCGGATCGGCGCCCGACGGGCGCAAGGTCAAGGGCACCATCCATTGGGTGTCGGCGCAACACGCGTTGTGCGCGCAAGCGCGGCTCTACGATCGCCTGTTCTCGGTGCCGGATCCGCAGGCGGATAATTTTCTGGAGCACATCAACGGCGATTCCCTGGAGACTCTGGACGGCGCCCGCCTGGAGCCCGGCGTCGCCGACGCCGCCCCGGGCACGCACCTGCAATTCGAGCGCCTGGGCTATTTCTGCGTCGACACCGTGGACAGCCGGCCCGGGGCGCCGGTATTCAACCGTACCGTAACGCTGAGAGATTCCTGGGCCAAGCGCGGCCGCTAGAGGTAAAGAAACGTAGGTTGGGCTGAGCTGCGCTCAGCCCAACAGAGAGCGGCATGTTGGGCTGAGCGCAGCGAAGCCCAACCTACAGCGGGTCCGCCAGCGGTGTGATGCAGCGTGGCTCGTCGACACGGGCGTTGTTGACCAGGGTGCTGACGGGATAGACGCTCATGGCCTCGGGCGGGAAGGGTTGCAGCAGGGGCAGCACGTCCGAGGGCGCGGTGGTTGCCGGGGCCAGCCAGCGTGCATGGTCTTCCCGGGGCAGGATCACCGGCATGCGGTGGTGAATCTCGGCGCCCAGGGAATTCGCGCCGGTGGTGATGATGGCACAGGATTCCACCGGCTCACCGTCGGTGGGCTGCCAGCGCTCCCACAGGCCTGCGAAGCAGAACGGTTCGCCGTCCCGCATATGAAAGTAATAGGGTTGCTTGCGTCCCTGCATGGTCTTCCATTCGTAGTAACCGTCCGCCGGAATCAGACAGCGTCGATGCTGGAATGCACTGCGAAAGGTGGGTTTCTCGGCGACGGTTTCGGCCCGGGCGTTGATCAAACGGTAACCCGGGTCGGACTTCTTGGCCCAGGGTGGAATCAGTCCCCAGTGCATGAGCGCGAGCTGCTTCTCGCCGCTGTCCGCCATCCTGCAAACCGGCACGGAGCGGCTCGGCGCGATGTTGTAGCTGGGCTCCAGGACCAGGTCCACGTCCATGCCGAGCATGCGCGCGATGTCGGGCAGCGATGCCTTGAGCACATAACGTCCACACATGAAAGGGTTCTCCCGCCGGCCTCGGCCAGCATGGTATAAGCTCCCTGCGAGGACGCCAACAAAGGCGGACTGTTCATCGTAAGCGCTCGAAAAGCCTGAACTTATCTGGTTGAATGTGATGAGGCAGCGGCGCGCCGCGCCCATGCCGCCCAGCATCATGGCCAGCCTCGAATCCCAGATACAACAGTGCATGCTCGTGGACCAGGGGCGCTTCCTGCGGCGTCTGCGGCGCCTGGAAAAGCGCGCCGGGGGCCGCAACGGGGAGCG